>JAAROH010007625.1_pt1 | contig 89489 bp, 91 predicted proteins | sample 7248631 | NCBI WGS metagenome assembly JAAROH01 (sample SAMN09772309, study PRJNA484901) | compost metagenome | isolation source: Vermicomposting unit | place: India | reverse complement strand
TGCATAAGTCAGGTAAGTGATGAAAATATCAAGTACAACTTTTGGTGAAGAGCCCTCAGGACAAATTGAAGGCAATTCAAGAACACGCAGGAAAGTTTTTCTTGCATCTTCAATCAAGTTAAGTTTTAATTGACATTGTCCAAGTCCCATATATAAAAAGATTTCCTCTGGATTCAATTGCATTGCTAGCTGATATTGGGCCAAAGCCTTTTTCGGATCCCCACCAAAGATCTAGAGCAACTTCTACAGAGTCAAACTTCATATGCTTATCCCTCCTACATTTTATCGGGTGACCGGTCACCCATAATTAGTTAGAACATAGAGAGGGAGTAACCTCCCTATTTCTGTAACAATTTTCGCACAGTATCTAAGATAAAGGGTATGCGTTCTTCCTCCTGAACCAAAGGTACACTATTCGGACGTTGAAGGTTTGGCATTAGCATTACGATTAACGATAGGATAAAGTAACCTGTGACAGTTGGGTAAGGGGTTGAAAACTCTCCTTTCTCAACACCTTCCTCAATAATTTCGCATAATGGCTGCCGCAAGTCTTTAAAAATTTTTGATACTTCTTCAGGAAAGACAGGATTATGTTGGAATTGATGTCGAGACCACAGCTTTAAGTAGGAAATGCTTTCTCGTTCCAGCTGGAAGAACGTCTCAATAACAAGCTTAAGCTTTTCAAATGGATTTAAATCCATGGAAACAATCTGCTCAGACATCTCATTAAACCTATCAACAATTGCTCGAATAGTTTCGAGATAAAGATCTTTTTTTGTTTTGAAGTAAAGATAGATTGTTCCCTTTCCGATACCAGCCATTATTGCAATTTCATTAATGTTTGCGCCGTCATACCCTTTTTCTGCAAATTCTCTAGCAGCCACTTCAATAATTTCTTCTTTTTTTCTTTTTTGATTTATTATTTTCATTTCACCTCCTTGGGTGACTAGTCACCCATATAATAAAAAATTTTTTTAAATGTTGTCAACATATTTTTTATTAACATTTTCATGATATTTTATCTTCTTAATATTATTACGGTGTGCGCAATGAGGAAGGAAATGATTCCTGCTGCTGTCGCCTGAGGATAAAAAATGAACGGCTCCGCGTTGGTCGGAACCGTTCGTTTTAATTAGGATACTCTTGTCGGATTGATCCCTTGCGTTGATCTTTCCCTCTGGAGAACACATCGTCGCAACGATCCATCAGGCCGGGCGCTGAAACGCACGCTTGGAACAGCAGGAGGCATAGGCGAAACGTTCGCGGTGGCGATGGCCGCTTCGCCTTCCCCCTCGATGGCGATCGCTTTTGCTTGGCCCGATTGATGCCGAGAGGTGAAGGATACAGCACCGTTCGTGTTTCCGATGCGGCGCTCGCTGCTCTTTCCTTAACAGATCGATCCTTCGCTCGTTGCGATATCTTCCTCCTGCCGGAATGCGACGTCGATCGCAATCCGCAATCCTTTCACCACCGTTTCCAACGCCATGCTCGGCTGCCCTGGATGACGGGCGGCTTGTTCCGGCAAATACGGGATATGGATGAACCCTCCTCGAATGGGCCGTTGCGACTCAGCGATATAGTGCATGAGTCCATAAAACAGGTGATTGCACACAAACGTTCCAGCCGTATGCGAGACGGAAGCCGGTATACCGTGTCGTCTTAATTCATGGACCATCGCCTTGACCGGCAATGTGGACCAATAACCGACCGGACCATTCGGAACAATCGGCGTGTCAATCGGCTGATTGCCTTCATTATCCGGAATGCGCGCATCATTCACATTGAGCGCCACTCTTTCAATCGAAAGATCAGGCCGTCCTCCCGCTTGACCAACGCAAATGACAAGGTCAGGAACCACGTCTTCCATCGCGGCATACAACGTCTCAATCGCTTTGCCAAATACCGTTGGAATCTCCCTTGTCTCAACCGTATACGTATCGGTTTTCCAACCGGCGAATGGCTTGATCGCCTCTAGCGATGGATTCACCGTTTCTCCTCCAAACGGCGCAAATCCGGTCACAAGTACGGTTTTCATCGCATCTTCATCCCCTTTTGATCATGACTTTATCAGTCCATGAGCGTGATCACATACATCGCCACAATGTTAAACGCCAAAAGAATGAGCGCGGTCGGCACTTGCACGCGAATGACATGATGTTGATCTCGTAGATCAAGCAAAGCGGCGGGAACGATGTTGAAATTCGCTGCCATCGGCGTCATCAACGTGCCGCAGTAGCCGGAAAACATCCCGAGAGCGGCGACATGATTCGCGTCGACGCCAAATTGTTGAATCAGCAGCGGGACCGCGATTCCAGCGGTCATAACGGGGAAGGCGGCAAAAGCATTGCCCATGATCATGGTAAACAATGCCATGCCAACGCAATAAGACACAACAATCCAAAACAGCGAATGAGTCGGAATGATGGTACTGATCCACTCGGAAACAGCGGCACCCACCCCGGCTGTTGTAAAGATCGTTCCTAACGTCGCCAACATCTGCGGCAAAAGGGCGGCCCAACCGATCGTTTCAAGCAGCCGACGCGATTCTTTGACCGCTGCAAACGGAGTCGACCGAGTCATCGCCATGCTGATGAGCAACGCCATGAACGTCGCCACTCCCAATGATACGAGAGTAAAGTTGTTCGGATCGAGAAGGAACGCGCCTCCGATTTTGAAATTTTTCAGCCAAGTTACACCGATGACAGTCAAGATCGGGATCAACAGCGCCGGGATGAACAGGCGGTTGTTCAAACGCTGGCGATGTTGCTGCCTTTCTTCCGGGGATGCTTCTTCGTATTTTCCCAGCTTCAATCCTCCGAATCCTACAATAGCCACCATGATGAGGACTAGCACCCCTGTATAAAAAGGCGGGATGACGCTGCCAAACAATAACGTCACACCGTAAAGCAAGTAAAACAGCCCGGATGTGAGGCGTTTCGGGTTGCTTCGGTCGGCAAACGTCCAGACGCTTCCTAACGTGACAACGATTCCTAAGAATATGTAAACCGCTTCCATTGACAGCCACATTTATGCTCGCCCCTTTCCATTCTCCCGATGGAGAAGCTTGTGAAGGGAGCGGTCCAGCCGATGAAGGCGGAAGCTGTGCACGATCAACGCAGCTACGGCAGTTGGGATCGCCCATAACGCCATATGCAGCGGATCAGACGGAATGCCGTTTTGATCAAAAAATCCTTTCATCAACAAAATCGCCCCGATCGCAATGAACACATCTTCGCCGAAAAACAGTCCGATGTTGTCCACGGCTGCCGCATGGGCGCGAATGTCGTCACGGACGCGATCCGGCAATGTTCCGTATTTCGCCTCGGCCGCCCCCTCTGCCATCGGAGCCACAAGTGGGCGAACCATTTGGGCATGTCCGCCCAAGGAAGTGAGTCCAGCCGCGGCAGCCGCTTCCCGTATGACTAAGTACGCGGTCAAAATGCGTCCGGTTGTCGCCGCCTTGATGTTTGACACTACATGTTCGGCCTGTTCGCGCAATCCAAACCGTTCCAAAAGACCAATGACAGGCAAAGTGGCGATGAACACTGCCATATATCGATTGGTTGTAAACGCCTTTCCAAATTGTTCAATAATCTCATAGAGCGATTGATGGGCGAAGAGTCCTGTTGCCAATCCAGACAAAGTGACAACAAGCAGCGGATTGATGCGAATGATAAAACCGATGATCACGATCGCAACACCAATAAGCACCATGTTCTTCTTTTTCCCCCTTCGACGTAACTGATTTCGCTGTCCATGCTCTCATCACACCTTTGCCTTCCCTTTCTTCGCCAGCCTCTCCCTCCCACCTTCGTTCCGAATTTCGGAACGACTGTTTCAAATTTGTTATTATCATTATATAATTAGGAAAAGTAGAAAATCAATAAATATTGACAAAAATATTCCGTATCCAACTTGGCTTCATGGCAAAATGACTCCGCCATTCCTTTCTCCATCTTTACGTTCGCCAACCTCCGCTTCCTCGACGTCAGAAAAACGGAAGCGCCCATCCTTTCTTCTCGGATATGATATAATGGAAAAACAGGGAGAACCGCGTTGGATCTTCCAGCCCTGATGCTCGATGCGGGGAGAAGCCGTTGCCACCGAAAAACAACGGACGTCATGCCGGCCGACAAAACCGATGAGCATGATCCTCGGTCCACTCGGTGGTCGGCAATGGCCGCACCAAAGGAAAATGACGTCTGTTCGCTTCCCTTGCGCCGATGTTCGATCATCAATCATAAAGGAGTGGCTGCTTATGTCGAAACAACTCCCTCCCGGCCAATTTGAAACGGAAAAATGGCCGATTTTGCACGAAGGAGACGTATACTCATTTGATGAAGCGACGTGGAATTTTCGGCTGTTCGGTGACGTGAAAGAGGAAGTGTCGCTGTCATATGAGGAAGTGATGCGGCTGCCGAAGACGATTTCGACCGTGGATATGCACTGCGTAACGACGTGGTCGAAATTCGACACGACGTTCGAAGGCATCGCCTTCCGCGAATTTTTGCGCTTTGTGGAGCTGCATCCCGATGTCAAATACGTGAAAATTTACGGCTACTTAAACGGCGACCGGTTTGGCTATTCGGCGAACTTGCCGCTTGACGCGTTGATGGGCGATGATGCACTGTTTGTCTACCGCTGGAAAGACAAGCATCACGATTGGCAAGACATCTCGCCGAAGCACGGCTATCCGCTCCGCTTTATTCCACCGGCGACGTTTTACTTATGGAAAGGGGCGAAATGGGCGTCCGGCATCCGCTTCATGAAAAAGGACGAGCCGGGCTACTGGGAAGAGCGCGGGTATTCGATGACCGCCAATCCGTTTAAAGAAGAGCGGTTCGCCGAATCGGTATCCAAGTTTCGGTTTTGGTGAAGAGAATCGAATCTCCCCACTCATCGACAGCAGAAATGAAAAAACGAGGGATTGGAACAGAACCCCTCGTTTTTTCGCTATGCTGCCCGGCGTGCGACAGCCTGTTTTTGTAGCCACGGGCGAAGGCGCAGAAAGAGGAGCATAAACACAACCGCCATAAGCACTCCTTTTGCCGCGTTAAACGGCAAAATCGCAGAAATGACCAATGCTTTTGTTTCCGGCGCACTCATCGCCGGAGCGCCGAGAAAAAGCGTATACGCCGGCAAAAAAACGTAGTAGTTCAGCACGCTCATGATCAGAACCATTGTCGCTGTTCCCGCCGCCAGTCCAAGCAGCATGCCTTTTTTCGATGCCGCTTTTCGATAAATAAAGGAAACAGGCAAAATGAACGCCACCCCGGCCGTGAAGTTGGCGATCTGTCCGATGGGAACGCCGGTGGCACTGCCGACGAGAACATAGTTCAGCACGTTTTTCAGCAGTTCCACAAGCACGCCGGCAAGCGGGCCATACAAAAGCGCGGCGAAAAGGGCCGGGATGTCGCTGAAATCGACTAGCAAAAAGTTCGGAAACGGTGGAAGCGGAAAATTGAGCATCATAAGCAAATACGCACCAGCGCTCAAAATCCCGACAGCCACAAAGGTGCGGGTGTTGATGAATTTCACGCTTGTTCTCCTCTCCTTCTCGTGATTCATCCTCACAAGAAGAAGGCTGCCGAGCGGGGACGCCAATAAAAACTCCCTTAAACCCAAGGGCGTAAGGGAGAAAAAGGGCGAACTCAACGAAGCGTCAGGCGAATGACGCCAAACGCCGGCAAACCTTCATCTTCTCCCATCCAGACTATACTGTCGGCTCCGGACTCGCACCGGATCCTGCCTTGCGGCTCGCGGGCTGAGAGGCCAAGCGCCTCATCACCGCCGGTCGGGAATTTCACCCTGCCCCGAAGATGAATCGTTTATTCATTTTTATTATTCCGATGAATTTAGTATACAATATCTCTTTTCGTTTGTCTATCATTTTTTTCCACGTTATCCTACTCCATCGATTTATCCATTCTCCTTTGGTAGCTCATCCCCCCGCTCGAGCACCGGCGGGGCGACTTGAATCAAATCAGCGTATTTCAATCCCGTCCCCGTGTTGAGTACGACGACCGTCTCCCTGTCGCGAATCCAGCCGCTCTCGCGCAGCTTACGGGCCGCCGCAAACGCCGCCGCCCCTTCCGGACAAATGAACGCCCCTTCCAGTTTCGCCACCGCCCGCTGTTCCGCTAAAATGTCCTTATCGCTGATCGCAATCGCACAGCCGTCCGTTTCATACACCGCCTCAAGCACAAGGAAATCGCCGAGCGCTTTCGGGACATTGATGCCAAATGCCACCGTATGGGAATTCGGCCAAAACTCCGATTCGCGCTTTTTTTCGTTCCACGCCTTCACGATCGGCGCGCAATGCTCAGCCTGCACGGCGACCAGCCGCGGCATCTTGCCGCTCACCCAGCCAAGCGCTTTCAGTTCTTTGAACGCCTTGTAAATGCCAATGATTCCGACCCCGCCGCCGGTCGGGTACAAAATGACATCCGGAAGCTGCCAAGAGAACTGCTCGGCGATCTCAAGCCCCATCGTTTTCTTTCCTTCAATCCGGTACGGTTCTTTTAATGTAGAAGCATCGTACCAGCCGTATTCGCGGATCGCTTTCGCCACGATTTGCCCAGCGTCGCTGATGAGGCCGTTGACGAAATACAACTCCGCCCCAGCGATGGCGCATTCTTTGCGCGTCAGTTCCGGCGCATCGACCGGCATGACGACCGTCGCGCGGATGCCCGCCCGCGCTGCGTACAGCGACCACGCCGCTCCCGCATTGCCGTTGGTCGGCATCGCGAGCTGTTTGACGCCCAGTTCTTTCGCCTTGGAAACTCCGACCGCCGCCCCGCGGGCTTTAAACGTCCCTGTTGGAATAACCCCCTCGTCTTTCATGTACAGCGCTTCAATGCCGATTTCCTTCCCTAAGCGCGGCATCGGCACGAGCGGCGTCATCCCTTCACCGAGCGACACGATATGTTCCGGGCGTTTCACCGGAAGCAACTCATGATACCGCCATAGGCTCGGTTCGCGTTCCTTAAGCGCTTCCCTCACCCCTTCTTGGCGCATCGCCTCCAAATCATAGGCGACCAAAAGCGGCGAGCCGCATTCGCAAAGTTGATGAACTTGATCGACATCATATGTACGTGCACATTTGGGGCAATATAGATGGGACACATAGTTGAATCGCATCGTTTGGCTTCTCCTTTCCGTTTGTTTCATCCGCCCGAGGCAGAAAGCACCTACGTTCGCGTTTCTAACGAGGCACTGGCCTTTTCATTATACCATCCGTCCTCTGTCACCGGCGCCTGTAATGGCAGCGGCCGTACGCCAACTTCGGGGCACCATAGCGCCAAGCAGGAAATGGTCCCCATCCCCTCAAGTTTAGCGGTATAAAATTTTTAAGACGATCCTCGTGTTGATCCCCCGGTGAATGATGGGGATCACATCCATTATTGGGCATGGAAATGGTCCCCTCTTTTTTTACCGTTTGAAGCCGCCTATGGTAAAATAAAACGGAAACCGCCTCTTTTTTCTTACTGCATCGGCGGAATGATTCGCTCATCCAGAAAAACTTGTACATAAGGAGAGGAACGTATGAAACAGGAACTCATCGAACGCTTCATCCGCTACGCGAAAGTCAACACTCAATCCGATCCAGAAAGCGATACGTGCCCGTCGACTCAAGGACAATGGGAGTTGGCGAACATGCTGGTCGAGGAGCTGAAAGCGATCGGGATGGAAGAAGTGACGGTCGACGAAAACGGCTACGTGATGGCGACGTTGCCGGCCAATACGGACAAAAACGTGCCAGTGATCGGCTTTTTGGCTCATATAGACACCGCGCCGGAATTTACCGGGGCCAACGTCAACCCGCAATTGATCGACTCGTACGACGGCGGCGACATCGTGTTAAATAAGGAACAAGGCATCATCTTGTCGCCCAACGATTTCCCGGAGCTTGCCCACTACAAAGGGCATACGCTCATTACGACAGACGGAACGACGCTATTGGGCGCCGACGATAAAGCGGGAATCGCGGAAATTATGACGGCGATGCACTACCTCATCAAGCATCCGGACATCAAACACGGCAAAGTGCGCGTCGCCTTTACGCCGGATGAAGAAATCGGCCGCGGGCCGCACAAGTTTGACGTTGCCAAATTCGGCGCCCAATTTGCCTACACGGTCGATGGCGGGCCGCTCGGCGAATTGGAATACGAAAGTTTCAACGCGGCGGAAGCCAAAATCACGTTCAAAGGCAAAAACGTCCATCCGGGCACGGCGAAAGGAAAAATGATTAACTCGATCAAAATCGCCATGGAGTTCCAGCAACAGCTGCCAGCGAACGAAGCGCCCGAGCATACAGAAGGATATGAAGGGTTTTACCATTTGCTTTCGTTCCAAGGCAATGTAGAGGAAACGAAGCTCCATTACATCATCCGCGATTTTGACCGCGAGTCATTTGAAGCGCGGAAAGCGAACATGAAAGACATCGCGGCTTCGCTCGCCCAAAAATACGGAACCGATCGAATCACGCTTGAAATCAACGACCAATATTACAACATGCGCGAAAAAATCGAACCGGTGCGCCATATCGTCGACATCGCCCACGAAGCGATGGCGAACTTGGGCATCGAGCCGAAGGTGAAACCGATCCGCGGCGGCACGGACGGGTCGCAGCTCTCCTATATGGGACTGCCGACGCCGAACATTTTCGCCGGCGGCGAAAACTTCCACGGCCGCTACGAATACATTTCCGCCGACAATATGGTGAAAGCGGCCGAAGTGATCGTCGAGATCATCAAGCTATTCGAGCAAAAATCATCTTGATCTGCGAAAACCAATCGCTTGAACGATCCGTTTTCGGCTGCCCGAGCCCACGCGGCAGCACCCCCGCCATTCGCAGCGAAAAAAGGTGTCCCCGGGCCTTTGGGGGACACCTTCTTCATTCGCTTGGCGACCGTTCGCCTTGAGTCAACACGTGTTACGGAAGGCGGTTGATCCGCCCCTCCATCCGCGCCGAAAACGGCTGCGCAAGGCCACGAATGTACGAGACGAGGGCATCCAAATCGACCGGCCCTACTTCGCGGTTCGTCCCTTGCGTCAGCACCGTGAACCCATCGCCGCCATCAGCGAGGAAGCTGTTGACCGTCACCGTGTACTCGCCGTTCGGATTGAGCGGTGTGCCATCAGGAAGCTGAATGTCGACGACTTTATTCCCTGCCGGTCTGCTGGCGCTCCATGTATAGCGGAGGCCGGAGATTTGCAGCATGCGCGTTTTTGTCGGCTGCCATTGTTGGTTCAAAAGCTCGCGGATTTGCGCGCCGGTGAGCGTCATTTTCACGAGCTGGTTGTTGAACGGCTGAACGTTGTACAGCTCTCCCCACGTCACCTCGCCTTGTTCAATATCCGCGCGGATGCCGCCCGGGTTCATAAAAGCAAAATCGGTGTTCATCGCCGCCCGCTGGGCATCGGCGATCAAATTGCCCAAAGCGGATTCGCCGCTCGCGTTTTGCTCGTCGGTGATCGTTTCAGCCGCCGTGCCGACGACTTGGTTGACAAGCGGCGCGACTTTCGCTTCATATTTTTCGACGAGGGCCCGGATTTCCGGATCCGGCGTGATGCCGTCATGATACGTCGTGACGATTTCCGCTTGTTTCGCCACGACGTCTTTTGTGCGCGGGTCGATTTTCAGATCGACATCAGAAAACGCCGTGCCGTACGAATACGACTGAACGAGCAGCTTGCCGTCCACCACCGCATTCAAATACGCATGGTTATGGCCGGCGAAAATCACATCGACTTCATCATCGACCGTTTTGGCGATGTCGACGATTTCTCCGCTTGCGTTTGTTCCATCCGGATTGGATGCGCCTGGGTTATGGGCGAGAACGACGATCGTGCGCACCCCTTTTTTCTTCAGTTCCCGCACGGCTTTGTTAATCGCCGTCGCTTCGTCGATGAATTCCACCCCAGCGACGCCGCTCGGGGTCACGATCGATGGTGTATCTGTCAATGTCACCCCGATGAACCCGATTGGCATGCCGTTGACCCGCTTAATGACGTACGGCGGAAGAATCGGTTGTTTCGTTTCTTTGTCAATGACGTTGGCGCTCACGTACGGAAAATCCGCCCCAGCGAAATCGCCGGTCGCCGGGTGATACCCGCCATGGATCAGGCGGAGCATTTCCGCTACTCCTTCGTCAAATTCGTGGTTGCCAAGCGTGCCGACGTCAAAGCCGAGTTTGTTCAGCACTTCGATCGTCGGCTCGTCCTGCAACAACGCCGATACCGGCGGACTGGCGCCGACCGCATCGCCGGCATGGACGAGCAGCGTGTTTTTGTTTTCTGCCTCCCGCTGTTTCAAATAAGCGGCCAAATAATCCGCTCGCCCGACTTCCCGCCCGCCGACTTTTCTCGTCACGTTGAGCTGGCCGTGAAAATCGTTGATACCGAGAAGCTGCACCTCAATATAACGGTGCGAAGAAGCAGGCGGCTTTCCTTTGCTTTTCCCGTTCCCTGCCGCCCCAACCGGCGTTGCCGCCAATACAGCGGCTGCCGCCAATGCCGACAACATCCGTTTTCCCCATCGTTCCGAACGCTTCATCATTTTGTCTCCTTCCCTGTGTATCTTCTATTCATCTACCGATTATATCTTTTGAATACGTAGAATAATAGGGACGAAAAGATTCATTTTTGTAAAACTTTCGTAAATAAAGAGGCTGTCCGCCAAAGGCCATTAAACAGGCCTTTTCGAACAACCTCTGCAATCTCATCCGACGGCGTTTTGATTGTTTAACGGCGCAACGCGAATGCCGGTCGTCTCCTTCCAAACGACTGATCACCGTTACCTGTTCTAACAAAAAAGGTGTCCCGCAAACGATCGGAACACCTTGTTCATCATATGGTTATCCGGCGCTATGCCACACGAAACGGCCATGAACGCCAAACCCTTTTCCTTGTTAGATCGTCTCCTTCCCGCGCACGCCGTTGATCGAGTAGCTCGCCGTAATGGCGGCGTGTAACGAATGGGAGACGGAACAATATTTTTCTTTCGACAGCCGGATGGCGCGGACGACTTTTTCTTCCGGCAAATCGCCTTCAAGGGCGTAATGGATATGAATCTCTGTAAACCGCTTCGGGTGGTCTTCAGCCCGCGTTCCTTCCACTTCCATCGAAAACGCGCGGACATCTAGGCGCATTTTGCGCAAGATCAGGATGATATCAATGCCGGTGCAGCCGGCTAAGGCGTGAAGCAACAGCTCCATCGGCCGCGCGCCCGAATCGTTGCCGCCGACATCCTTCGCGGCATCCATCGGGATCGTCACCCCGGAGGCGCTTTGGCCGCTGAATGACATGTTTCCGTTCCATACAACCGTCGTTTTCATCAAGGTCGCTCCTTTCTCATCTGCCCGGAGTCGGACGAACTTGCCGACAGCCCGTTTCTTCTTTTCAGTTTAGCGGCTATGTCCTTGAAATGCAAAATTCCTGTCTACCGTTTTTGACCGCACATGATAAAATAGAAACATGCACAAACTTGTTGAGTAAAGGGTGTTGGGCTTTCATGACTGCACTGATTTTGCTTCTCGCCTATCTTCTTGGCTCGATCCCGTTTGGCCTTCTTGTCGGGAAAATTGGCTACGGAATCGACATCCGCGAACATGGAAGCGGCAATCTTGGAGGGACGAACACGTTCCGAGTGCTTGGGGCGAAAGCGGGAACGATCGTCATTGTCGGTGACATGCTAAAAGGAACACTGGCGGCGAGCTTGCCGATGCTTTTTTCCGTCCCCGTTCACCCGCTGTTAGCCGGGGCGGTCGCTGTCGTCGGCCATATGTATCCGGTGTTCGCCAAGTTCCGCGGCGGCAAGGCGGTGGCGACCTCGGGCGGGGTGATGCTGTTTTATTCCCCGTTGTTCTTTTTGTCGCTCATCGGTGTGTTTCTTGTTGTCTTGGCGATTTCGCGCTACGTCTCGCTGTCATCGATGGCCGCTGCGCTGTATGCGGTCGTGTATACGGTCTTTTTCACGGACGATATTCCGTTGACGGTGGCGGTGTTGTTGCTCGCCTCGTTTATCTTTTACCGCCATCGCGCCAACATTCAACGCATCTTGAACAAAACGGAGCCGAAGATCAAATGGCCAAAAAAAGGCGCATGACGGTGATCAAGAAAGGAGTTTGGCTGCATTGAAGTTGCCGGAAGCGTTTGCCGCAAAAATGAGAACGCTGCTTCAACAAGAAGCGGACGCGTTCTTGGCTGTCTATGAACGCGAGGAGAAAACGAACGGCCTGCGCGTCAACCCGTTGAAAATTGACCCGGACGCCTGGGCAAAAACGGCGCCCTTTTCCCTTTCCCCGGTGCCGTTTTGCCCGACCGGGTTTTATTATGACCCGAATGAACAACCGGGAAAACATCCATACCACGCGGCCGGCCTGTACTACATCCAAGAGCCGAGCGCCATGGCGGTCGCCGAAACGCTCCGCCCTGCCCCGGGAGAGAGGGTGCTCGACTTGTGCGCCGCCCCCGGTGGGAAAACGACCCAGCTTGGCGCCATGATGGAAAACAAGGGGCTGCTTGTCGCCAATGACATTCATCCGAAACGGGTCAAAGCGCTGGCCGAAAACGTCGAACGGCTCGGCTTGACCAATACCGTGGTCGTCAATGAAGCGCCGGAAACGCTCGCCGAGCGGTTCCCTGGTTTTTTTGACAAAATTTTAGTCGATGCCCCGTGCTCGGGTGAAGGAATGTTTCGCAAAGAGGAAGAGGCGGCTTCGTTTTGGAGCCAAGCGCATGTTGAAGAATGCGCGGCCCGGCAGCGCCGCATTTTGCAAAGCGCCTATGCGATGCTGAAAGAGGGCGGCATTCTCGTTTACTCGACGTGCACGTTCTCCCCCGAAGAAAACGAACAAACGATTGAATGGCTGCTTGAGACGTACGAAGATTTGCGGTTGTTGCCAATTGCGAACATCGGCGGCATCGAGCCGGGGCGGCCGGAGTGGACGAAAACGAAGCGATCCGATCTCGTGCACACCGTCCGCCTTTGGCCGCACCGCGTCAAAGGGGAAGGGCACTTTATCGCCAAGCTGCAAAAGCAGCGGCCCACCCCATCGTGGCGGGGGCGGTGGGCGAAATCGAACGCGCCAAAAACGGTTCTTCGCCTGTATCGTCAGTTTGAACAAGAAGCGTTACGAACAGAGCGAAGCGGTGTGTTCGTATCCTTTGGAACCCATGTGTCCGTTTTGCCCGATCCTTGCCCTGATTTATCCGGCTTAAAAGTCGTTCGCGTCGGCCTCCATCTTGGCGAAGCGAAAAAGGAACGGTTTGAGCCGAACCATGCCCTCGCCTTGGCGCTCCGGGCGGAAGAAGCACGACATGTGCTGGATCTGGCAAGCACAAGCGAGGAAATCGTCCGCTATTGGCGCGGGGAGACGCTGTCCACCGGCGGCGACCGCGGTTGGCTGCTCGTGACCGTGGATGGATTTCCATTCGCCTGGGGAAAAGAAGTAAAAGGAACGGTGAAAAACTTTTATCCGAAAGGCCTGCGCTTGGGGTAGGCGCCCAAAAATGAGGAATGCGTTTGAAAAGCCGCCGTTCTTCTTGGAGGCTGGTGATTTCATCGTGGATACGGCTTGATGTTGCATCGGTTCTGTTATATAGGCAAAAACACGGCAGCGAACCAAGGGTCTCACCGCTCGGGAGACCCTTCGTTTCCGTTTCCTTACGACTTAGTTGGGATCGTCAACGTAAACACAATTTTGTCAGCGGCCAAATCGATGTTTTTCACCGCCACTTGATAGCCGTTGCCAAAGCGAATGTCATTGAGCGCCACATAGACGCGCGCCTTCTCCGGGTCAATGGCGACTTCGTCAGGGAGCGGGGCGTGCTTTTGCAAGTAGCTAAGCACGTATGTCACCGGCAGCTTCCAGTCGCCAAGCAAAATGACCGGCTCGGTCAGTTCGACATTCCCTCCTTGCACCACTTTCGGCACAAACGAGACGACCAATTCCACGCGGCGGCCAAGAATGGGGATGTCGCTCGAAACATAGACGCGGTCGGCTAGCCAAACATGATATGACAGCGGGTGATCTTTCGTTTTTTCCGCCAAATAATCGTGAATGACCGCGTTCAAATGCGCTTTTTTGGCGTATACCGTAAACGTAGCTCCCTCGGCGCTCGGACGCGCCGGCCGCTTCACCGCCGGCGATGGCTGAAACAGCCAAACAGCGGCCAGCATGATGATCGCTGCATTCACGGCAGCCAAGCTCCAAAACGCTCGTTTCCAATTCATCATCGATGCTCCTTACTCTAGAAGGCTGGTGGAAAACCGCCGTTTCCCTTGATCAACGTGGGAACGTGTGAAAAGCAGTCGCGAGGCGACAAAGCTTTTTGAGAAATGATGCCGGGAAGCGACATACTTCCTGAAATCACCGCCCCTCTAGACGGTTGTTCCTGTCCAACCACCAATCTTTTCGTTCACGCAAGGCTTGATGCACTCTGCGGGCGATTTGCTCGTATCCGGCTGCGTTCGGATGAAATTCATCGCGGTAAAGCAAATCGTCGCGGCCGGCAAAAATGTCCTGAATCTCCACAAAGACCGTTCGCGGATAGCCCGACAGCACCGCCTGGCTGGCGCGGTTCCACTCCGCGATGACATCATTGATTTCCGGAACGTTCGGCAGCGTGCTTGAAAACGGATTGTATAGGCCGACAAGCACAATGACCGCGTCCGGATTGAGCGTGCGCAGCGAACGGATCAGACGGTCGAGCCGCGCGGCAAACGTTTCGCTTGCTTTGGCAAACCGCTCGCGCGACAGATCAAAAAAGTGCGAGCGGACAACGTTCATGACATCGTTGCCGCCAATCGTCAACCAAATCAAATCCGCCCGTTCCAATTCTTTATGATGGGCGTCAATGACCGGCGCCAATTCGCTGACACGCCGGCCGCGTTTGCCGAAATTCGCCACCGTCACCGTCCGCACGCCATCCTCGGCGGAAAGCAGCGGCACGAGACGGCCGACATATCCACCTTTTCGCTCTTGATCCCCGACCCCTTCGGTCAGTGAATCGCCGAAAGCGACAACGTAAAGATCCTTTGGCGGCGGCTTGTGCTCCCGCTGCTGCTTGGCGGTTGCCTCCTCTGGACGCTTCAAGCTCCCGTTGGCCGGAAAAGCGACGCAGCCAGCGAGCAGCACCATCAGCGCCATCAGCCATCCCCATCGTTTCATGTTTGACACCTGCCTTTTGCCGCAAACAGGGGATCGGCGCCAAGAACGCCAAACGGCCGCGCCGTTTTGGCGTTATCGCGACGATTGCACGATCTGAATATGCTCTAAAATGGTGTCGTACGGCACATCCTGCACTCCGTTGTACGTTTGGACCACCTTGCCGTCCGGACCGACTAGATAAAAGCTCGTGCCATGGACGACTTGATCGTCATTGGCTGGCTTTTGCACGATCGTTTTAAAGCTTTTTTGCGCCAGCTCGCTAATTTCAGCCGGGCTGTATCCAGTCAGCAAATGCCAGTTTGATAGATCATCGGTAAACTGTTTCGCATAAGCGGCCAGTTTTTCCGGCGTATCCACTTCCGGGTCGACGCTGAACGAGACAAACTCCACATCCAGCCCCTTCTCTTTTGCCATTTTCTTTAATTTCGCCATATGAGCCGTCATCGGCGGACAAACTGTTTCGCAGTTCGTAAAAATAAAATCGGCCACCCATACTTTTCCCTTCAAATCGCGCAGCCCAAATGGCTGACCGGACTGGTCGACAAACGTAAAGTCGGCGACGGGCCAGTTTTTCGCATCGGGAATCGTTTTGCCGCACGAAGCAAGCAAACAAACGGCAGCGATCATGATCATCCGCTTCCACATCAATGATCCGTTCCTTTCCATCGTTGAATCACTCCATCGGGTTCTCTTCAAGCACGGTCTTCGTCCCGCTTTTCATTATATAACGAAACGAGTCAAAATCCCACCAAAAAAAAGTTGTTTTGCCGCGGGGCAAAACAACTACGCATTGTGCTTGAGCACCGTTTCTTTAAAGATCTGTTCATACACAGGCCATTTCAACACTTTTTTCAAATGCTCGCGAAATGAGTAAACGGAACGGTTCGTTCTCGACCGGTACACGTTTGCAATAAACGCCTCTAAACGCAGCTGAATCATAAATCGGTACGTGTTCTCTTCCTCCAATACAGGAATTTCGATAATCTTGACCTTCTGTCCATATGCGTTTTTGAACTCGAGGCTTTTGAACAGCAAAATATCAATCCTCTTTTTCACCGATTTATTTATATTATACACCAATCTGGTGAAAAAGTATGTCGGAATGAGTGAATGGATTTCGACTTTTTTCGTCAAATCAACAGATGGAACAAGTTCGGATCTTTGTTGACTTCTTGGAACGGGAAGCCTTTTTTCTTCATCCGCTCGATGAGCGGGGCGTAGTCCTCGCGCCGTTTCAACTCGATGCCGACGAGCGCCGGGCCGCTTTCTTTGTTGTTTTTCTTCGTGTATTCAAACCGGGTGATGTCATCGGTCGGCCCGAGCACCTCATCCAAAAACTCGCGCAGCGCCCCTGCCCGCTGCGGGAAGTTGACGATGAAATAGTGCTGCAGCCCTTCGTAAATCATCGAGCGCTCTTTAATTTCCTGCATCCGGTCGATGTCGTTGTTGCCGCCGCTGACGACGCAGACGACCGTTTTGCCGCGGATTTGTTCCTTATAAAAATCAAGCGCGGCGATCGGCAACGCCCCTGCCGGTTCGGCGACAATGGCGTTTTCGTTGTACAACTCCAAAATCGTCGTGCACACTTTCCCTTCCGGAACGACGACGATGTCATCCAGCACCCCGCGGCATAACGCAAACGTCTTGTCCCCGACCGTTTTGACCGCGGCTCCGTCCACGAACTTGTCGATTTCCGCAAGCGTCACGACATGGCCGCGCTCGAGCGCCGCTTTCATCGACGGGGCGCCGGCCGGTTCGACGCCGATGACTTTGGTGGACGGGGAAATGCTTTTCACATACGTCCCCAGCCCGGCCATCAGCCCCCCGCCGCCGATGCTGGCGAACAAAAAGTCGATCGGTTCGTCGCAGTCGTTGAGCACCTCGACACCAATCGTCCCTTGTCCGGCGATAACGTATTCGTCATCAAACGGGTGGATAAACGCACGCCCTTCCGCTTCCGCGCATTTCACCGCCTCGTTGTATGAGTCGTCAAACGTGTCGCCGACAAGGACGATTTCAATCATTTCCTTGCCGAACAGCTGCACTTGTGACACCTTTTGCCGCGGCGTCGTCGCCGGCATATAAATTTTCCCGTGCACGCCGAGCGCCCGGCACGAGTAAGCGACGCCTTGGGCATGGTTGCCGGCGCTGGCGCATACAATTCCGTTGCGCCGCTCCTCATCGGTTAAATGCTTCATCCGGTTGTACGCGCCCCGCAGCTTAAACGAGCGTACGACTTGCAAATCTTCACGCTTCAAATAAACGTTGCACCCGTAACGTTCGGACAAGAGCGGATTTTTTTGCAGCGGCGTATGGAAAACGACATCTTTGAGCGTGTGGTACGCGATCAAAATGTCCTCGACGTATACCGCTCCTTGCTTTCGTTTCAGTTGCTGTTCCATGCTCTCGTTCCCTTTCTTTTCTAAGTTGTCTTTGATTTGTAGATTATATCACAAATTCGCAAAAAGAAAAGGGAATTTTCGAAAAGTTTTTGTGACGGGGCGAGCGGACGCCTCATCCGTGCGGTCCCGTCTCCGGTGGGTGGTTGGCGCGAAGCAACGGCACGTCTTCCAAAGAAAACAGTCGTTCGCCGGCCGCCAAACAAAAAAGACCGGCGCTACCGCCGATCTTGATCTCGATCTTGATCAAATTCTTCCTCTTCAGCCAACTCCATCGCCCATCTTCCTTCATCATACCACCGGTGCGCCTCCTCGCGTCCCGCTTCTTCAAGCACGTGGTTTTCCATATACAGATGGAAAAACGCTTCGACCGCCCCGATGGCCAAGGCGCTGAAAAACGCGCCGTACGCCATGTTGACGGACGGGGCAATGAGGGCCACACTGGCCGGCCAAATAAGCAAAAAGGAAAGCGGCACATCAACAGCGGCGGCGACAAAATGGCCGAAGCGCGGCAACACGAACAAATCGCCGATGACGTAGGAAACGAGCGCCGTGATGATCGTCATGACTGAAATCAACGAGAGCGGAGCATTAAAAATCGTAAATATCGAAAACAACACGACGCTCCAAGCGGCCAACTTGACGACAAACGGAACGATATGCTTCATCGTCTTCCTCCATTTCCAAGCATCGTTCGTATACCGTTATCGTGTCTTTTTTGCCCCGCTTCTATGCAAACAGGGCGCCTTGCCGTTTGGCAACAAGCGCCCTGTTTTTCCGCTCATTCCGCTTTTTTCCGCTCATAAATGAGAAAGGCGTGCTCATATGGATTTTTTTCGTCTTTGATTCCCGGCGTACAGGAGACGACTTGCCACTCTTGTTCAGGGATGGGCGGATAAAACGCATCGCCGGGAAAGGAGGCGAAAATGTTCGTGACATACAGCCGGTCGGCCATCGGCATTGTCGCCCGAAACAATTCGGCCCCACCGATGATAAACACTTCATCGCGGCGCGCCGCGATCCATTGCTTGACCTCTTCGAGCGAATGAAGCACAACGCAACCGTCCGGGCGAAACTGCGGGTTGCGCGTGACGACGATGTTTTCCCGGCCGGGAAGCGGGCGGCCGATCGCTTCAAACGTTTTGCGCCCCATCACGATGGCATGCCCCATCGTTACCCGTTTGAAATACGCTAAATCGGCCGGCAAATGCCACGGCAGCCGGTTGTCTTTGCCGATCACCCGGTTTTCGGCCATCGCGACAATGTGCGAGATCATCGCTTTCGCTCCTTTACACCGCCACCGGCGCTGGTATCGCCGGATGCGGGTCATAGCCGACAATTTCGAAATCGTCGTATTCGTAATCGAAAATGGACGGCGGCTTCCGTTTGATGACGAGCTTCGGGAGCGGGCGCGGCTCGCGCGTCAGTTGTAATTTTGCTTGTTCGATATGGTTTTTGTACAAGTGCACATCCCCGCCGGTGAAAATGAGTTCACCGACATCAAGTCCGCACTGCTCGGCGATCATGTGCGTCAACAGCGCATAGCTGGCGATGTTAAACGGCAAGCCTAAAAACGTATCGACGGAACGTTGCTGCCACATGCACGACAGCCGGCCGCCCGCCACATAAAACTGAAACGCATAATGGCACGGCGGCAGCTTCATGTTATCCAGCTCTCCAACGTTCCAAGCGCTCACTAGCAGCCGGCGCGAGTTCGGGTTTCGCTTGATCTCCTCAACGACCCAAGCGATCTGGTCGATCGTTTTCCCGTCCGCTCCTTTCCACGACCGCCATTGCGCGCCGTAAATCGGGCCGAGGTCGCCGTTCTCATCGGCCCACTCGTCCCAAATCGTCACGCCGTTTTCCTGCAAATAGCGGACGTTCGTGTCGCCTTTTAAAAACCAAAGCAGTTCATAAATGATCGAGCGGATATGCAACTTTTTCGTCGTCACGAGCGGGAATCCGTCCTGCAAGTTAAAGCGCAGCTGGCGGCCGAACACCGACAGCGTGCCGACGCCGGTCCGGTCCTCTTTTTCGATGCCGTTTTCCAAAATATCTTCCAACAGCTGCAAGTATTGCCGCAATGTCCTCACCTCACGCTTTATCATACCATAAGGACGGCAGCAAGCAACGATTTTTCGCGCAAAACACCGCGGCGAAAACACGGGCTTGCTCTATCGGCCGTATGACCGGTTGTGCCGATTCTTTTGCAAGCAGGCGACGTGTCAATCTAGCCCCGCTCCGCCAGCCGACGGATGAATGCATACGTGTTCGGGGCCACCGCCCGCAGCTTGTCCCGCGTTTCATCGCTCGCGTAGTAATAGGCGAACGATTCAGCGAAATACTCCTCGGGATACGTTAAAAAATAAGACTCGCCCGGAAACAGCCGCGGCGCCTCCTCCCGCCAAATCGCTTGAAAGGCGCTTGAACGGTGAATGCCGTCAAAAACGATGGAATCAAGCGAATGGGCAAACTCATGCAGCTCCAAATTGACCGAGCCGTGCCCTTTTCCTTTCTCGCTATGGCCGAGGCGGACGAGCACTAACTGCGATCCGCCGAGCCCCGGCACCTCATCCCATGTTTTGGATCCCGGCGCATAGCCGCGCGGCGTCTTCCCGCGCAAGTGACGAGCGGTCGGCTCATTCGTGATCGGGCCCGTCACCAGCTGGATGTAAATATGATGAGCAGCGGCCTGTTCCAAAATGGCGCGATCAATGCGGGCAAGCGTGCGAATCGTCTTGGTGGCTTGAGCGGCGGAAAAGTCCGCTTCCGGCACGATGACGATGCGGCCAAGCAGATCGTGCGACGGAATCGTTCGCACCTTCAAGCCGCTTTCGTTGAGCAGCACGCCATGTGCGGCCGGGTACGGTGAGAGCGACAGAAGCGGAACGGCAAACAGCGCCACCAGCAAGCTCATAAGCAGCCGTTTCATCATGGTTTCCCCCGCTTCTTTTTCTTTCAATCTATGAAAATCATAACATAGAACGAAGCGGGGAAAAACGCGCAAAATTAGGAAAGAACCGCGAACCGCTTAGGTGCGCCAGTTCGGCGGCGTATTTTTGGACCAGTAAATTTTCCCAAGCTCATAGTGGGCTTGAAAGCCGTCCTCACAAGTGTGATAGTGGAACTGAAACCAATAGCCGTCTTGCGGCGGATGCTCGCGGCGGACGTGAAAGCGGAGCAGATCTTCCCCCGTATCGGACCGATACAAATGAAAGATGCGTTCCCCTTGCCCGCCGGACGGATTTTCTGAAACCGCCAAATAGCGGAGTTCGTCTTCCGGATAACGCTCGGCAAGCTCAGCGATCACCGTTTCGATGCGCGGCAAAATGACGGTGCGAAACTCATCTTCAATAACCGGAGCGATTTTGCGACCGAATTTTTCATGCGACTGGGTAGCGGCCTTTTCGATCGTCTGCTCAATGAATTGGGCGCGCGTCAAGGAGCCGGCTTCATCGGCACGACCGACTGGATTGTGTTGCCAATCAGGAGACGAGGCATCGTCTGACGGCGGCTCTTTGGCAGCCAGCAATGAGGCGGGCGGCGTGACAAGTCCAAACGTGGAAACGGTAATGGCGGCAACAAGCGCTTTTCGCAGCCAAGTCGGCAGTTTCATCGCCTTCACCTCCCGTTACCGCCGCCTAGCGGCTGAAGACGCGAACAAGCCGGTCGCGCTTAATTTCGCCACCGCCCGGCGCAACACTTCTTCCGGCTGGACGAGAGCGATGCGCACGTACCCTTCACCGCTCGGCCCAAACGCATGCCCAGGCGTCACCACGACGCCGGCGCGGTCAATCAGTTCGTTCGTAAACGACAGCGATGTAAACCCGTCCGGAATTTTTGCCCACACGAACATGCCGGCTTGTGGACGGTCCACGTGCCAACCGATTTCGGCCAGCCCGGAAACGAGGGCGTCGCGGCGCGCTTGGTAGATGGCGCGAGTTTGGGCGCAAAAAGGAGCGCCGTCACGAAGCGCTTCGGCAGCCGCCTTTTGAATCGGCCAAAAAATGCCGTAATCCAAATTTGATTTGAATTCAGCGAAGGCGCGGATCACCTCGGCATTGCCGCATACGTAGCCGACACGGCAGCCGGCCATATGGTAGCTTTTTGACAACGAATTGATCTCCACACCAACGTCCTTTGCGCCTGGAACAGAAAGAAAACTCACCGGCTTGTTTCCGTCATAATACAGCTCGCCGTAGGCAAAATCGGAGACGACAAGCACGTTGTAGCGTTTCGCAAACTCAACTACTTCGCGGTAAAACGATTCCGTCGCCATCGCGGGCACCGGGTTGCCGGGAAAGTTCAAAAACATGATTACCGCCCGTTTGGCGATCTCTTCCGGAATGGCTCCCAAGTCGGGCAAAAATCCGTTTTCCTCCTTAAGCGGCAGAAAATACGGCTCCGCCTCCGCCATGGCCACTCCCGCGGCGTACGCTGGATACCCGGGATCCGGCAGCAAAATCACATCGCCCGGGTCGGCGAACACGATCGGCAAATGCACAAGTCCATCCTGCGACCCGATGACGTACGTCACTTCCGTTTCCGGATCGAGCGTGACGCCGTGCGAAGTCCGGTAATATTCCGCGACCGCTTCATGAAACTCGCGAATGCCTTTTAATGTATAGCCATACGCGTTTGGTTCATGAGCGTAGCGAGCGAGCGCCTCGCGCACAAACGGCGCCGGCGGCAAATCCGGGCTGCCGACGCTTAAATCGATCCATTCGTCGTGAAGATGATGCCGCTGTTTTCGATACGCCGCAAGCTCGGCAAACACAGACGCCGAAAACGCGGCCATTCGCTTCGCTTTTTTCATCGCCATTCCTCTCCCCTTGCCAAGACAAAAACCGCTTTTCCTTTTTGCTTTCGTTGGTATATACTATGGTTATATGAATAGTGTACCATATGTTCAAGGGGAAAATATAGACAGAAAGGCGGGAAAATGGGGTATGAATACGATCTTTTTTGCGGCCAGCCTCATTACGTTGTTGTATTTCATTTACAGCTGCATCGCCAATGCCTAACAGGGGCAAAGAAAAAGAGGGTGTCCCCCATGGACCGGGACGCCCTCTTTTTCGCTATATATACGTACTGACTGCTTCTGCCACACGATATGTTGTGCCTGTCTGGAAGGAAGGCGACCTTTTGGGTCAGCTCCTTTTTTAGTCCACTTTCGTTTTTTTGCGGGCGGAGTCAAGCTCATAAGCGCCTGTTTCCGCTTGTGTCGTCCCTTGTCCTCTGACGTCCGGGGCGCTGATGCCCGTTTTCGAACGATCTTTTTTCCGCTTCGGCACGCCGATCACCTCCGTCTTTATCGTTCCCGGCGGCGCGCCTCCGTATGCGAAAGCGAAGAAGGACGGCGCGCCTGTTCGGGAGCGGATGCCGGCGCACCCAACCGCCCGCGAGGCGGCCCCGGCGGCAAAGAGGCGGACGCATCGGCCATTAGCGGCAATGCGTTTGAAAAGCGGAGACAATATTGGCCATGACCTCTTCTAACGAATGAAATTCAATCTCTTCACGGGGAATGAAATGAACGACTTCTTTTCCTTTTAAGAGCGCCATCGACGGCGAGGACGGCGGATAGCCGACAAAGTACTCGCGCATTTTCGCCGTCGCCTCTTTATCTTGACCGGCGAACACCGTCACCAAATGATCCGGCTTTTTCTCGCTTTGCAGCACCGCTTGCGTCGCCGCGGGGCGCGCCAATCCAGCCGCACAGCCGCACACCGAGTTGACAAAAACAAACGTCGTTCCTTCCACTTGTTCCATAAACTGCTCGACTTCCTCGCTCGTGCGCAGTTCGCGGAAGCCGGCGCGGACGAGCTCGTCGCGCATCGGTTGCACGAGCTGGCGCATATAGTCTTCGTACGCCATCGACATGACCATCATCCCTCCATCTCATCGTGATCGCGTCATCAGCATACTACATTTCAAGCAAGAAAAGCAACGAAGACGGCGGCCGGCCCGGACAAAACCAGCGATGCCGGAAAGCGGCATGCTTCCCCACAGCACCGGCCTCTTCAGTCAACCTCTTTTTCCGCCTCTGTTTCTTTTTTCCGGCTTTCGGTCATTTGTTTCCAAACCGACCCTTTCGCCGCTTCACCGCCTTCGATCCGTTCAATGGCCATTTTCACTTGCAAGCTCACTTCAAACTCCGGATCGTTTTCCGCCGCTTTTAACGCCGCGAGCGCCGATTCGTCGCCGACCTCGTACAAAAACATGGCCGCGCGCCAACGGACGAGCTTGCTTTCGTCCTTTAGCGCTTCGATCATGGCCGGAATGGCCTCCGGATCGCCGATGTCGGACAAACAGTCGCCGGCGGTGCGGCGGACCGCAACGGCCGGATCGTTTAACGCTTCGTACAAATACGGAAGCACCTTTTTGCCGCCGATCATGCCAAGATACGCGGTCGCCAAACGGCGGATGGCCATTTTTTCATCCTTAAGCGCCTTCGCCAACACCGGGATATCGTCCTCGGTCGGCTCAGCCATCTGTTCGAGCGCGGCATACCGTTTGCGCCAGTCCGGGTCATCAAGCATCTCGCTCGTCACTTTGAGGCTTGGCCGCTTTTGCGCCGTTTTTTCCTGCTCGCCGCGGCGGAACATGTTGACGATCCGCTCGAGCCGCTCGGGCGGATAGGCGGCCGACAGCTCATCGACGATTTCGCGGCCGATTTCCTCAAACGTGCCGTAGCGCACTCCTTTTTCGACCCATTTTCGCTCAAGCACGACATTTCCCGCGTATTTTTGCGCCTCAATGACCGCGTCCATAAACGGTTTCGGCAGCCCGACGCGATGCTCGCGCTCCCCGTCGACAAGCTTGACTTGCATCGGCAAGCCGTACAACATTTGCACGAACACTTTCACTTCGCCGAAATGTTCGTTTCCTTTCGGCTTGGCCGCGGCGCCGTCATCCGCTTCCTCGCCGAACACTTTGCGCACGTTCGCCAAAATGTCGCGCCAGTCGTATTTCGGATGGCGTTCAATCGCCAAAAAGTCGGCGACATGGTAGATGCTTTTCACCCCGTCAATGCGCAGCAATGCTTGAATAAGCGGCGGCGCTTCGCTGATGTTGTCCGATTTATAGTTATGGCGCATGCCGGGTGGCAACTCTTCGTCAAGCAAAATTTTCATCGTGTTCGGGCTTGGCGTCGGTTCAATCGCTTGAATGCGCAAACGTCACCCCTCCTTGTTTGACAGCAGCTTTTCAATTTCCTTTCTCAACTCGTGCGGCTTCGTTTGCGGGGCGAAACGAGCGACAACCTGGCCGTTACGGTCGACCAAAAACTTCGTAAAGTTCCATTTGATCGCCTTTGTTCCTAATGCCCCCGGCGCTTGCTCTTTCAAATAGTGAAACAGCGGGTGGGCGTGATCGCCATTTACATCGACTTTCGCAAACAACGGGAACGTCACGCCGTAATTGAGCTGGCAAAATTGCTCAATTTCCTCTTCCGTCCCCGGCTCTTGGCCGCCGAACTGGTTGCACGGAAAGCCGAGCACCACAAACCCGCGATCGCGATAGTCGTCATATAGCTCTTGCAGTTCTTTATACTGCGGCGTAAAACCGCAACGGCTCGCCGTGTTGACAATCAACAGCACCTTGCCTTGATAGACGGAAAGCGGTTGTTCCTCACCACGAATCGTTTTGGCGCTAAATTGATATACACTCATGATTTTTCACCTCATCCTCATCATAACGGATTTTATCGTTTCATTCCACTTTTTGCATCGCTGCTAGTCAATGAACGATTGCAGCTGCTCGAGCGACGAAATCATATACGGCACCATCGCCGGCAAATCGGCCGCATTTTCTTCATAAATGAGGCGGGCAAACTCAACCGCGACTTCATTTTCATACGGACCGCGTTCATGCGGAAATGGGAAGCGGAGCGTTTGTCGGATGATTCGCTCCCGTCCCCAAATCGTCCGCAACGTTCCTTCAATGAACGGACAAACGGACAAACGGCGAACCGGCAGGGCAAACAAAAGAGCGAGTCGGCAGCCGGCTTGGCCGCGATAGAGCCGCTCGTTGGCCAGCTCAGCAAAATCGAGCGAAAGCCGCGCAGTGCAGACGACGAACGGATCCGGCGCATCATTGAGCCGAAATGAAATGGCGTACTCCCGCAACAAACGAGCCAAATCGACAAGATCGCGGCGGTCGACGACGGCGATACGCCCTTGCAAGTCCGCGTCGTACACGGCCCCTTCCAGCACTGTTTTTAAATTGTCAAACGCCGTCGGATCCAATTGCCATCCCTCCTTTTGATTCGCAAGCGGTTTCAGAGCAAAAAAGCCATTGAAGAATGTTGACAAAGTTTTTATAATTAAGATATTTAATAGCGAGACCGAAACGGAGGGGACACCATTGCCAATCAACATTCCAAAGGATTTGCCGGCCAAGGAAATACTCGAACAGGAAAACATTTTCGTCATGGATGAAGAACGGGCTTACTCACAAGACATCCGCCCGCTTAACATCGTCATTTTAAACTTGATGCCCGAAAAAGAAAAAGCGGAGACGCAGCTGCTGCGGCTGCTCGGCAACTCGCCGCTGCAAGTGAACATCACCTTCTTGCGCCCGGCGACCCATGAACCGAAAACGACAAGCAAACATCATTTGGATCAATTTTATACCATTTTTCCGCAAATCCGCCATCGGAAATTTGACGGGATGATCATCACCGGAGCGCCGGTCGAACAACTGCCGTTTGAAGAAGTGACGTATTGGGATGAATTGACGGACATTATGGAATGGACGAAAACGAACGTCACTTCAACGTTACATATTTGTTGGGGAGCGCAAGCCGGCTTGTATTACCATTACGGGATTCCGAAATATCCGCTGCCGGAAAAATGTTTCGGCGTGTTCAACCATACGGTGGAAGTGAAAAACGTTAAGCTGTTGCGCGGCTTCGACGATGTGTTTCGCATGCCGCATTCGCGCCATACGGATGTCAAGCGCGAAGACATCGAAAAGGTGCCAGAGCTGACGATTTTATCGATGGCTGAACGAGCAGGCGTTTGTCTCGTCGCCTCAAACGACGGCCGGCAAATTTTCTTGACCGGCCATCCGGAATATGACGCCACAACGCTGAAAGAAGAGTATGAACGGGACTTGGCGAAAGGGCTGCCCATCCAACCGCCGGAATCGTATTTTCCGAATGACGACCCGAGCCAGATGCCGCTCAATACATGGCGTTCGCACGCCAATTTGCTGTTGATCAACTGGCTGAACTATTACGTTTATCAAGAGACGCCTTACGAGTGGGAATAAGCGGCATGTCGGCGAAAAAGCGGCTCGTTTGGCCACCCGGACGATGCCGCGCTCGCCCGCGAAAAGAAAGAACATGTCGAAAAAACGCCTTCGCTGTTCTGGCAAGGCGTTTTTCTCATTTTCGTCACCTATCGACAATTCCCCCAGTCATTCACGCCGATGCGGCATATCATATGGTAGGCTTGATGGGGAGGTGAATCGGGATGGGCGCTTGGTATGGCAACGGATTTGCCTTGATCGTCGTCTTGTTTATTTTGTTGATTATTGTCGGTGCCGCTTTCGGCGGTTACGCTTACTAACCTGTTCGCCTTGGCCGCTTGTTTGCCAGCATCCGAACGAACGACGGGGAAACGCCGCTGATGGCGTTGCCCCGTTTTTTTGCGTTCGCGAATAAAATCGGTTGAGAGGCGGATGCTAATGATGCAACCCGGCGCAAAAGGAGGTGGCGGCGATGACGAAGCGGCCAAATAAAGGAAGCCGGAATCAAAACACGCCGACGCAAGATCCGATGGCGCTGCTCGACGGCCCGGTTTCCGGTGACAACAGCAAAGGGCGGCGGCAAAACAAAGCCCAACATGACAAAACCGATGAACATGCCTAACCTGCAAAAAAAGCGGCCTTGGTTGCGCCGCTTTTTTGTGCTACTAAAATTCAATTCCTTTCATCGCCGTTGTCCCTTGTTCATAGTCGTGCTTCACTAGCTTCATTTCCGTGGCGATATCGGCGGCCGCCATCAGCTCGGGGTGCGCCGCGCGGCCCGTGATGACAAGGTGGAGCGCCGGCGGACGGGTGCGGATCAGTTCCAGCACATCGTTGACGGATAAGATGTCGCTGATCGGAAACCGGTCAATCGCCACGGCGTTGTTCAATTCATCCAACACGATGACGTCATACCGGTTGGAATGGACATACTCGTTCGTCACTGCCCAAGCGCGCCGCAGCGCTTCGCGGTGCACTTCCGGCGTTTTCGTCCATGTGAAGCCGGCGCCGAGCTGGCGCACCTCGACACCGAGACGCCGCAACGCCAACTGCTCGCCGTACGTGCGCTCAGGCGACTTGATAAACTGCAGCACAGCGACTCGCATTCCTCGGCCGACGGCGCGCAACGCCAAACCCAAGGCGGCCGTCGTTTTCCCTTTTCCATCGCCGGTATAAACGATGACCCGCCCGCTACGACGAGGCGTCGGCATCGACCATGCCCCCTTGCCGCTCCGGAAACCATTGGAGCGTCTCACGCAGACGAACGACCTCACCGATGATGATGATGGCCGGATGGGAAATGCCCGCTTTTTTCGCCTCGTCTGGCAGTGTCGAAAGCGGCGCCGCTACCGTGCGCTGCCGCTCCGTCGTCCCCCATTCGATGATGGCCGCCGGCGTATTCGCTGGCTTTCCGGCCGCCAGCAGCCGGCCGCAAATATCCGGCAAGTTAGCCGCTCCCATGTACACGACGATCGTATCGCAGCCGCGGGCGAGCGCCTCCCAGTCGATCCGCTCGCTCCGATGGCCGCTGACCATCGCCACCGAGGCGGCGTAATCGCGATGAGTGACGGGAATGCCAGCGTACGCCGGCACCGCGATGCCGGATGTCACCCCTGGAACGATTTCAAACGGAATTCCGGCTTTCGCCAACACTTCCGCCTCTTCACCGACGCGGCCAAAGACGCACGGATCGCCGCCTTTTAAGCGGACGACCGTCTGGCCTTGACGCGCGCGGTCAACGAGCAAGTCATGGATCTGTTCCTGCACCGTATCATGTTTTCCCGGCTCCTTGCCGCAGTAAAGAAGCTCGGCGCCCGGCTTCGCATAGTGCAACAGCTTCCGGTTGATGAGCCGGTCGTAAATGACAACGTCCGCCCGTTCCAAGCATTCGCGGCCGTAAACCGTGATGAGCCTTTCATCCCCCGGCCCGGCGCCGACCAAATACACTTTGCCGACGGTCATGCTTGTTTCTCCCCTTTCTTTTCCCCTGTCGAAATGCCCGCGGACGCAAACGTCGCCATCTCATTCACCATGGCGGTTGCCGCCACGAAGAGCGGGAACGCCACAGCGGCTCCGCTTCCTTCGCCAAGCCGCATGCGCAAATCCAACAGCGGCTCTTTGCCAAGCAAGCGAAGAGCGATGTCGTGCCCCGGCTCTTGCGAACGATGACCAGCGATCATATACTCTGCGACGTTGGGGGCAAATTGGCGGGCCACAAGGGCAGCCACCGTGCAAATAAAGCCATCAAGCAAGATCGGAATGCGCCGCTCCGCTGCGGCCAACATCGCTCCAGCCATCGCCGCGATCTCCAGCCCGCCGATTTTCGCCAGCCATTCGACCGGCTTCGCCGGATCCGGCTGATGAAGCAAAAGCGCTCGACGGATGACGTCCCGTTTATGAGCCAATCTCTCTTCCCGAATCCCGCTTCCTTTGCCGACAATGCGTTCAAGCGGCTCATCGGTCAAGGTGGCCAACAAGGCGCTGGCGGCGGTGGTGTTGCCGATGCCCATCTCGCCGACAATGAGCGTGCGACCGCCTTGGCCAATGACGGACACCGCTTGCTCGTAGCCGACATGAAGCGCCTGTTCTGCCTCGGACATCGTCATCGCTTCCATGATGGCGAAATTGTTTGTCCCCGGGCGCACCTTTTTCTGAATCACGCGTTCATCAACGATCGGTGCGGCGACACCGACATCGATCACCTGAAGCAACGCGCCGATGTGCCGGCTGAAGACGTTGATGGCCGCTCCACCGTTGGCAAAATTGGACACCATTTGCGCTGTCACTTCAGCTGGATAGGCCGATACCCCTTCGGCAGCCACGCCATGATCGGCCGCAAACACAAGCACTCCGGGCGGAGTGACGCGCGGGAGAAGCTCCCCTGTCATGCCGGCGAGCTCAGCCGCTATGTCTTCAAGCCGGCCAAGGCTGCCGGGCGGTTTGGTCAATTGATCAATATAAGCACGGGCTTGTTCCGCCATTTCGCGGCGGATCGGCGGGATGGAAACGTTCATCATGGACGCGCCATCCTCCCTTTTCACGGGAATAGGCGCTTCCTCCTTTCTCATCTAGGATTGCGAGAGCGCAAAAGCCTTTATTTTCAGACGGTGCCGTGGGAAAAGAAACGAACGAACAACACTTGCTTTCCGCTTCCTGCCTCAAGCGTGCGACCGGGCTCGCTTCGCCGGCGCCGGACTCCGGAAAACCGCAAAGGTCGAAGCGCGGGTCAGTCATGCGAGCGCCTCGTTTTTCAGAGCTTACTCATGCTGAAATTGCCGCATTATCTGTTCGATCCGTTCGACCGCCACATGTCGGCAAACGTGGGCGGCTAACCGGTCAAACGCCGCTTCCTTGAGAGCGCGAAACGGGACGGGTTCCGATAACGACAGCCCTTTTTCCTTGCGAATGTCGTTGAAAAACGCGGCGCGAAACGCATCGTTATGAAACAAATCGTGCATATAGGTGCCGAGAACGCGGCCATCGTCGCGCTTCGCCCCCATCTGGCCCCCATCGTCCTCCATCAGCGGAACATAGCCGGCAAGCGGTGTCGAGCGCCCCATATGAATCTCGTATCCTTGCACGGCCAATCGGTTCCCGTTCCATGTCAGCACCGCTTTCGAACGAACGGTCACTTTCGTCCGCTCCAGCGTCGTCTCGATCGGCAACAGCCCGAGTCCTTTGACCTCGGGAAGCGATGTCTCGACCCCATGGGGATCGCGGATGACCGCTCCGAGCATTTGATAGCCGCCGCATATCCCGACAACCCTTGTTTTGCCTTCGGCGACAAGCGCGGCGATGCGGGAGGCGAGCCCGCGCTGTTTCATGTACACGAGGTCTTCGATCGTGTTTTTGCTGCCGGGAAGCACGATGACATCCGGCTCGCCAAGCTCGGCGGCGTGCGTCACTAGCCGGACGCGGCAATCCGGTTCAGCGAGCAGCGGGTCAATATCGGTGAAATTGGCGATTTTCGGACAGCGGATGACAGCGATGTCAATCGCCCGCTCGCCACCGGATGAGGCGGCGAAACGCTCTAGCGCCAGCGAATCTTCGGCATCGATCGCCAAATCGGGCAAGTACGGAACGACGCCGAGCACCGGCACCCCGGTGTAACGTTCAAACCAATCGAGGCCCGGCTGCAAAAGCGACCGATCGCCATGGAACTTGTTGATGATCACACCAATGACCCGCTTTCGATCCCTAGGTTCCAGCAGCGTCAACGTTCCAACGAGGCTCGCGAACACCCCACCCCGCTCAATGTCGCCAATCAGCACGACCGGGGCGTTGGCAAGTCGGGCGACGCGCATGTTGACGAGCTCACGGTCGTTTAAATTCACCTCGGCCGGGCTGCCCGCTCCTTCGATGACGATCCGCTCATACTCGCTCATTAACGTGTCAAGCGACTGGCGAATGATGGCCAATCCTTGCTCAAAAAATTCACTTCGGTAAGCCATCGCCGGCATGGTGGCGTACGGTCGGCCGAGCACAACCACTTGCGATTCATTCATTCGGCTTGGCTTCAGCAAAATCGGATTCATTTCCGCTCGCGCCGGCACACCGGCGGCTTCAGCCTGAATGCCTTGCGCCCGTCCGATTTCTTTCCCGTCCGGCGTAACGTAGGCGTTCAGCGACATGTTTTGCGCCTTGAACGGGGCCGTTTTCCAGCCGGCTTGGGCAAACAGCCGGCAAAAAGCGGTGGCGATGACGCTTTTACCGGCATCGGAATGGGTGCCTTGAAACATGATGGGCAGCGCTTTAGCCATAGATCGTCACCTTCTCGCATTCAGCGAGCCAGCGCTCAACCATCATCGGTGCGGACGCAAAATGGAAGTGGACATAGCCGGCAACGAGCCGGTGCGCCAAATACCCGTCCGGTTTCGTTCCTTTCCGGCCGCTCGTTGTATAAGCGAACGGCGTCTCGCCCCGCGGTTCGTACACGGAATAGTGAAACTCATGGCCGCGCGCCTGTTCTCCCTCCGGCAAAAGAAAGTTTCCTTTTCTTCCGTGCACTTCACGATATCCAAGAGCAGCCAGTTTCGTTTTCATCACGACCCGCCCCGGGATGACGCCGGCCATCTCATAAGCCGTGCCGTCCGTCGCGACAAGCTGTTCCGTGAGAAACATAAACCCACCGCATTCGGCGAGCGTCGGCAGCCCGCTCCGAATGGCGGCGCGGATCGACTGCTTGACCGCCGTCTGGCGCGCGAGCTGGTCGGCAAACTCCTCCGGAAACCCGCCGCCGATGTACAAACCGTTCACCCGATCAGGAAGCGGTTCGCCGGCGAGCGGGGAAAAGTAGACTAGCTCCGCGCCGCAGGCCGAAAGCATTTCTAGATTTTCAGGATAGTAAAAATGAAACGCGGCATCTTTCGCGACCGCTATGCGCGCCCGATACGGCCGCGAGGGGCGAATGAGCGGCGCGGACGGTCCGAAAGCCGGCGCTTCGGCGATGGAAAGCAGCAACTCCCAATCGATCGTGCGCATCACTTTTTTTCCCAGTTCGGCAAAAAACGAGTCGAGCTCCCCCCGCTCTACGGACGGCACCAACCCTAAATGGCGCTCCGGCAAGGTCAGCTCTTCCGCTTTTGGCAAATAGCCGACGACCGGTATTCCGCACGTCTGCTCAATCGCCGCTTTGACGAGCCGAAAATGCCCTTCGCTGCCGACACGGTTGGCCAGTACGCCAGCCATGCGCACGTCGGGGCGAAACGTCTGAAAGCCGCGGACGATGGCGGCCGCGCTGCGGGCCATCCCGGAACAATCGACGACAAGCAGCACCGGGCTTTGCGTCAGCACGGCAATTTCCGCCGTCGATCCTTCATCCGAGAGCGGCTGTTTCCCGTCAAACAGCCCCATCACACCCTCGATGATGGCGATATCCGCTCCTTGACAGCCGTTGGCGAGCACCGTTTTGACCGCTTCGCTTCCCATCATCCAGCTGTCCAAGTTGCGCGCCGGCCGGCCGGTGACCGCCGTATGGTAAGTCGGATCGATGTAGTCCGGGCCGCATTTAAACCCTTGCACCGTATAGCCTCGCTGCTTCAGCGCCGCCATCAAGCCGAGCGTCACCGTTGTTTTGCCGGCGCCGCTTCCCGGGGCGGCGATGACCAATCGTCGCATGACTCGCTCCCCTTTCCTCGTCTATGGCGAATCAACGCCACCGAAATCGTCACATTGCCCGCTTTCTTTTTCACGAGCGCCATCCGCTCGGCCCCGCTGTACAATTTCGCCGCCGGCTCGCTCACCCCATACGCGCCGGTGTAGCGGTAGACGGTCTCGGACGGCGCTTCGATCGGCACCGCGTTCAGCTCCTCCGGCGTGTACGTGACGAACTCCCAGCCGTATTTGCCGACAACTTCGCGAAGCCCTGGCTCGTCTTTTTTCAAATCGATCGTGCACACCGCTTTGACGCTTTTGGGCGAAAAACGCAGCTCATGGAGCGTCTCGAGGATGACCGCTTCGATTTCATCAGCCGCTGTGCCGCGGTTGCAGCCGATGCCAAGGGCGATCACCTTCGGGCGGTACAGCACACCGTTTTGCAAAATCGCCTCTTCATCCGGCTCAAGCAGACGATGAGTGACCACGAGCGCGGCCGCCGGACGGGCGGCAAGCGCCTCCGCGATTGAGCCGTACACGGTGATGTTTTTCGGCAGCGGCCGCCCCTCCGGCCACCAATCCGGTTCCCCGGACTCTTGCACGATCGCCACCGGCTCTTCGTTCACGACCGCAGCGCTCACCGGCGTCAGTTTGTCATCCGACTCCCATTCCCAGCCAAACTCGCGGCCGAACAAATCAACGGCGATCGTCTGCTGCACGTCAGAAGCGGTCGTAATCACCGGGCGGGCGCCAAGAATCGCAGCGACGCGCCGCGTCAAGTCGTTCGCCCCGCCTAAATGACCAGACAGCACGCTGATCACATGCTCCGCCTTATCATCGATGACAACGACCGCCGGATCGGTCTTTTTGTCTTTTAAGAGCGGGGCGATCATCCGCACGACGGCGCCAAGCGAAATGAGGCAAATAAGGCCGTCATAGCGGGCGAACAGTTCCGGCAACAGCGCCCGGACGTTGCCGGAAAACAGGCGAATCTGTTGTTCTTGTTCGTCGCCGCGAGCAAACTTATCCGTATAATAGACGTCTGCTCCAGCTAGGGTGCGGCCCAGCCGACGGGCAGTCTCCACCCCATGCTTCGTAATGGCGACAACCGCATATCGTCCGTGTTCCTCAATCTTGTTCACGCTGTCCTTCCCCCTTCCGGTATCCGTGCGTAAACGTGCGGTCGTACAGGCGCGAACGGTAGCCACGTTCATGAACGGACGGGTCAAGCGCCCAACCGATCAGCATAATCGCGTGCTTCGTCACTCGATGACGGCGCATCTCTTCCGCCATAGCGGCAACGGTCGTGCGAATGATCCGCTCATCCGGCCATGTCGCCTTGTAGACGATCACCGCTGGGGTATCGCCGCTCCAGCCGGCGTCAAGCAGCGCCGCGCTCACTTTTTTCGCCAATGTCGCGCTTAAAAACAAGACGAGGGTGCAATGATGTTTGGCCAGCTCTTCCAGCCGTTCGCGCGGCGGCACCGGCGTCCGCCCCTCAGCGCGCGTGAAAATGACCGTCTGCGTCAGTTCCGGAACGGTGAGTTCAGCCTGCACAGCGGCGGCAGCGGCAAACGCCGAACTGACGCCGGGGACGATTTCCACTTCCATTCCTGCTTCTTTCAACAAAGCGATTTGCTCAAGCGTTGCCCCGTAAATCGATGGATCACCGGTATGGACACGCACGACAAGCCGGCCTTGTTTCGCTTGTTCCACCATCGCCGCGACCATTTCTTCTAAATGCATGCCGGCGGTATGAAAAACGTCCGCTTCCGGCTTCCGGTAGCGTTCAATCAATTCCTCGCTCACCAACGAATCGGTGTAAAAAATGGCATCCGCCGCAGCCAAAAGCTCGGCGCCGCGGACGGTGATCAAGTCCGGCGCTCCCGGCCCCGCCCCTACGATATACAGCTTCACTTTCTCACCACCATCAATGTCAAATATTCGAGCGACGCGCCAGCCAATTCCTCAACGTTCCACACCACTTCCTCGCCGGACGTCACCTTCGTGATGACGGCGGCGCGCTGAAGCAAATCGAGCTCCCGCAGCAAGTCGAGCAGGAGATCGATCACTTTCGCCACCTTAAAAAAAACGACGCAATCGTGTCGAAGAAGCGCGGCTTTCATCGCCTCGTAATCGTCGCGCGCCGGCACGATCACCACCGTTTCATCCCCATCCGCCAACGGCCAACGCAGCCGAGCGGCGGCAGCGTTCGCTGAGCTGACCCCTGGGATGACTTCAATCGGCGCTTCTGGATAACGCTGTTCCATCACGCGCATCAAATGGATGAACGTGCTGTACAGCAGCGGATCGCCTTCGGTCACAAACGCCACATCGCGTCCGGCCGCCAGTTCCGCCCAGATGGCGTCCACCGCCTCGTTCCATTTCGGCTCAAGCACTGCTGGGTCTTTTGTCATTGGAAAATGCAAGCCGAGACGCCGTTTTTCCTCTGGGGCAAAATACGCATCAATGATTTGTTCCGCATAACTTTTGCTTTGCCGTCCCTTTTTCGGATACGCGATCACGTCCGCTTCTTTCAGGCGGCGATACGCCTTCACCGTCATGAGCTCCGGATCGCCGGGGCCGACGCCAACGCCGTACAATGTGCCGGTCATTCGTCTCCCTCCCGTTTTGCCGCGATGATATAAACCGGGTTTAACGCCTCAAAGCGCGTCAAGTCCAAAATCGGTTTGCTGCGCGATGCTTGCGCCAGCGTAATGTCCACTTGAAACCCGCGCTCGCGCAAAGCGGCGCACGCTTCGGCAAGCGTCTCCACCGTCGCCGCGTTGATCACGATGCGCCCGTTTTTCTTCAGCCGTTTCGCACAGACGTCCAACAGCGGCGCCATCGCCCCTGACGTGCCGCCGATAAAGATGGCATCCGGATCAGCAAACCCATCAAGCCGATCAGGGGCCTTGCCGTGCACAAGCGTGATGTCGACGCGGAATTTGCGCAAGTTTTGCCGGCAAATTTCCACATCATGTTCATTTTTTTCAATGGCGAACACCGCCCCGTCGCGGGCGATTTTCGCCGCTTCAATCGCGACCGAACCGGTGCACGTGCCAATATCCCAGACGACGCTGTCCGGGCGCAAACGCAAAGCGCTCAAGCTGAGCACGCGCACTTCTTTTTTCGTAATCAACCCTTTGTCTGGTTTGCGCTGGAAAAACTCATCATCTTCAATGCCGAGCGGCCAAGAAGGACTGGGCGCCGTCCTCCGCAGCACGACTATATTTAATGGAAGAAACTCGGCTTCCGCCATTTCTTCTAGCTTGAAAAACCGGCACCGCTCATTCGGCCCGCCGAGCTCCTCGCCGACAAACGCCTCATACTCGGTCATGCCGTATGCAAGCAAGTAGCGGGCGATGGCGGCTGGTGAATTTGTCTCATCCGTTAAAATCGCGACTTTGCGCCTCCCGTCGATCCGTTGGGCCAAGCCCGTTAACGGCCGGCCATGGACGCTGAGGAACACCGCGTCTTGCCAAGACTCGCCCATTTTGGCAAACGCCCATTGCACCGAGCTGACAGCCGGATACACTTCGATCGGCAGTTTGCCGGCTAAATAACTGCCGATTCCGTAAAAAAGCGGATCACCGGAAGCGAGCACGACCGTGTTGCGCGTTTCATGGCGGAGCCGCTCGACGAGCTCGCTCAGCCCGCTGCGAATCACGATCGTTTCTCCTTCATATGCCGGAAACATCGCCAGCTGCCGTTCGCCGCCGACAAGCAATTCGCTTTCGTCAATCCAGCGTCGATACAGCTCAGGAAGGCTCGCTGGCCCGTCAGCTCCCACTCCGATCAACTTCATCGTCGCCATCCAACAGCACCGCCTTTCCTAATCGTTGTCCGTTCATCGTGTAAATGGACACAGCCACGTTCAAGCCGCCCCCGACTTCGTTGAGCGCCGCCTGGCAGCACGCTTCGCACAACAGCTCGAAAAACTTCGTGCAGCCGGCTTCTTGCATCATGTCGCCGACTTGCGCCGCTGTATTCGCCCCTCGCACGGCGTCAACCAGCTCCTTGGAAGCCCCGGCTTGTCGAGCGAGCGCTGCTAAAAAACCGAAGTCAACCGGCGCGCTTTTCGAGTGCACCATCATGACGCCTTGGGCGACTTTGGAAAACTTCCCCATCATGCCGACCATCGACACCATTTCCATGCCGAGCCGTTTGCACTGCTTTAACGTAAATCCGACAAAATCGCCCATTTCGATAAACGCTTCTTCCGGCAAATGGGGATATTCTTGCATGGCGTATTTCTCGCTCCGTCCCCCGGTCGTAATGACGACATGGCGGCAGCCGTTCGCCTTCGCCACTTGCAGCGCCTGCACGATGCTCGCCCGATAAGCGGCGGTGGAAAACGGAACGACGATGCCGCGCGTTCCTAAAATCGATATGCCGCCGATGATCCCAAGACGAGCATTCAACGTTTTTTTCGCAATCTCTTCGCCGCCCGGCACGGAAATGACGACGTTCACCCCGCGGTCAACGCCGTGTTGCGCGAGCACTTCGTTGACGGCTTCGTGAATCATTTTGCGCGGTACTGGATTGATCGCCGCTTCGCCGACCGGTACCGGCAATCCCGGCTTCGTGACCCGCCCGACCCCTTCTCCGCCGTCAAGATGGACTCCGGGCTCCGGCGCCCAAGAAACGGTGGCAACGATGCGGGCGCCATGCGTCGCATCCGGGTCATCGCCGCCGTCTTTCACCACCGCCGCGGTCGCCGTCGCGCCGTGGATCACGCACGATTCAACAGCGAAAGTGACGACCCGACCGATCGGCAGCCGAATCGTCGCCTCCGTCTGCACCTGACCGGTAACGAGCGCGGTGAGAGCCGCTTTCGTTGCCGCCGTCGCACACGATCCGGTCGTGTACCCTTCCCGCAGCGTTTTGTTTGCCCCCATCGCCCGTCACACCCGTTCGGCCAACAGCGATAAAGCGTTTAAAGCGGCGACGGTCACCGTGCTTCCCCCTTTGCGCCCCCGGTTGGTAATAAACGGCACATCGAGTTTCGCGAGCTCCTCCTTTGACTCCGCCGCCGACACAAATCCGACCGGCAAGCCGATGACCAATCCGGGCCGCGCCTCTCCTTCTTTGATGAGGCGAATGAGCTCCAGCAGCGCGGTCGGGGCGTTGCCGATGGCGAAAATGCCGCCTTCCGCCTCCTTCACTGCTTTGCGCATGGCGACGATCGCCCGCGTCGTATTGAGCCGCTTCGCTTCAGCGATGACATCTTCATCGGAAATATACACGCGCACCGAACTGCCGAATTTCGCAAGGCGCGCTTGATTGACACCCGCTTGCACCATTTGCACATCAACAACGACAAGCTTGCCGCTGCGAATGGCGTCAATGCCGGCGCGAACGGCGTCGGGATGAAAGAGAAGGCTTTTTCCAAGCTCAAAATCAGCCGAGGCGTGAATGACGCGCTGGACGATCGGATATTGCTCAGCCGTAAAGGAGTGCTCGCCGATCTCCTCGTCAATGATTTGGAAACTGCGCGCTTCGATCTGTTCCGGTTGGACGGTCACCGGGCGAAATGTTGTATGAAATTCCATGCTCACTCGCTCCTTTCCTTTTTCCATATCCACACGTACGTTCCGTCTCTTTTCCCCGCCGCGGTGAAGAAGAGAATGAAGGACGAACTGCTTCCTGCCGCTACAAAAACGAAGAAAATGAAGACAAGCGCGCAGGCGGCAATCGTTTGCCACTGCGCGGGACGTTTGGGCGGGGCGCCTCAGCCCGCAGGGAGCGGAACGCGCTCTTTCAATGCCGCCAGCACGCCGGCAAACTCGTGATGCACAATGCCGTACGCCAAGCGCGGACGGCGGATGACGATGACTTCGATCCCGAGCTCCTCGGCGGCGGCGATTTTCTCATCGACAAACCCGACTTTGCCGCTTTCTTTCGTCACCACGACCGTGACGCCAAAATGGCGGTACAGCGCCCGGTCGAGCTCTTTTGTGAACGGCCCTTGCATCATGACGATCTGCTCTTGGGAAAAACCGAGCCGCTCGCATTTGTCAAGATTGTCTTTGCGCGGCAGCATTCGCGCGATCACCTTGACGTTCGGGCGGCCGATGAGCCTGGCGGCGAAAATGTCAAGCGTTTTGCTGCCGGTGGTAAGCATGACGACGCCGCCCTTTTCCGCCGCCAAGTCCGCCGCTTCTTCATAGCTGTCGACAAATGTCACCCGCTCCGAGGCAATCGCTGTCTCGCGCCGCTCATAGCGAATGTACGGCAAATCCATCTCCGCTGCCGCCTGCATGGCGTTTTTCGACGCCTCTTCGGCAAACGGATGGCTCGCGTCGACAATCACCTTCGCCCCTTCCGCTTTGGCGAGTTCGGCCAGCTGAAAGGCGTCCAGCCGCCCGACGTACGTTCGAATGCCCGCGGCTCGCAACTGTTCCGCGGCGTGATCGGTGACGACGGTCGCCGTCACGTCATATCCGGCGTGCTGAATCATCACCGCTAATTCGCGGGCATCGCTTGTTCCAGCCAACAACAAAATCATCACTGCTTCCCCCTTTCAATGATGATGATGGTGATGATGGTGGTGATGGTGATGGGCGGCGTGAATCCGGTATTGGCAGACATCACAGTTCATCGCCACCGTTTGCCCGAGCGCCTCCTCGAGCCGGTCAAGCACAATGTCAGCCAGCTTCGGATGAAAGCCGAAATAGCTGGCAAGCGCAAATGAGAGATGCGAGTGCTCAGCTTGGTATTGCGCCACTTGCCGCTCGAGCCGCTTGATGAGCACGCCGGTGAACAAAAAATACGGCAAGATGACGATCCGTTTCGCTCCAAGCGCCAAACAGCGGTGAACGGCATCATCGAGCGACGGGGTGGTCACGCCCATAAACGCTGGCTCAACGAGCGAATAATCGGTCTGTTCCCAAAACAAGCGGGCGATTTTGTATAAATCGCTGTTCGCGTCTGGATCGCTGCCGCCGCGGCCGAGCAAAATGACCGCCGTTCCGTCGCCCGGCTGTTCCGGACGCTCGCCGATTTCCCGCAACCGGTCGCGCAAAATGGCAAACGTCTGCTCATGAATGCCGATGGGGCGGCCGTAGCGAAACGTGATATGCGGATAGCGCCCTTTCGCTTCGTCGATTTCCGCTGGAATATGGAGCTTCGAATGCCCAGCCGGCAATAAAATGAGCGGAATGACCGCGACGTCCGTCGCCCCGGCTTCGGCACAACGTTCGATTCCTTCGCCGATCGACGGACGGCCAAATTCAAGGAAGCACGTTTCGACATGAAAGGAAGCGGCAAGGCGCGGCCGCAGCCGCTCAACAAACTGCACCACTTGTTCGTTTCCCTCCGGATCGCGGCTTCCATGGCCGACAAATAAAATGGCTTTCATCGTTTTCTCTCCTTCTTCATGTATTGGCTCGCCTCCTGCCTTCTAGAAGGACGATGATGTAAGGAAAATGTTGCTCCTAACCGCGTTTCTCAAGTTAAAAAACTAGAAGATTGATAATTTTGTTTAATATACCACTTATTCCATTTATTTATCAACAAGAAAAATATTGGCTCTTCACCAAAAGTTGTACTTGATTTTTCCATCACACATCTTACTGATGCATCCACGAAAGAACAGGAAACCAATCATGTTTTGCTTACACCTATTCAGAGAAGTGCAACGTCTGTCAAGTACACGTTGTGGTGATGAACCAAAATATTTAATAATATACTTTATTTTCTAAATAAAAACACCACCGATTGGTGTGTGACAGCGGTTTTTCATCGACCTTCTAACGCAAGTGGCAACGAAGCCGGCCGCTGTTTCCGCCGCCGTCGGAAACGGCTTGCGGTTGTCAGTCGCCGCAGGCGGCCGTTTCCACAGCAGCGGCCGTTGCTTCTTCGTGACGAAACGGACCGATTTGCTTGACGCGGGCGAAAAACTTATGAAACCGTTCGTTCGGATGACCGTGTTCTTTATAGTATTCAATAATATCAGCAATGACGGTAATGATTTCTTCTTTTGGAATGCCCTCGGCGACAAGCTGGCCAGGGTGAGCGTTGCGGCCGACCGTCTTTCCTCCTAAAAACAAATCAAATTTTCCTTTGCGATACACGATGCCGATGTCTTCGCGCACCGCGCCGTAGCACGCCATCCCGCAGCCGTTGACGCCGAGCTTCAACTCTTTCGGCAACGCCATGCCCCCGAATTTCCGCGCCAATTCCTCCGCGTACGGAATGGCGTCTTTTTTCTCCCCGTCACAAAAATCGCACGCTTTCACGGTCAGGACCTCGCCGACCGGCATCACTGTCAGTCCGGCGGCCACAAGACGGGCCGTCAGCCCAGCCGGATCCTCTGTTAACCGTTCAATTTTCATATAATGGTCCGGAGTGTAAGTCATCTTTCCATCCGGCCCTACCACTTCCGCGAGCACGATAAGCTGTTCGGGAGTGAACTGTTTATTGGCCACGCCCGGACTGACGGCCGCCTCGAACAGCACCGGGGCTGGGCGCATAGACCGGTGGGTCAAGGCAGCGAGCGCGTCTTCGGCAACTTCTTTCGCCGCCATGGGACGGTCGACAGGCGGTATGGCCGACCCCGACTCCTTCGCCTGTCGGGCCGCCGCCGGCAGAGGGACGCTCGAAGCAGAGAGAGGTAAAGACGCGGATGGCACCGAAACACGAGGTCGCTCAGTCTCTGGCTCGCTGGCGGGTTCAAGAACGGGGCCACCGTTCAACGGCTTCGTCTGTTCGAGCGCCCACGGCTCCGCTTCTTTGCGCAGCCGCTCATGCGGCTTGAGCGGCTGGACGGCCGCGGTCAAATGATATTTGCGCTGATAGCCGCGCGGTGTGATCATGAGCCCATCGTGAACAAATGTCGTTGAATTGCCGATAATGACCGTCGTCAACATGCCGATTTCATGATCAAGCATATGGGCTAAGTCGGTGAGGACGATCTGCTGGCGTTCGCGGTACGCGCTTTTCACTAGTCCGACTGGCGTCTCGGGCGCCCGGTGGCGAAGCAGAATGCGCTGCGCTTCCACAATTTGTCGCGTGCGCCGCCCGCTTTTCGGGTTGTAAAGCGCGATGACAAAATCGGCCGCCGCCGCGGCTTCGAGCCGCTTTTCAATCAGCTCCCACGGCGTCAAATGGTCGCTCAAGCTGATCGTGCACGCATCGTGCATAATCGGCGCCCCAAGCAAAGCGGCGCACGAGTGAATGGCGGAAATGCCCGGAATGACTTCCACTTCAATCGGATCGTCTTTCGTCCAGCCTTTTTCAATCAACACTTCGTAGACGAGCCCCGCCATGCCGTACAGCCCGGAGTCGCCGCTGGAAATGACGGCCACCGTCTTGCCGCGCTCGGCCCACTTCACTGCCGCTTGGGCGCGGCTTACTTCCTCGGTCATGCCGGTGCTGATGATTTCCTTTCCGGCGATCAAATCGCGCACCAGCTCAATGTATGTTTTGTAGCCAATGATGACGTCGCTTTCTTCAATGGCTTCGCGGGCCCGCTTCGTCATATGGTCAACACTGCCGGGTCCGAAGCCGACGATCAACAACTTACCTCCCATGCGTTTCCCCTCCTTGTTCTTCTGGCCATGGCCGCGGCATCGAAACTTCCTTCGGCCCCCACTCCTTCCAGAACCGAACAAACAGCGGCACGTCCAAACGGACCGCGAGCAGCTGGCGGCGATCGGCAAAAACGTCTTCCGGCGGTCCTTGCTTGACAATCAGGCCTTCGTGCATGACGGTGACCCAATCGGCCCATTGCCAGACGAAATCCATGTCGTGCGTGGCGATAAGGACGGTCGTTCCCCTTTGATGAATGACATCGATTTGCCGCAAAAACTGTTTCGTTTGATGCTGGTCCAAATACGCCGTCGGTTCATCCAACACAAGCAAGTCCGGCTTTGTCGCCATCGCCGAACAAAGCGTCAGCCACTTTTTCTGTCCGAGGCTGAGCTGGTGGGTCGGGCGATCGAGCCAATCACCGAGTCCGTATTCATCAACAAGCGCCGACAAAGCGGTTCTCATCTGTTCTTCATTGAACCCAGCGTGAGCGAGGCTAATCGCCAATTCATCGCGCACGAGCGGCGCAATCAGCTGATGTTCCGGATTTTGAAAAACGAGGCTGACTTCACGCCGCCAGCGCCGCCAATCGGCCCCGCGCTCATACATGTTGCTCCCTTTCCAATACAGCGCGCCCGACCGTGCCCGCAGCAATCCGTTCAAATGAAGAAACAGCGTCGTTTTGCCGCAGCCGTTTGCGCCGATGAGCGCGCATTTTTTTCCTGCTGGAATTTCCCAATCAACCCCGTTGAGCACATCGCGCGAGGAATCGTAAGCATAGCGCACTTGTTCCATCCGTAGCAGCACCTTTTTCACCCTTTCCACCAAACCATGCCGAGCAGCAGCCCGATTAACGCGGCGCCGGCCGCCATATCAATGGTATGTGGTTTTGTGTCCAACGGCTGATGCCGATAGACAAACGAGTCGATTCCTCCGCGAGCGGTAAGCGCACGCCCGAGCGCTTCGTACGATTGCCCGGCCTTCAGCCACAATTGGTACATGAGCATCCCCCCATGCCGCCAATGTGTTCCCCCGTTGCGGGCGCGCAACGCCAGCCACAGCTCAGCCGCCGCCTGCTCAAGCAAAAAGATGAAGCGGTACATCAAAAAACAAAGCTCAATAACCGCCGCCGGAAGACGACAACGCCGCAGGACGGCAAACCATTCCGGCGCCGGCGTAGTGATTAGAAGGAAAAACAAACAAGACCACGCCGCCAACGAGCGAACGGCCAATTCAGCGGCCGGCCGCAGCTGGCTATAGGAAATAGACAAATGAAAGGGAAGGGAAATAGAAATGACCATGGTCAATAAGCTGACTCCTAAAAAAACTGAAGCGGCGGCCATTGCTTTTCCATACAGCGAAAGCGGTACACCGGCGCGACCGATGATCCAATACGTCATCCCGGCCATAATGAGCAACTGTTCGCGCCAGCTGCTTATCATCCCAAGCACCAACAAGATCACCGCCATCGCCAGCTTCCATTCCGCTCGCCACGTTCGCAGCCGATTGTCGTAAGCGAACCGATCAAACTCGCGAATCATGCCCGTTCTTCCGTTCCGACCGCCCTTTATACAGGCCGATCACGTAGCCGATGACGCCGGCGCCAAGGGCGGCTTGCAGCGAAAATAGCAGCGTTTCCACTTCGCCGCCCGGCGGGGTGAAAATCGATTCAAACCACGGCCGGTAATGCGGAGCGAGCGTTTGAATCGCCCGTTCCGCTTGGTCATCGGTGCCGCCAAATTCGGAGCCGCGCGCCCACCAAAGCGGAAGAAGGATCAACACCAATACGAAAGCGAACAGCCACAGGTTTTTCTTCATCGAATCACGCCCCCTTTTCCCGTTCAAATAGCGGAGAAGCTTGGTATGAAGCGAGCCAGTTCCAGACCATCACCGTCAAAATGCCTTCCGTCACCGCCAGCGGCACTTGAGTGATGGCAAAAATGCCGGCAAATTTTAAAAACGAAGCGAGCACGCCGCCATCCGGTGCTGGAAACGCGACTGCCAATTGAACGGATGTAGTGACATAGGTCGCCAAATCCGACAAACAGGCAGCTAAAAACAGCGCCACTCGATGTGAAACAAGACCGCGCCGGTGCAGCTGATACACACTAAACGCAACCAGCGGCCCAACGACCGCCATCGACAAAGCGTTCGCCCCCAATGTCGTCAATCCACCATGAGCAAGCAGCAACGCTTGGAACAGAAGAACTAGCGTGCCGATGACAACCATCACCCACGGCCCAAACAACGCGGCCCCGAAGCCGATGCCGGTCGGGTGGGAACTGCTGCCCGTGACGGACGGAATTTTCAGCGCCGACAGGACGAACGTAAACGCCCCAGCCAAGGCCATGAGCAGCTTTTGCTCCGGATGCTCTTTCAGCGTGCGGACGAGACGACGTAAACCAACCAAGAAAAACGGGAGAAACAATCCCCACCAAAACAGCGCCCATTTCGCTGGCAAAAATCCTTCCATAATGTGCATGGCGTACGCGTCTTGTTCATTCGTCAAGAAAAAGTAACTTGTCAATAGCGCCGCGATGACAACCCAACGGCTTGTTCGCATCATTGTCGATTCGCCTCCTTCGGTTCATTGGCCGTTTTCCGCTTCCCAACCGGCGCCTCGCTTTCCCCTGCTGGCGCCCATTTGCATCCTGCCTCCTCATCAAACTCATACGTCGCCCATTCGCGAATCGGCGCCCCTTCACAAAGATGGATGCGCACCACCTCCCGCGCTTTTTCCGGCGTCATTTCTCGGTACCAGACGCCATCCGGATAGACGATCATCACGCATGCATCCTGGCAGCGGCCGTTGCAGCGCGTTCGTGTCGTATGAACAAGATCGTCTAAACCAAGACGGGCGATCTCTTCGCGCACCGCCAGCGTCACTTCCTCCCCGCCATGACGGAGGCACGTCCCGCCGTTGCAAATGAACAAATGATGCCTCATTCCCCGCAAATCCCACGTCGCCATCGAATCCCCCCTTTTGGCTAGAATGATAGAATTCAGATGCAGACAGACGAGCAGGTTTCAGGCAAAAGAAAAAGCACCTCTACAGCAGAGGTGCAGAAAAATGTATACAAAAAAGTCTTAAACGACCCAAACAGGCCTTATGCAGCCCTCATTCTCCCGCACGTCTGCCTATAGTCCCGTAGGCATCCGTCCGACCCAAACAAGGCAGGTCTCCTGACTTAGGATCATCGCTTGCGGCGCCTTCCCGAAGTTCTCTTCAGTGACTTGTTGCCGCAAAGCTCCCCATCACAGTGGCGGGCACCGTGCCGGATTTTCACCGGACTTCCCTTTTTCACCCGAGCCGGTTTGACGAGCTCAGGCACCTTGTGGGTTCTTCACCATATCTACACTGTCATGGAACAAGCATCTGTCTCCATCGTAGTACAAGCAAAACGCTACCGTCAACCGTTTTTTGCCGACAAATCGGCGCAGGCCACGACGATGCCGTCCGCATCGGCGTACACATACGCTCCCGGTTCCCAACGCACACCGCCAAACTCGAGCGCAACGTCGCGGGCGCCTTTTCCTTCTTTTCGGCTTTTGACCGGGCACGTGCCAATGGCCATGACGCCGATCGGCATCGCACCGATTTCTGCGGAATCGCGGATGCAGCCATGGATAATGACGCCAGCCAGCCCCCTCTCGCAGGCGATTTGTGCCAATCGGTCGCCGAATAACGCAACGCGGCGCGACCCTTTTCCGTCGACAACCAACACCGTCCCCGCTGGAACGGTCTCGAGCGCTTCGCGGACAAGCACGTTGTCCTCCAACACGTCAACTGTCGCAATCGGTCCGGAAAACATCTGTTTTCCGCCATATGATTGGAACGGCACCTCGCATACTTGCAGCTCGTCTAAAAATTGATCGCATAAATCGGCTGTTTTCATTGTCGCTCTCTCCTTTCCCTTTTTGCATTCGCCACCATTCGCCAAAGTCCTGCTGACTACGCTTTTTTTTGCGGCGCTGTTTATATTTGAAAAAGATGTGGAGTTTTGCTAAACTAGACGTTGAACGTATTGGCTCGTCCTCGCTGTCCGGCGAACGAAAAAACGGCCCCACACGACATGGCGGAAGCCGTTTTTGCCTGCCGGCTACGCGGCAAAAGCCGCCCCGTCCGGCCATTCAGCTCGGCTAGCTGGATTCGAACGAGCGCATCACGGAAGTCAAAGTCGGTTGCCTTGCCGCTTGGCTATAGCCCAACGTCTTTGTTGGCACTTACAGTAGGCAGCAACAACCCTCCCCGTTCGAATCAAAACGCATACCATTTTGCAAAAGGAAGCAAAATACAAATAAGGATTCATGTCCCGTGCGTTTCACCACATCTTTACCATCGCTTCACAATCGCTTCATTTCAATAAAGTATAATGCAAAGAGAAAGGGGGGAACGACGTTGCGCCGAACCGCCGCCCTCCGCCAATGGCTTCATGTGTTGTGGTTATTGTGCCTGCCGCTCGGCCTCGCCGCATCAACCGCCGCACAGCCGTCCGTCGCCCCGAAACCGATCATCATCGCCCACCGCGGCGCATCCGGACACGCGCCGGAGCATACGCTCACGTCCTACCGCCTCGCCGCCCGCATGCAGGCCGACTATATCGAAGTCGATGTGCGGGCCACCCAAGACGGGAAGCTCGTCGCTTTGCATGATGCCACACTCGCTCGGACGACAAACGCCGAAACCGTTTATCCGCGCCGATCGCCATGGCAGGTCAGCGATTTTTCAATTCGTGAGCTCAAAAAGTTGGATGCTGGCTCGTGGTTGGCTCCGCGCTTTGCCGGCGAGCGCGTCCCGACGCTTGATGAGGTCATTCAGATGTTGAAAGCGGAGCGTGTGGAAGCCCCGTTGTACATCGAAACGAAACAGCCCGGCATCGAAAAGGCCGTCGCGCACCTGCTGCAAAGCCATCACATGTTGCGCCCCGGCCGCGTCATGTTTCAATCGTTTTCCCGAAAAAGCCTCGAGGCGCTGCGCCGGCTCATTCCGCGCGGCATTCCGCTCATCCAATTAATCGACGGAAGGGAAGCGCAACATTGGGACGATCAACGGCTGAGACAAATCGCCGCCTACGCCGATGGCATCGGCTTGCCGCTTTCGGCCGTCACCAAAGAGCGAGTGCGCGCCGCCCATCGCCGCGGGCTCATCGTCCACGTCTATACCGTCAATGCAACGCACGATCTGGCGCGCCTATGCGCCATGGGCGTGGACGGGATCTTTACCGACTATCCCGACCGCCCGGCTCGCATCGCCGCTTGCCGCCGGCCGCCCGACCATTGACTAGCCTTCAAGGAGAAAGCCGGGATTCTAGTTTACATAATATTATTATTGTTTAAAAATGAAATCGTTTCCATCTGATCCGATTCGGTGTATCCTTTATGAAAAAGGAGGCCGCCGCGCTAAGCGAGCCGGAGCGGCTGATGGAACGGATTCAAGAGCCGCAAACGGAGGAACCGGCAAAAAAGGACGGGACGCCATCGGTCCGCCCTTTCGCCAAGCGCCCCGCCCCCTATTTCCTCTGTTGCCTTCATTACCGCTTCGGAAACTGAAACGACAATTTCTTCTCGTTTTCATCCCACACAAGGACAGCGTCAAACGTTTTTCCGCCTTTTTTGAATCCTTTAATGACATTGGTTTTTCCTTTTGCCAGCAGCTTTTTTACATTGGCCGCCGAAATCGATTTGCCGAGAATGCGTTTGGCGATCGTAAACGAGCATTTTGTTTTCGCGTACTGGTCACAGCCGTACAACGTTCCTTTGTCGATGACGGTCCCTCCGCAAAGCGGGCACGGCCCGAGCTTCTCACCGATCGTTTTTTTCGTTCTCGTCCGCTGGATCGAGGCGGTGTCGACCCCGTTAAAATTCCAAGCTGGGGCGGCAGCGATGGCGTCAGCGACCACTTTTTGCGCCAGCTTTTTCACCTGTTCCATAAACGCGGCGGGCGAGGCCGTTCCTTCGCCGATTTCGCTTAGGCGCTGCTCCCATTTCGCTGTCATTTCCGGCGAGGCGAGAATCGTGCCGCCAAGCGCCTCGATCAATACTTTCGCCTTGTCCGTTGGATAGACGAGGTTATTTTTGACTTCAATGTATTTTCGTTCCTTCAGCATCGTAATGATCGCCGCCCTTGTCGCTTCCGTGCCGAGCCCTTCCGTTTTGGCGAGCACTTTTTCCAGCTCCTCATCGTCCAAAAATGTTCCCGCCGTTTTCATCAAGGTGATGAGTTCGCCTTCCGTATACCGTTTCGGCGGCTCGGTTTTCCCTTCTTTCACTTTGACAGCGGCCGCCTCCCCCGCTTCGCCCCGCTCGAGCGGGGGCAGCACCGCGTCTTTCTCCTCCTCATGCGGACGGATGACGGTGCGCCACCCCTCGTCAACAACCTGCCTTCCTTTCGAAACGAAGCGAGCCCGACCGTCAACCAACGTCGTGACGGTCGTATAATCCATGACCGCCGCTTGGTGGTGGGCGGCGATCAAGCGGCGGACAACTAAATCGTACACGTTTCGCTCGTCGGCCGACAGCTTCTCCGGGTCAACGACCTGTTCCGTCGGGATGATGGCGTAGTGGTCGGTCACTTTTTTCTCGTTTACATAACGTTTATTCTGTAAAATCGACGGCCGCGGCAGCGGAAAATACGAAGCGTACGCCGGAAACGACGACAGTTTTTGCAAAATGGCCGGGAACGTTTCCGCCTCTCCCCTAGTCACATGCATCGAATCCGAACGCGGGTACGAAACGATTCCTTTTTGGTAGAGCGATTGCAGCACATCGAGCGTTTTTTTCGGCGAGAAGCGGTACAGCTTGTTCGCTGTCGCCTGCAGCGTCGATAAGTTGAACAACAGCGGCGGCTGATACGTTTTCCGCTCGGTGCGGACGTCGGCGACTTCCGCCCGCTTCCCGCGGCAAAAGGCCGCGATTCGTTTCGCCATCTCCTCGTCCTTAAGACGCGTTTGACCGTTTTCATCCGTCCATTTTCCTTCATAGCGCTTGTCGCCGATGACAAACGAAGCGATGACTTCCCAAAACGGCTCCGAGCGGAACTGCTCGATTTCCCGCTCGCGCCGGACAATAAGAGCCAAGGTCGGCGTCTGCACGCGCCCGACGGAGAATACATCGTTCATCCCGCGCTCTTTCAGCAACAAGCTGTACACGCGCGAAGCGTTCATGCCGACGAGCCAATCCGCGCAGGCGCGGGCGTACGCTTCTTCATAGAGCGGACGCGTCGTCTGCTCATCGAGCAGGCGGCGAAATCCTTCGGCAATGGCCTTTGGGGTCAACGATGACAGCCAAAGCCGCCTGATCGGCTTGTTAACGCCGCTCAGGCGGATCACGTTGCGCACAATGAGCTCCCCTTCGCGCCCGGCGTCTCCCGCATGGATGATTTCCGTCACTTCCGGCTTCCGCAGCAACTCCTTAATCACTTGAAACTGTTTCGCCTTCGCTTTTTCGATCTCATACTCGAACCGTTCCGGGACGATCGGCAACGTGTTGAGCGTCCACCGTTTCCACTCCGGGCGGTACCGCTCGGGCGGGGCGAGCTGAAACAAATGCCCGATCGCCCATGTCATATACGCCCCATCCGGAAATAAGTCATTCGGCAAAATTTCGATATAGCCTTGCCGTTTTTTCGTCTGAAAAATCGAGGCGAGCGTCGCCCCTTGGTCCGGTTTTTCCGCAATAATGACTTTCATCGGCTTCTCCCCTTATGGCACCTCATGCCCCATCGAGCTTTGCCAAATGGCGAACCATTGCTCGCGGGAAAGCGGCAAAGACAGCGCCCGCACCGCCCGCTCGATGCGTTCTCGTTTTCCCGATCCGACAATCGGCATCATCCGCGCTGGATGAACGAGAAGCCACGCATACAGCACTTCATCGATCGTCGCAGCGCCCGCTTCGCCCCGCACTTGTTCAAGCGTCCCGCGCAACCGCACCGCCCGGTCATCGTCAGCGGAAAAAATCGCTCCACCAGCGAGCGGCGACCACACCATCGGTGGAACCCGCTTTTCCAGACAAAGATCCACTGTGCCGTCCGCAAAATTTTCGAGCCGGTACGCCGATGCTTCGATTTGGTTGGTGACGAGAGGAAACGGCAAATACGACTGCAACAGTTCCCACTGCGAACGTTTAAAGTTCGAGACGCCAAAATAACGCACCTTTCCATCCTGTTTCAACCGCAAAAACGCCTCGGCCACCTCTTCGGGGTTCATGAATGGATCGGGGCGGTGGATGAGCAGCACATCGATATAATCGGTGCGGAAATTCCGCAGCGACTGCTCGACCGAAGCGATGATATGATCTTTGCTTGTATCGTACGACTTCATTCCGTACTTCGATGGCCGCTTAATGCCGCATTTCGTCACGATCTCCATCTGGCCGCGCCAGCTTGGCTGTAACGCCAACGCCTCGCCAAAGCGCGATTCGCACGTGTAGTTACCGTAAATATCAGCATGGTCAAACGTGGTGATGCCGCGCTCAAGGCAAAATTCGATGAGCCCGAGCAGCTGCTCGGCCGAATAGCCCCAGTCGGCAAGCCGCGAACAGCCGTGAATCAGGCGAGAAAAAGTCAAATCGTCCGCTAAACGGATTCGTTCCATGGATCGTCTCCCTTTCTTTTTTTGGCTAAAATCGTGCTGCTTGCGCATACTACCAACAAGAGGAAAACAGGCAAAGGACGTGATCATATGAAGCGCTGGCTCCTTGGGCTCGCCGCCGGGCTTCTTTTGACCTCCCCATGGCCGACATCGGCCGCCGAAACCGCATACGAATGGAATGTAGCTGACATTTACCCATCCGAGCACGAGTGGATGCGCGACTATCAGGCGGTGCAAAACGCCTTGCCGAAATTGGCGGCGTTTGCAGGGAAGCTTGACGATGCCAAGACGATCGCCCAACTGTTCGCCCTCAACGAACAAACGGCCCGCAAGCTCGAAAAACTGTCGCTTTACGCCCATTTAAAACGCGACTTGAACATCGAAGACAAGACGGCCGCGCGGCTCGGGGCAAAAGTGGAAGCGCTCGCCGCCCACTATGCGGCAAAGACTGCATTTATCGAACCGGAGCTGCTCGCCCTCCCGGAGCGGACGCTCAAGAAGCTGCAAAACAGCGAGCCGCTGAAGGCGTACCGCTATTACTTCCATGAGTTGCGCGAACAAAAACCGCATACGCTCACAAAACGCGAAGAACAGCTGCTCGCGAAACTATTGCCGGCACTCGGGGAAGCGGAGAACATTTATGACCACGCCGCCCGCGGCGATTATGAGCCGCCGTCTGTCAAGATGCCGAACGGAAAAACGGTGACGTTGACCGATGACCAATACGCCGCCATGCTTGAACACTCGGACCGCCGTTATCGAAAAGCAGCGTTTGAAGCGAAAGCCAAAAGCTATGAAGCCATGGAACAAACCGCCGCCGCGACGCTGTATGCTTCGGTGAAAGCGGATGAATTGTATGCGAACGTGCGCCGCTATCCGTCCGGCCTCGCCGCCGCCCTCGCCGCCGATGACGTACCGAAGGAAGTGTTTGATCATTTGATCGCCGCCACCCGCCGCCACTTGCCGGCGCTTCACCGCTACGTCGCACTGCGGCGGCGCGCGCTCGGGCTGGACCGCGTCCATAGCTATGACTTGTACGTACCGCTTGTCAGTGAACCCATGAAGCCAATTCCGGTTGAAACGGCGAAGACGCTCATCATGGAAGGCCTCAAGCCGCTCGGTGCCGACTATATTCGCCGCGTGCACCGCGCGTTTCAAGAACGATGGTTGGACGTCTACCCGCGCCCGAAAAAATATACGGGCGGCTATAACACCGGAGCGTATGACACCCATCCGTTCATCTTGCTCAATTACAGCGGTTCGCTTGACAGCGTGTTGACGATGGCCCACGAACTTGGACACGCCATGCATTCCGTGTACACGAACGAGGCGCAGCCGTACCATTATTCCGGCCATTCGATTTTCACCGCGGAAGTGGCATCAACGGCGAACGAATGGCTCCTGCTCGATTATTTGTATAAACAGGCGAAAACAAAAGAAGAAAAACTCCGCCTGCTCATCGAACAAATCGAGCAAATTCGCGGCACATTGTACACGCAAGTGATGTATTCCGAATTTGAGCGAATGATTCACGACAAGGTGCGCCAAGGCGGCAGTCTCACAGCGGACGAATTGAACGATCTTTGGCTTGGCCTGCTCAAAACGTATTACGGCCCGGCTTACGCTGCCGATCCCGGCGCCGCGCGCGGCTGGCTGCGCATCCCGCATTTTTACGACGCCTTTTATGTATACAAATATGCCACTTCGCTCGCGGCCTCGCACGCCATTGTGCGCGCTATCAAAACCGATCAAAGCGGCGAAGCGGTAAAGCGGTACAAACAATTTTTGCGCGCCGGCGCATCCGATGACCCGATCCGTCTGCTCAAGCGGGCCGGAGTGGATATGACAAGCCCCGAACCGGTCGAGCGCGTCTTGCGCCATTTCGCCTTCCTCGTTGACGAACTCGACCGGCAGCTTTCAAGCCAAAACCGGCAACCGTCCACACTGAAAGAGACCAACTTAAAAGGGCGGCTGTCTTCATAAGTCTCAAGCAAAGCGTTCTATACGTACGTTGTCGCGATGGAAGAGGGTGTCCCGTGCCGATTCGGGACACCCTGCTTTCGTCGTGGCGGCCGTCCCGCTGTTTTCCGGACGGCAAGCCCATGGCGAACTTCCTCCATCCGCGACAAACAAAAAAGGAGGCGGTGCGTCATCCGCCGCTCCACCAGCCGAGAACGAGGTGCAGCGAGACGCCTGGTGGGTTCACCATCCCATCGCCGCCTGTCGCGCGAGCGCCGATCCGCCTCTCAGCTTGTCCGCGTCCAGCGGCCGGCTACTCGTTCATCGACATGCGCGCCACCGCTTCTTTCACTTTGCGGATGTTTTCCATCTTATTGTCCCAGCACGCCTGGCTTAAATCGACCGGATATTGCTCGGGATTGAGCGTCCGTTTGTACTCCTCCCAAAACAAGCGCAAGCTTTCTTTCGCATACGCCTGAATGTCGGCAAGCGGCGGCGACGTATAGACAAGTCTGCCCTGGTCGAAAACGGTCACATGCAAATCGCGCGCTTCGAAATTGGTGACGAATTTGCTGATGAATGTGTACACTGGATGAAACATTTTCAATCGTTCTTCTTGCTGCGGGTTTTCGCTCTCTAAGGCGATGTAGTCGCCTTCCGCTTTCTGGTTGATTTTGTTGACGATGCGGTACACCCGCTTCAACCCCGGGGTCGTCACCTTTTCCGGATTGCCGCTGATTTTGATCGTATCGACCATTTCCCCTTGTTCGTTTTCGATCGCCACCATTTTGTACACGGCGCCGAGCGCTGGCTGATCATACGCGGTAATGAGCTTTGTGCCGATCCCCCAAACATCGATTTTCGCCCCTTGCGACTTCAAGTTTAAAATCGTATCTTCGTCCAAATCGTTTGAGGCAAAAATTTTCGCGTTCGGGAATCCGGCTTCATCGAGCATTTTCCGCGCTTCCTTCGACAAATAGGCCAAGTCGCCGCTGTCGATGCGGATGCCGATAAAGTTGATTCGGTCGCCCAACTCCTTGGCGACGCGAATGGCGTTGGGCACTCCCGATTTCAACGTATCATACGTATCGACAAGAAAGACGCAATCTTTATGGCGGCGGGCGTACTTCAAAAAGGCGGTGTATTCATCGTGATACGCTTGAATCATCGAATGGGCGTGCGTTCCGGCGACCGGAATGCCAAACAGCTTGCCAGCGCGCACGTTCGACGTCGCCTCTATCCCGCCGATGTACGCCGCGCGCGCGCCCCAAAGCGCGGCATCCATCTCCTGCGCCCGCCGGCTGCCGAACTCCAAAGCCGGTTCGTCCCCGAGAATATGCTTAATGCGCGACGCTTTCGTGGCGATGAGCGTCTGAAAATTGATGATGTTTAAAATGGCCGTTTCGATGAGCTGCGCCTCGGCGAGCGGCGCCTCAATGCGCATGATCGGTTCGTTGGCAAACACCACTTCTCCTTCGCGCATCGAACGGACCGTGCCGGTAAAGCGAAGCGTCCGCAAATAATCCAAAAAATCGTCGCGGTAGCCAAGTTCTTTCCGCAAATAGTCGATGTCGCTGGCCGAGAAGCGGAACTGTTGCAAAAACTGGATCACACGCTCCAACCCAGCGAACACCGCATAGCCGTTGCCAAACGGCAGCTTGCGGAAAAACACCTCAAACACGGCGCGGCGCTCATGCATCCCGTCTTCCCAGTACGTTTCGACCATATTGATTTGATATAAGTCCGTATGAAGCATCAAACTGTCATCGGCATATTTTCCGTTCATGAATGCAGAACCTCCAACGTACAAATGACTGCGCCGCAGCAAAAGAGAACGTTCATCGTCTATTCTATCACGTTTTCGCCATTATTCCACTATTTCCGCGCCCAACGTATGGCGAAAATGGCGAAGCGCCCACTCGTGTCCCGCCGGGTCAAAACTCGCGACCGCCCGCCGGTGAACGACGATGCGAAACCCTTTGTTGTAGGCATCGACGGCCGTATGAAGAACGCAAATATCGGTGCAGCAGCCGACCAAATGCACTTCCGTAATGCCTCTCTCGCGCAATTTGATCTCCAAATCGGTTCCGGCGAATGCGCTGTAGCGCGTTTTGTCGATCCAGTACACATGGTCTTTATGCTTGTTCGCCTCATAGACGGCTTCAAGCTCTCCGTACAGCTTTCGGCCTTCTGTCCCTTCAATGTTGTGCGGCGGAAACAGCTTCGATTCAGGATGGTAACGATCCCCTGCCGTATGTTGATCAATGGCAAACACGACAAAGTCGCCATGATCTATAAACTGTTTCGTCACGCGCACCAGTTCGGCCTCGATTGCCTGCCCCGGTTTGCCGCACGTGAGCGCACCGTCATCGGCGATAAAATCGACCGTATAGTCGATGATGATCAGTGCTCTCTCCATCAACATCCCTCCCGTGTATTTGTCGATCAGATTGTACATTGGCACTGCTATACTTTTACTCTACTCCAACATGCAAAATTTGGGCAAGCAGAAGCCATCAACGAGCGAGTCCATCGAGCCTTCCCTTATGGCTTTTTTGTCCGAATCATCTTTGCAGCGATTTTCTAGAGGGGAGGTAATTTAACAAACACATCCCCTGCCTGCTTTTGGTTTGGAAAGCAAACAGGGGATGCGGGCTAGTTGTTTTCCGCCGCTTTCGCCGTTTTCAGCTGACTGCGCAAAAGGAGCGACTGAATGATCGAGAAGCAGCCCCCGACGACCCAATAGAGCGACAGCGCCGATGGGACGGAGCTGGCGCCGATAAAGATCATGACCGGCATGATGTATGACATCATCGCCATTTGCGGCAGTTGTTCTTCGGTCATCGATGGCGACAGGCGGAGTGAGATGAACGTCGTCAACGCCGCCAATACCGGCAAAACGAAATACGGATCGCGATGGCCGAGTTCGACCCACAAAAACGAATGGGTTTTGATTGCCTGCGTCCGCGAAATCGCATAATAAAGCGCCATAAAAATCGGCATTTGAATGAGCACCGGCAGGCAGCCGCTCGCCGGGTTGACGCCGTGTTTTTGATACAGCTGCATCATTTCTTGTTGGAGCTTGCGCTGCGTTTCCGGATCTTTGCTTTTATATTTTTCTTGCAGCTTCAACAATTCCGGACGCAGTTTTTGCATGGCGAGCGAGGCGCGAAACTGCTTCAAAATGAGCGGCAGCAAGCAAAAGCGGACGATGAGCGTCAGCACGATAATGGCAATGCCGTAGTTGTCGCCAAACCAATGGCCAAGCGTCAACAAAAGCTTCGACATCGGGTAGACAAAATAATGGTTCCAAATGCCTTGACTATGTTCGTCAATCGGTTCGTTGCGGCTGCAACCGGAAAGAAGCAAAACAGCGCCCAATAAAATCATGATCCATTTCTTCATGAAAAGCCCTCCTTGATCTTGTCCAAACATGATGCGCGTTCATCAAGGAGAGGGCCTTCCATCTTCATCCGTTCGGCTGGCCTGTTCCCGCATCGGGATTTTTCGCCGCCGCGGCAAAAACAGCGGGCGCGATGGAAGCGCCGCGCCCATGGCGCTCCCATTCGCCCCTTGCTCGCGAACAGAGGCCAACATTGGCTCACAAAACAGCGAAGCGGCTCTCCGACGCGCGCCCTTATGCCCTTTTACGATCATCCACAATGCCCCGACAAGCGACATATAGACGAATAATTCGATCGGCGCTTCCATCCGTCCCGTTCACCTCCCTTAACCTCTCTTTTCACAATAGCAAACTTCTCGGCAAAAGAAAAGTTTGAAAAACAAAAGTTCCCAATCCTCGTCGGAAGTCCTTTCTGAACGTCACAACAACTATTTTACTCACACGGCCGCCGCTCACACCCGAGCCATGCGCTGAAAAGCCGGCTCCTCGGCCGCCAACGCCGCCCACTCCCCGCTCTCATCGTCGGAAAGAACCCGGTCCAGTTCCCGCTTCGCTTCATCGAAACGTCCAAGCAGAGCAAGATAGCGAGCGCGCTCATACTGAAGACGGACATCTTCCTTGGCACGAACGCACCGGTCGATGGCGGCCAGCGCCTTGTCGAGACGCCCCATTTCTTCGTACATCGCGGCGAGGTGCAGATGCCACTCCCCGTCTTCCGAATACCAATCGGCGTATCGTTCCCAAAGCGCTGTCGCTTCTTGCCAGCGCCCTGTTTCCTCATATCGCTCGGCAAGCAGGAAGAGCGCGCCACGGGAGAGCGGCTCTTCCGCCACGATCGCCTGCAACTGCCGTTCGGCTTGTTCCTGCCGTCCGTCCTGAAGCCAAACGACGGCCTGCAAAACGCGCAGCTCGACATCATCGGGATCATCGGCGCGCAGCCGATCGAGCCATGTTTGCGCCTCTTGACGTTGGTTGGCGTCGTCAGCCGCCAACAAATGCTTGACAAATTCCCGCGCCAATTCAGGCTCCTCGCCGCGCGCCAGCGCCTTGCGCCACATTTTCGCGGCATCGTCCTCCAGTTCAACCGCCGCATAAAAGCGGGCCAGCTCGGCATATGCTTCCAGGTTTTCGCGGTCAAGGCTGATCGCCTCTTCGTACAAATCAACAATGGCGGAAAACAACGAAAACTTCCCGACCCATGCCTTCATTTTCGTCCACCACCGCCCGGGCATTTCATCCATCCTCCCTAACTCCTCTTCCCAGTGGGGAAGAAGAGCTGCGGCAGCGCGCACATAGATCGCGCCTTTTCGCTGGCGGTCGGCCTGCAAACGCTCCAGTCGGCGGCGCAGCTGCGCCAAGCCGCGCCCATGTTTCGGAAACAGGGCGAGGTAAGTAACATACAGCGATTCATCGCCCGGCTGCTCGACGATCAACGACTCGAGCATCTCCATCGCTTCTTTCGCTTTTCCTTCCTTTATCATCACTTTGGCGTAATGGTGAAGCGCCTCGTGATCGTGCGGAGCGAGCGAGAGCGCCTTTTCCACCGCTTCCTTCTCCCGCTCGTTCTGCCCGAGCGCACCATATACGTAGCCGAGGTTGTCATAATACCACGCCTCCCCAGCCTGCCGGCGGGCATCAGCCAACGCCGAAAGAAGCGCCGACGGTTCGATGAGCGCCGCCATCGATTCGATATCGGCGCGCAGCGGGGCGAGGCGGACCGCTTGAAGCAAATGGGCGCGCTCCTCTTCTTCCTTTCCTTCCCCTCCGTATAACACAGCCAACCGAAAATGGCAAAGGGCAAAGGACGGATCGGCGCGGAGGCACGCTTCGTAATGCTGCTTCGCCTCGTTTTCACGCCCAAGCGACGCGCACAGCTCGGCGAGACGGAACAGCGAAAGCGAGTGACCCATGGCAGCGCCCTCGCGGTATGCGGCCATAGCCTTAGCCGGCCGATGTTGCCGCTCATAAAGAACGCCGAGGGCGCAGCGAGCCGCGGCGAGGCGGGGACGGTCGGCAGCGAGCCGCTCCAAAAACAGGAGGCCGCGTCTTGTGAGCGACGGGGTAGTCAGCTGTCTGATGTAAAACTCGTACGCCTCTTCCACGTCAAACTGAGCGAGGCGCAGCCCTTCCTCAAGCCATGCGAGCGCCGTCGCTCGCCCCTCTTCATCATCGGCGAAGCCGTAAGCCATCAGCCACTTGCCCGCATTCAGCCAATACTCGCTGTTGTTGGCAAAACGGGTGCATAGTTCAGCCACGCGCCGTCTTGCCGCCTCTCGCTCTCCCCGCTCCGCCAAAGCCGAGGCCAGTCCGAGATGGGCGAACACGTCATCCTCATCCAAAGCCAGCGCCTGCTCGTAGCAGGCGGCCGCTTTTTCCGGTTCCCCTTCATCGATATAGAAATCGCCAAGCCGAACGTAAAGCGGCGCCGGCCGTTCGGCGGCGGCAATCCCCTCTTGCAGCAGCTGCTTCGCCTTTTCACGCTCACCGGCTTCATGATACAAATCGGCTAACATCCCATATGGATGCGGTTCGCGCGGATCGAGCGCCTTAGCTACGCAAAACCCGCGCTCCGCCTTGCGCCGGCGGCCAAGCTCCATATCGCAGCGAGCTCGCTCATACCAAAGCTGGGCATCGCGCCGTTCGCGGCGCACAAGCATGTCAAACCAGGCGCGCGCCTCAGCCGTGCGCTTGGCGTGGAACAGCAACACACCATGATTCGTTTCAATAAACAGATCGCCCGGATACAAGCGGACGGCCACTTGTGAACAGACAAGCCCCCGCTCCGTACGGCCGGCATACGCCAAAGCAAGCGCCAAATAGCTCCACACTTCGGGCTGGTCTGGATCCAACTGGAGCGAGGCGCGGAAATAGCGGGCCGCCTCTTCATAGCGGCTCGCGAAAAAGGCGATGCGGCCGCGCAAGTAATGATAGAGCGGGCTTTGGCTTTTTCCTTTTGCCTGCTTGAGCGCTTGTTCCGCCCGTTCCATCTCTTGGGCATACACGTATGCTTTCGCCGCCACCAGCCGCAAATCGTCGTGCTCAGGATACTTGGTCAAGACCCGCTCCGTATAATCCAACACGAGCGGTTTCGCCTCGTCGCTGCTAAAATGTTTCATGACATACAGCCATGTATACGGAATGTGCTCATGACGGCGCAAAAAAGCGACAAACGCCGCGAAATGGGCTCGTTCATCTTCATCCATTTTTTCGGCAAAAGCGTGGAGCGCGCGGAAATAGCGGTCCTCCTCGTCAGGAAGCTCGGCAGCGAGCGCCGCTTTTTCCCGGGGAAGCGCAACGATCGACAAATAATGTGTTCCCGCGTACCATTTTTCGAGCTCGTTTTCCGAAACTACAAACGGTTCAAAGACGTTTGGGTCTTGCACATAAAACGCCTCAAGCCGCTCATCGTAGCCGAACAGCACTTGCACATGGGACGACTGCTCATAATCAACGCTTAAAAGCACGGGAATCCCTTCATCAATAAGCCGCTTCCAGCGCGCAGGCGAACCGATGAAAAAGCGGCAGACGAATCCAAGCCCTTCGAGATAATGAACCGTCGTCGATAATTTGGAGCCGCGCACATCAAAAATCTGTTCGGCCACCTCATCTTGCGTCCGCGGAGCGCCAAGGACGCGAAGCATCATTTCGACGCTCGCCGGCACGCAATAGTTATGCTTTTGCACGACCGGAACAAGCGGCAGCACGACCGCCCGCTCGTTCGTTCTCCCCACCGCGCGGGCGTACGGCGTTTTCTCAAGCTGCGGCACGGCGCTCACCAACGACTCCAGCTTCTCCCATTCCCCGAGCTGATAGTACAGTTCAGCGCGCAAATGGTTGAAATAACGGCGATGCATATGGAACGGATTCAGGCGGTCAAGCTCCTCCATCGCCGCCAACGCCTCACGGTGGGCGCGCACATCGCGAAGCCGACGCACGCGCTCCGCGTAAAACGACAGCACTTGCGGAAAGCGCCGCCGGCCTTCTTCCAAGACGGCTAGCGCCTCATGATGACGCCCATCGAGCGCATACAAATCGGCAAGAAGCAAATGACATAGGTCGCCGCGCTCCGGATCGTCCAGCCCGGCCCGAATCACTTGTTCGGCCTTCTGCCGGTCGCCGGCCTCGATATAAAAATACCCCCATTTATCATGCATGGACGCTGTCTCATAGCGGGCCACCACTTCCATCCATTCCCGCGCCTCATCAATCCGCTGCATATCGAGCAGCGCGCGCACGAATACAAACGCCGCCCGCGCCACCGCCTCCTGCGGCTCAGCGGTTCGCCCATCCAACGCTTCGGCTAGGCGCGGCGCCAGCGCCTCTTCGACATCGAGCGGCCGCCGGCTGTCCAGCCACTCATCGCACACCCAAGCCAACGTCTGCAACGTGTTCAGCCGGCGATGGGCATAGCGGGCCACAATCCCGCTATGACGGTACATGAGCGCATAATCAAACAGCCGGACGAGCGCCCGGAACGGTTCAATGCTGTCCCATGACGCCAATAACGACCGCCATCCGAACGGTTCGGCTTTTTCTAGCTGCGGCCGCACTTCGGCGAGAGCGTCCACGATTTTCTTTTCCTGAACAAGCAAACGGATGCGTTCTATATTCATAAAGTCGGAGCTCCTTTTCGAAATTAGGCTTATCCACTTCTACTATACTATAAGTTTAGACGAATTTTTCGGAAACGACCATCTATTTTTTCACAAAAATAACGACAAAAAACAAATAGCCGGCCCCGTTTTGAACAGGACCGGCCATAGGCTGGCCGCTCAACCGGCATGGTTGGCGAAAAACTGCAGCGATCGTTCAATGATGAGCGGCTGATCGTAATCGAGCGTTGCCACATGATAGCTGTTGTGAAGGCGGACCATTTCCTTCTCTGACGAACGAATGCCTTGAAAGATGAGATCAGCATTCCCGGGCGGCACGACATGGTCTTCATCGGAAACGAAAATCAGCGCCGGGCAGGTGATGCGCCCGAGTTCGTTTTTCACGCGCTCCATCAATTGGACGAGCTGAAGGAGCGATGCCGTCGGCGTTTTTTCGTACGCCAGCTCTTTCACATCGGGGTTTTTTATGTCCGATCCGATCGAGTCAAGATACCGCGGCACCTCACCACCGCCCGCCATTCCAGCGGCGATGGCCGGGATGTCAACCGCGGCGTTAATCGGCACGATCCCGCGGATTTCCGGATGCCGTTCCGCCAAATAAAGCGTGAGCGTCCCGCCCATCGACAATCCGGTGACAAAAATGGTTGAGCACCGTTGTTTCAGCCACTCGTATCCTTCTTCGACCGAGGCGATCCAATCGTGGAACGTCGTCCGCTCCATGTCTTCGTAGTGCGTCCCATGCCCTTTTAAACGCGGCAGACAAACGGTATAACCGGCTTTCGCATACGCTTCAGCGAGCGGGCGCATGCTGTGGGGCGTGCCCGTAAATCCGTGCGATAGCAGCACCCCGACCGGCCCGTTTTCGGCGTAAAACGGCTCGGCGCTAGGCAATACAGGATATTGTTCGCTCATTTTCCCCTCTCCCCCTGTCCATTTTTAGCTGTCCACATAGGTGATTCGCCGTTTTGTCCCATTTTCCTTTTTCGAATTGATTACCAAATGGCCAAAAGTGACCGCCACCATTCGTAAAACAGCCCGCTGACGCCCAAATAAACGAAGCCGACCCACGCAGCGGCCACGAACAGCTTTTCCATCCCTTTTCCCGTCCGATAGAGCGGCACTTTCCACCGTTTGGACGAAAACGGCCAAAACAACGGCACCCCTTGGACGGAAAAAAAGTCTTCGATAATGTGAAGCAAATAGCCAAGCACGACCCCGGCGGCAAACGGTGACGCCGATTCGCGCCAAACAAGCGCGGCAAGCACCCCCCAGACGATGAGCGAATGCGTCATCCCGCGATGGCCGAACGCTTCTTTTACTTTCCCCGCGACGCCGAACGAACGGCGGCCGACATACGACGACGGCTCATCAATGTCAGGAAGAAGGCTGCCGATGGCAAGCCCCGCCGTATAAGCCGCGGTAAACGGAAGCGCCGTATACGCCGTCGCCGCCGCCCCCAAGCATAAGGAAACAATAACATGACTCGAATATCGCAACAAACATCCCCTCAAACTTCCATCGTTTTCCCCATTATACCATAACAAAGAATATTTGTTCGTTTTTTGGCGCATCGTGAGGCGTTGCCTCCATTATACCGTGGGCGGCACGATGACCGTTATGACCGATATCACACCCAGAAGCAAAAGCGCTCAAAACGCGATCGATTGTTGAAAATAACGGGCAAGCGTCACGATCATCGCCCCCATCCGCTCATGTTCGGGAGCGATGACGCGATGGACTCCCTCTTCTTCCAACGCCTCTTTTGTCACTTTGCCGACGGCGCAGGCGACAACATCGGCGCCGAACGCCTCAAGCAGCGGGGCGATCTCTTTTTTCTCGCGGGCAAAGGAAAAGAAAAAGCGGACTTGCATCGCCGAGGTAAAACAGACAGCATCGACCTCGCGACCGACCACTTCGTTGTATAACGTCTCAAGCGTCTCTTCATCTGGAGCGACATGCCGGTATGGAAGCAGTTCCGTATAGGACGCGCCCCGCTCAAGAAAAAATTGGCGAAGCGCCGGAGCCGTGTCGCCATACAGCTGCACAACCACGTTTTGGTTCGCAAAGTCGTGCCCACCGAGAACAGTGATCAACCCTTTCGTCGTCCCGTCCTCACTTGCGGCCACCGGGGTGACGCCGATTTGTTTCAACGCCGTTACCGTTTTATAGCCGCGGGCGGCGACACAAGCATTCTCGATCGCCCGCCTCCACTCGTTGATGATCCCTTCTCTTTCGGCCGCTTCCCAAAGCGCCGCAAACCCAATTCCCGTCGTAAACACAATCCAGTCCGGACGCATCGCAATGGTGGTTCGTATTTCTTCCCCCAACTCGTTTCCTTTCGCCAATACTGTTCCTTGCGCCGGACGAATAACGGCCGTTCCTCCTTGCTTTTCAATAAGAGTCGTCATCTCATACAGTTTGCGTGAGGCGCACAACGCAATTCGTTTGCCACGCATCCGTTTTCCCTCCGATCGTCTAGCCGTTGTCGTTTTCATTCTAAAAAATCGCCCCTGCCTATGCAAGAAACGAGACCGAAAAGTCTGAACGGTTTCGCGCACCATCCCGAAGATCCGTGAACGAATGTTTGCTCCCTAAAAAAAACAACCGCAAAAGGAAAGAGACTGTTTTCACAAAAACAGCCTTTTTTTACCTATGATACATGGCATGTTTGTTTGACATCTTGCTGATCTCTCGTCGTTTTATACCATATCAGCTTGCTTTTAGAAGGCTGGTGAAAAACGGTTGTTTCTCTTAAACAACAGGGGAGCGTTTGAAAGCCGATCTTGGGTGCGACAGGGCTTTTCTATTGGAAAAACGAGGCTGGTAAGCGGCCTGTTTCCTTAAATCACCGCCCTTTTAGATGAAAACGGAAACGGAAAATCAGAACCTTTTTTGTCGAAAAAACAAGATTTATATCAAAAAAAGGCTACGAAATCCGCCTTAACATCCTAGTAGTTTTCCGGTTACAATGTAGTATATTCGCAGTTTTTGTAGAATTTCGGCTATGCAGCTGACGATGGAAAGAAGGTGCCGCGATGATCAATATTTTCAAAGATTTTTTGCTCAACGTATTCTTCATTCTCCTGCCGGTGTTTCTCGTTCCATTCTGGATGGAGCGGGAAAAGGGGACGGAGCGCCTCCGCCTTTACTTGCCGACGGCTTGTTACGCCGCCGTGATCGTTTTATGCATCACCCTGCCTGTCGAGGCGGGAAGCAGCTTTATTTTCGACTTGCGGCAAATCCCACTTTGGCTTGGCAGTTTGTATGGCGGAGCAGGAGCGGCAGCGTTTTTGTCGTGCACCGCGATTGTCTACCGTTCCCTATTCGGCGGAGCGGGCGTGCTGGTCAATGCTCTCGTGTCCATCGTCATCGCAGCAGCAAGCAGTGTATTGACAAAAACGTTTGTACGGCTGCCGACCAAACAGCGAACGCTGCTGGCGACAGCGCTCAGCTTTGCTTCCGGCCTGTTGACGGCCGTCTTGACGGTGTGGATCAACACTCCGGACCGTCCCCCGCTTTCCGTCTCACTCCTTTTTTTGCTTATGCAGCCGTCCAGCATGGCCGTCGCCTGTCTGTTTCAAGAAATGGTGCACCATAATATCGCGCTGCGCAAGCGGATTATTCGCGCCGAGAAAATGGAGGCCATCACCCATCTCGCCGCGTCCATCTCTCATGAAATCCGCAACCCGCTCACCGCGGCACGCGGGTTTATCCAACTGATCGAAGAGCAGCCGCTTGCCGCCGATAAGCGCCGCCAGTACGCGCGCATCGCCATGGAAGAGCTCGATCGGGCCGAAGCGATCATCACCGATTATTTAACGTTTGCCAAACCGGAACCGGAAACGCCAGAGAAACTGAATGTCAAGCTCGAAATTGAGCGGGTCATCGACATCATCCGCCCGCTGGCGAACATGAGCTGCGTCGACGTTAAGACAACGCTCGCCCCTTTTTCCGTCATCGGCGAACGGGAAAAATTCCGCCAATGTTTGCTCAACGTGATGAAAAACGCTATTGAAGCGATGCCCAACGGCGGAATTTTGCACATATACGTCTCTGTTGAACAAGGGCGGTTGCTCATCCGCATCGCCGACACCGGCGTCGGCATGACGAAAGAACAGCTCGAACGGTTGGGCGAGCCGTACTTTACGACGAAGGGCATCAAAGGCACCGGCCTCGGAATGATGGTCGTCTACCGCATCATTGAATCGATGAACGGCACGATTCGAATCGAAAGCGAGATACATAAAGGGACGACGGTGTCAATTTATTTGCCGCTCGCTCCGTCTCCTTCTTCCGCAACGATTTCCGATAAGGAAAAGCAGCTGTTTGCCGCTTTGTGACAGAGAAGATTGGCGAAACGATCTCGGGGAGCGGTCCTTCCCTTTCGGTCACCAGCCTTCTTTCCATTTAGAACAAATCGCCGCGGTTTCACATCACCGTTCTTTTTGCTACAATACTATCGAAGCGAAACACATCGAGGAAAAGGAGACAGTTGCATGATTCACGTCAAAACCGAACGGGAGATTCAATTGATGCGCGAGGCAGGGAAACTCTTGGCCGCCTGCCATCAAGAAATCGCCAAACGGATCAGACCGGGAGTGACCACGATGGAAATCGACCGGTTCGTCGAGACGTTTTTGGCCAAATACGGCGCCAAACCGGAACAAAAAGGATACCGCGGCTATCCGTATGCGACATGCGCTTCCATTAACGATGAAATTTGCCACGGGTTTCCGCGCAATGAGCCGCTGAAAGAAGGCGATATCGTCACGATCGACTTTGTCGTCAACTGGCGCGGGGCGCTCGCCGATTCCGCTTGGACGTACGCCGTCGGCGAGGTTGACAAAGACGTGAAAAAGCTGCTTGACGTCACCGAACAGTCGCTCTATAAAGGGATCGAACAAGCGGTTCTCGGCAATCGAATCGGCGACATCGGCCACGCCATTCAAACGTACGTTGAAGCGCAAGGCTTTTCCGTCGTCCGCGATTTCACCGGACACGGCATCGGACCGACGATCCACGAAGAGCCGTACGTCCCCCACTTCGGTGAAAAAGGAAAAGGGATGCGCTTAAAGGAAGGGATGGTCATCACGATCGAACCGATGGTCAACATGGGGGCTTGGCAAAGCAAAATGGATGCGAACGGCTGGACGGCGCGGACGATCGACGGCTCGTATTCAGCGCAATATGAACATACGATCGCCATTACGAAAAACGGACCGCTCATTTTAACGACGCTGGCGTAAGATTGCAACACCAACCGGCTGTTTGCCAATAGAAAAACCCGGGCAATGATGGCCCGGGGGCTTTTCTATACTTTCTCCCATAGGGTGACGATATGATCCAGCTGTCCTTTTCCTTGTTTTAATGTTTACATAATAAAATTATGGTTTCATCCCCTGATAACTTTCACGTAAAACGTCCGTTGGCGCGGCCCATCATATTCACAAAAATAGACCCCTTGCCACCGTCCAAGGAGCAGCCGGCCTTCGTGAATGATGACGTGCTGCGAGGCGCCAACCGTGCTCGCTTTCATGTGGGCGGCCGTGTTTCCTTCCATATGGCGATCAAGCGGATGCTCCCACGGATAGATGTCATCAAAGCGGCGCATCATGTCGCGCTTAACATCGGGATCCGCGTTTTCGTTGATCGTGATTCCCGCCGTCGTGTGCGGACAATAGACAACAGCGACTCCTTCGGTCACATTAGCCTGGCGCACCGTCTCCTCGACGAATGAAGTAATGTCGATCATTTCATCCCGCTTTGCCGTATGAATCGTAAAGGAGCGAAGCATAAGATCCACCACCTAAACAAACATTTTGTATTGAAAAGAAAGGTTTGCTACTCTAATCATAGCGCAAAAACAAGGAGAGGACCACGATGCCGAAACGATACGAAAATTTAGACCATGTATCTACGCACAAAACATGGGCCGATTTTCGCCGCTGGCAGCAGGAGCGAAAACAAAAACGAAAAGATTGGTCATACGTCGTACCGCATGTTTCCCCCCCTCAATATGAGCGGCTTCAGAAGCCGAACGGACGGCCCCAGCTCTGCTGGATCGGCCATTCGACATTCGTCGTGCAGATGAACGGCATTACGATCGTCACCGATCCTGTCTGGGCGAAGTGGATGGGAACGGCCAAACGCCTGTCGGCCCCGGGCGTGCCGCTTGATAAGATGCCGCCTGTTGACGTCGTGCTCATTTCCCACGGCCATTATGACCATTTGCATTTCGGCAGCCTCCGCCGTTTGCCCGGCGACCCGCACATGTTCGTGCCTGAAGGGCTCGGCCGCCTATTCCGCCGCCGCGGCTACCGCCATGTCACCGAACTGTCATGGTGGGAAACGGCGTCTTTCCGCGGTCTGTCCTTGACGTTCGTTCCCGCCCAACATTGGACGCGGCGGACGTTGTGGGATACGAACACCTCGCACTGGGGTGGATGGGTGATCGAGGCAGACGCCGCCCCCACCATCTACTTCGCCGGCGACAGCGGTTATTTCCGCGGCTTTCGCGACATCGGCGAACGCTTTTCCATCGACTATGCGCTCTTGCCGATCGGCGCATATGAGCCGGAATGGTTTATGGGACCGCAGCACACCACACCGGAAGAAGCGGTGCAAGCGTTTTTGGACTGCCGCGCCCGCCTGTTCGTGCCGATGCATTACGGCACGTTCCGCCTCGCCGATGATACGCCAAAAGAGGCGCTTGACCGCCTATGGGCCGAATGGCAGCGGCGCGAGCTGGACGATGCCCGCCTGCTTTGCCTGAGGCTCGGCGAGGTAATCGATACTACCCAAGCGTTGGCGACCGTCTCATTCATCCGTGCGCCCAGTCAAACTACGGAAAAACAACAGACATAATGATCGTCACGCGCAACAGCGCCGCGGGCGGGGGATTCACGGAGAAGAGCGGGCCATCCCGTCCGCGGCCCGCTCTTATTCATTGAATTGACGATATACGTACGGCTCCTTCGGCTTTTCCACCCGCTTCCATGACGTCACCTTGACATACGGGAGCGTCAGATGAAATGGCTGGTAATACATAGTCGATAACGTGCCTTTCACATGAACCCACTCATCATTTTGCAGCGGCACCGCCTTTGGAAACTGAACAAGCAACCCATATACTCCGGAATCGGCCACACAATGAATGATTCCAAAGCGAAGGAGAAACGCCTCATTGGCGCGCGCCGTTTCCTCACGGTAAACAAACCCGGTGAATTCAATGTCGCGGGCGGCAAATGCACCGGGAAACTGATAAATCGTTTCCATGACATTTAAATAGTTTTGCTCATTCAACTCTAAGCGAGCGAGACGACGATACTTCTTTAACTCTTTGTCCATGGCGTTTTGATAATCGTCCCGTCCATAATACATGCTCGAATCCGGACGCAAAAACTGCCGCTGGGCAAACGGGTCGCCGCTGTCAGCCGCCATCCCGGGAATATGGATTCCTTTCGCCCGAACGATATCAGAATCTAGCGTCGCCACTGGAAACAAGAAGGCGGAAACAAGCGGAAAAACAAAAATAAGGTAATGGACCGCCCGCTTCCAGCGCGCGGACGGCTCATGATGGTGATGGCCGCAGCACTCCTCCCCATGATCGCGCGCTTCCTCGTTGCGGCTTGCCAGCACAAATTGCACAACCGTTAAAAAAGCAAACATAATCATCGCACTAAACGAAATATACGAATATCGCATATTAATGTATTGGCTCAACTCTCCAGTAATGTACAAATGAAAAAACAAAAACGCAAACCCAAGCAAAAGATACATGCGAATCATGCCGCCACCTCCTTGCTAGATCAACAGCGAACCGGCAAACACGAACAACGTGATATAAGCAATCAGCTTCCACACAAATCGGGCGCGAAACGACTGGAACAACATGAGCGTATTTTTCACATCAAGCATCGGCCCAAAAACGAGAAACGCGGCCAACGCGTGAAACGGAAACGTGCTTTGAAACGACGAGGCAATAAACGCGTCCGCTTCCGAACAGAGCGACAAGACAAAGGCAAGCGCCATCATGACCAAAGAAGCCGCCGCTTTCCCATTGCCGATCGAAACAAGCGCTGACGTTTTCACATACGTTTGCATCACCGAAGCAATGAACGCCCCGATGATCAAATACTTCCCGGTCGCAAAAAATTCATCGATCGTATGGCGCAGAGTGCCGATCAGTTTCTCTTTCCACGTGCGGGGCATCGGTGACAGCTCGCGCCGCTCGTCGCGCAACTCGCCACCTTTATGCCAGATCGCCACCACGGCGCCGACCGCGACCGCGACAGCGCAAGCAAACAAAGCTCGACACAATACCATCGTCCAACTGCTTCCGAAAGCAATATATGTCGAAAACAGTACGACCGGATTGATGACCGGCGCCGTTAACATAAACGGCACGGCCGCGTAAAGCGGCACCCCTTTCGCGACGAGCCGCCGAGTGATCGGCACGATGCTGCATTCGCAGGAAGGGAAAAACACCCCGAGCAACGTGGCAGAAACAATGGCCAACAAGCGGTTTTTCGGCACCCATCGCTTGACGGTCTCTTCACTGACAAACATTTGAATGACGCCGGAAACGAACACCCCGAGCACAACGAACGGCAACGATTCGATCAATAGGCTGAGAAAAATCGTATTCAGCTGCAAGAACGTGTTCATCATGGGTTCTCCTCTCATTTACAACCGTTCATTTTATCATGGAAAATGACCATTGTCATGAAAATTTGGTAAGAAAATAATGCACTCCATAACAAAAAAGGCGCTCCGCCTTTGGCGAAACGCCTCTTCTATTATTCTTCCACTTCTTTTTTCCACAGCCCGACCATCAATGCCGTGATGATGGAACCAATCAAAATAGCCAACATATAAAGCCATGCGCTGCCTTTGACGATCGGGATGACGAAAATCCCGCCGTGCGGCGCCGGCAACCCGATATGGAACCACATCGTCAACGCGCCCGCCACCGCCGAGCCGACGATAATCGACGGAATGACCCGCACCGGGTCCGCGGCGGCAAACGGAATCGCCCCTTCGGTAATGAACGAAGCCCCCATGATATAGCACGTTTTTCCGGCTTCCCGCTCCGCTTTCGTGAATTTCTTTTTAAAGAACGTTGTCGCCAGCGCCAATCCGAGCGGCGGCACCATCCCGCCAGCCATAATCGCTGCATGCGGCGCAAAGTTGCCCGCTTCAATCATCGCCAAGCCAAACGTATACGCCGCTTTGTTGATCGGTCCGCCCATATCGACCGCCATCATGCCGCCCAACACCGCGCCAAGCAGCACTAAGTTGGCGGTGCCCATGCCGGAAAGCCAATGTTTCAGCCCTTCATTCAACGCCTTGACAGGATCGATGACGACATACATCATGATGACGCCGGTGAGAAAAATGCCGAATACCGGATAGAGCAGCACCGGTTTAATCCCTTCCAGCGACTGCGGCAACCGGCTGAACAGGTGGCGCAGCCCGACGACCAAATACCCGGCCAGAAAGCCAGCGATCAATCCGCCCAAGAACCCCGCCCCACCGTTCGCCGCCAGAAACCCACCGACCATCCCCGGCGCAAAGCCTGGCCGGTCGGCGATGCTCATGGCGATGAACGCGGCCAGCACAGGAACCATTAACGCAAACGCATTGCCGCCGCCAATGTCCTTTAACAATTTCGCAAACGGATGATACGACGGATCTTGCGGATCAAACGCTTTAATGCCAAAGGTGAAGGAAAGCGCAATCAAAATCCCGCCGCCGACGACAAACGGAAGCATATTCGATACACCGTTCATCAAATGCTTGTAAAAACCGGTGCGCGGCTTCGCCGCTTCCGCGCTGCCCTGGACTTGGCCGCTCGCCCGATAAATCGGTGCGTCTTGACGCAACGCCTGCTCGATCAGCTTTTCCGGCTGACGAATCGCTTGGGCGACCGGCACTTGAATGACGCGTTTGCCGTCGAAGCGGTCCATTTCGACTTGTTTATCGGCGGCGACAATGATCGCCGTTGCCTCTTCAATCTCCTGCGCCGTCAGCGCGTTTTTCACGCCGTCGGAGCCGTTTGTCTCGACTTTGATCGCCACTCCCATTTCCGCCGCTTTCGCTTTCAGCGCATCCGCCGCCATATACGTATGGGCAATCCCGGTCGGGCAGGCGGTGACAGCAAGCACCTTCCGGCCGCTGCCAGCCGATGCGGCCTGCGGCGACGATGCATTTCCTTCGCTCTCTTTTGCCGCCAGCAAACCGATGACTTCCTCTTCGCTTGAAGCGTTTTCAAACTTGGCGCGGAACGACGCGTCCATCAGCAGCGAAGACAATCGGGCCAGCGCCTGCAAATGCGTCTGTTCCCCACCTTCTGGCGCGGCGATCATGAAAAACAAATGGCTTGGCTTGCCGTCGAGCGACTCGTAATCAATGCCGGCGACTGAACGGCCGAACGCCACCGCTGGGCGCTTGACCGCCGCTGTTTTGGCGTGCGGAATGGCGATGCCATCCCCGACGCCGGTCGTGCTTTGCTTTTCGCGCGCCCAAATGGCTTGTTTGAACGCCTCGACATCGCTGATCGCTCCCGCTTCGGCGAGCTTCGCCGCCAACTCATCAATCACTTCGCTCTTTGTCTTCGCCTGAAGATGAAGAATGATCGTTTCTTTCGTCAACAAATCAGTGATATTCATTGTGTGATCCCCCTTGATTTCCGGTTATAAACGCGCGACGCGGACGCGACCAACGAGCGTTTTCACTTCTTCTTTCGTGCATAAATCCTCGGAAAACGCGGTCGCGCTTCCGGCCGCCACGCTGTAGGCGAACACTTCCTCGAGCGATTTTCCGCTCGCGTGGGCGGCTAAAAACCCGGCGACCATCGAATCGCCTGCCCCGACCGAGTTTCGGACCGTTCCCTCGGGCGCTTCGGCAAACAGTTCCGCCTCCTCGCCAAAATAAAACGCGCCAGCGCCGCCCATCGACACAATGACATGACGGCCCATCTCGGCCAAACGGCGGCCATAGATGACGACTTCTTCTTTCGTCAGTGCAGAGACGCCAAACAGCTCAGCCAGCTCATGATGGTTCGGCTTGACAAGAAACGGCTGATACGCCAGCAGCGTCCGGAGCGCCGGTCCGCTCGTATCGATGACAAGACGGACCTGCCGCTTCGCTGCCTCCGCAGCCAGCTGTTCATATGCCTCCACTGGCAACGAAGGCGGGGCACTTCCCGCCAACACAAGGACGTCACCGGCGGAAAGCGCTGCGATTTTCGCGATCAGCCGCCTCACCTCCTCGCTGGAGATCACCGGGCCTTGACCGTTAATTTCCGTCTCAAGCCCGGCTTTTAGCTTCACATTGATGCGCGTCGGGCCGGGAACGTGAACGAAATCGCACGCGATCCCTTCGTTCCGGAGCTCACTTTCGATAAACGCGCCGGTAAATCCGCCGGCAAACCCGAGCGCCGTGCTGTCGACGCCGAGGCGTTTGAGCACCCGCGACACGTTAATGCCTTTCCCACCCGGAAATGTCAACGTTTTCAAAGCGCGATTCAGTTCACCGACGCGCAGTTCATCCATATGGACAATATAATCAACCGATGGATTGAGCGTACACGTGTAAATCATGATGTCACAACCTCTACCGTCGTTTTTGCCTCATACCACTGCTGCCAATCTTCATCCAACTGATCGGTAATCAAAACCGCCTCATGCAAATCGGCAATTTTCGCGAACGCGCTTTCATTCAACTTTGAATGGTCAGCCAGCACATACGCGCGTTGCGCCAGCTGCATCGCCGTATATTTCACCAACGCCTCTTCCGGATCCGGCGTCGTATACCCGTAGTCGTAATGAACACCGTTGGCGCCGATGAAGCATTGGTCAAAGCGGTACTGCCGCAGCGACTCGATAGCGCCGCGACCGATCAACGCCTTCGTTTTCGGCTTGATCATGCCGCCAATCAAATACGTCGTCACGTTATGCTCAAGCAACCGCTCGACATGCATCACACCGTTCGTAACAACAGTAACTTCTTTGCCCGCCAAGTGCGGGATCATTTCCCACGTTGTCGTCCCCGCATCCAAATAAATGCAGTTCCCTTTTTGCACCAAGCTGGCCGCATAGGCGGCGATTCGCCGTTTTTCTTCGATATACTTCAGCGATTTTTCCGACACGCTTAACTCTTCACGTTTTTGCTGCAACAACGCCGCCCCGCCGTGCACGCGGCGCAGCTTCTTTTCGTTTTCAAGCTGCGTCAAATCGCGGCGAATCGTCGACTCCGACGCTCCGGTCGCGTCAACGAGCTCTTGCAGCTTGATGACCCCTTTTTGCGCCAAAAGCTCCAAAATGAGGCGGTGGCGTTCTTCGGTCAACACGTTCCCACCTCCCGTGAAGGGCGATATCGCTTACAGCTCTATCATACGCCAAAGGCGAGAAAAAATCAATCAAAAACATTCAATTTCTATCAATATCAATCAAAAATAAAAACAAACCAATCAAAATCAATCAACATTCCGTTTCCAAACCGATGTTCTTCTAACTACCACTGGAAACTTTCGGCGGACATCCTATTGGCAAACGGTCATAATTCATGGTCAAGTGGAGGGCAAACCGCTTCCGAAAAAATAAAAACACTTGCCATCGGCAAGTGCCTCCCTCTACTCCAACTGTTGCAGTTCCATCAGCGGCAAACAATGTTCACGAACAAACGCGATAAACTTCGCCGCGTATACCGGGTCAAACTGCGTCCCCGCGCAACGTTTGATTTCCTCAAGCGCTTCTTCAAACGTTTTCGTCGGCTGATACGGCCGCTCCGTCGTCATGGCGTCAAACGAGTCGATAATACACAAAATGCGGGCCAATTTTGGGATTTCTTCCCCTTTCAGCCCGTACGGATATCCTCTTCCATCATACCGCTCATGGTGAAGCTCAATCAGCGGAAGCAGGTCATCAAACCGCTTCTCCTCCGCTACGATTTCGCGTCCCCACGTCACGTGTTTTTTAATAATTTCCCATTCATGCTTTTCCAACTTTCCGCGCTTATTTAAGATATCGCGCGGCACCTCGATTTTGCCGATATCGTGAATCAGCGCCCCCAAGATCAAGGTCTGCCGCTCATGGTCAGTCAACTCGCTGAGACGGCTGCCAAACTCAAGCGCATATTTAAACACTCGTTTGCTATGGCGGTATGTATACACATCTTTTGAAAGGAAAAACTTCACTTGTTGCTCGAGCGCTTCCAAATCTTGTTTAAAACGAATTTCATCCAATCTCATATGATGCTTATCGTACAGCTGCACGTTATTTTTTCCTTGCGCTTTTGCATAATAGAGCGCCTGATCGGCTCGATGAATTAGCTCCTCGCTTTCATACATATCCTTTTCCATCTCGGCGATGCCGCACGAAAACGACAAACAACGGTACGGGATATGCTCAACGCCTTCAAAATATGTATCGTTCACTTCCTTGCGCAGCCGGTTTAAAAACACGTACGCCTCGTCCTTTATGGTATTGGGCATCAAAATGGCAAACTCTTCTCCGCCATAGCGGGCAACCGTAAAGTTGGTCCCCTCTACCGCGTTTTGCAGCAGCTTTCCAAAAAACGTCAACAACCGATCCCCTTGCAAATGGCCGTTGCGATCGTTATATTTTTTAAAATCGTCCAGATCAAGAAACGCCAACGTCAGCGGCTGCTTCAGCACCTTGCAGTCGGAGAACTGTTGCTTGAGCGTTTCTTTGAAATAGCCGTGGTTACAAAGACCGGTGAGGTGGTCTTTGTTGGCACGGTTGGATACTAATTGGTGTAAGTATAAAAATTTACGAAAAACAACTGAAAATACAATAACTAATATAGTAAATAAAAATAGTCCAAAATATTGTTCCTTGGTAAGTAAGATGGCTAAAACTAAAGATAATATTAAAGTTACTAAATAACCTACTACTGATTCTAGCAACACCCCTAAGTTAAATGCCCCTCTATAAACGCGCCCTAAAAAAAAGAAAAAAGTAAAGATTAAAGTTATATTTACTATGAAGTATGTTAACAAACTAGCCACATAAGGAAACAGATTATCTGTTCTAATTTCACCAATATCCCCACCAAAAAATAGAAAGGAATAATATGATCCAGCAATCATTAATGAGTATATTGAGAAATTGGATAAGTGCTTCCACCACTCCATTTTCCGCTTATATAAAAATTCTACTAAAATACTGATAAACAAAACCTTTAGTGCCATATCAATACCATATAAAAATACAACAGCTAAATAAATGGCCGAATCCATAGAAAATGAGTTATCTTTTGGCGGAAGATGAATTGAAAAGTAACTAAGTAAAAGAACTGCCGATGATAGAATATAGACAAAAACCCAATCTCTAAGAGATTGAGTCACAAAAACATCCTCCGCCCAGAAAATAAATAGCGTTATTAGAGTAATGAAACACAGATATACTTTACCTTGCCATTTTACTGTAAAATTCATAATAATAATCACTCACATTTTTATTCTATAATCTTTATATACAGAAAGGAAAAAATAAGGAAAAAATAGAGGGTGATTTTAGCTTCCAAATCTATAACCCGACGTCAACGCCACAATCACCGAACCGAGGATAAAGAGATTGATCAACACTTGTTTTGCTTTGACTTTCATTTTCTTCTCCTCCTTAAAAATTGGATTTATTTGTTGATCGCAGGAGCGGTCGTGGTTTCTTTCTCCGCATCATCTGCTCGATGCCGCGGTGCGCTGAGCATCAGATGCTGGATAAAGACGAACGCCCCTACGTTCATCACAACGTCGCCGATGCTGATGACTTGTTGGCGCGGGTACGGCGGAGACAGCGGGATGATGTCGCCGAGAAACGGCAGCAACGTGTCCGATGTGATCGCCTGATGCTTGCCGTACAGACCGGCTTTTAACGCTTCAATGTATTCGCGGCCAAGAAATTGCGCAGCTTCGACGGATACCGGCATTCGCCCGCCGTTGACAGCCATCACGATAAAGTTGAGCAGCACGCCGGCGAAAATCACTGAAAATCCTGGTTGATGGCGGTTGAGCCATAAAAAGACAAGCCCGGTGATGTAGACGAGAAGAAAAATCTCATTGCTTATTTTCGCGATCCATGTCACGTTTTCCTGAAGGAAAAAGATGACCATCTGCACCACCAGCAGCAGTGGAAACAACCAACCGCCGCGCAGTTTCATAGTAGCAAGCCCTTTCAAGCTGCCGCCGCGAAACCAGCCGATCAACAACGACAAGATGATTCCATCGTAAACCATAACGCCGTCCCCTTATACACCGAATTTTCTATCTTTTCTAAAACCAACGTCTTCACTTCTATTTTTACCGTTTTTTTCATCCCATGTAAATAGGCTATTCGTCCTAACTGTGAAAAAATTTTAATAAATATCGCCTTATTTCCCTTGGCTTCATTGTTTTTCGCAAAAAAAGCGACAAAACAGTGTAATGTGCATCTAGAAGGTTGGTAATTTAAGGAAAAATACTACCCGATTTTATCCGTTTCTCAATTAAAGAAACCTTGCAGAGCGAAGTTTCTTTTCTGAATGAAAACGCCGCCGATTCGTGTGTGACGGCCGTTTTTCACCACCCACTTAGACAACAGGAACGTCTTCCGTCGAACAATCAAGAAAACGGATTCCGATCACCATCAGGAATCCGTTCCCCTGCCGATCATTGCCGCTCTGGTCCGCAGCTGCCAGCGCAGCGGTCGGCCGCATGGCATGCAGCGCATCTTCCTTTGGCGCTTTTTTTCACGTGACGGACTAGCGTCCGCCCAGCATAGGAGAAAATCGCACCGCCAATGACGAGATTCGCAATCATCATCTTCTCCTCCTTTCATTGAAAACCGAATATCATTCCAGCTTGGTAAACAACAAATGACAACATATAAGCGACTGTTAAGGCAACGCCGATCGACAACAGCATCCACTTCCACGATCCGGTTTCTTTACGGATCGTCGCTGCCGTCGCTAAACATGGTGTATATAGAAGGACAAACACCATAAAGCTAAATGCCGACAGCGAAGTGAAATGGGACGTGATCACCGATTTCAATCCGGCCGCCTCATGGACGTGATAAATAATATTCATCGTTGATACAACAACTTCTTTCGCCAAAAAGCCGGTAATTAACGCAGCCCCGGCCTGCCAAGCGCCAAAACCAAGCGGCGCCAACAGCGGCGCAATCATCCCGCCGATGGCCGCCAGCAGGCTGTCATCCATTGAGACCCCAACCCCATGCGGCCCGATATACGTCAACAGCCAAATGGCGACCGAGCCGCCGAAAATAAACGTTCCGGCTTTGCGGACAAACCCTCTCCCTTTCTCCCATGTGCTGCGCCATAATGTGAGCGCCTGCGGCACACGATATGGGGGCAATTCAATGACAAAGAGCGAGCTTTCATTTTTGAATACGGCCGATGAAAACAATTTGGCCAGCCCTAAGGCTACTACGATGCCAAGCACGTAAAGCGAAAAGACGACAAGCGCCTGTTCGCGAACAAAAAACGTCCCCGCAAACAACGCGTACACCGGCAAGCGGGCGGAGCACGACATAAACGGCAACAGCAACATCGTCAACAGCCGTTCTTTCGGCTGTTCGATCGTGCGCGCCGCCATCACTCCAGGAACGTTACAGCCAAAGCCGATAATCATCGGAATAAACGCTTTGCCGTTTAACCCAATCGCTTCCATGATTCGATCCATCACCATCGCGACGCGCGCCATGTATCCGGAGTCTTCCAGCAATGAAATGAAAAAGAACAAAATGAAAATTTGCGGCACAAATACAAGTACACCGCCGACCCCGGCGACAATGCCATCCAACACAAGCGCTTCGATAAACGGCGATGCTCCCGCCCAATCAAGCAAGCGCGACAGTCAGTCGGTGAGCGGCCCGGAGAAAAAGGCGTCAAGCCGATCGGCAAGCGGCGTGCCGAGCCAGTTGAACGTGAGCATAAACACGATATACATCAGCGCCAAAAAAATCGGCAGCCCAGCATAACGGTTTGTCACCACCGCGTCGATTTTTTCCGTTAACGTCAGCGGCTTTGGCGCAAACTCGATGGCCGCCGCCGCGATCGTTTCACTGATCCAGCGGTCGCGCGCTTCATAAATACGCTTAGCCACCGGGCAGCCAAGCACCTGTTCCGTCTCCGTGCGAATCGCTACAAGCAGTGACAAATCGCAACGGTTGCGCAAATAAGCGGCGATGCGCTCGTTTCCTTCTAGAAATTGCAGCGCCATCCAGCGCTTATCTCCCGGCACGTCATCCGGCAGCTGCTCGGCAATGCGGCGAATCGCGCGTTCCACTTCGATGCCGTAATCAATAAAAATGCTGGAATGGCGTCCGTCTTTTGTCGACAAAATGGTGTGTGATAACTCCTTTATCCCCTTTCCCGTCCGCGCAATGACCGGAACAACCGGGACGCCGAGATGGCGTGACAGCTTGGCGGCATCGATGTTGATGCCGCGCTTTTCTGCGACGTCGACCATGTTCAAAGCGATGATGAGCGGCCGGCCAAATTCCAATAGCTGAACCGTCAAATGTAAGTTGCGCTTGAGTTGCGACGCGTCAACGATATTGACGATCACTGAACACGGCTCGGTCAATAAAAAATCAGTCGCCACTCCTTCATCACGGGACAGCGGCTGGAGCGAGTAAAGGCCGGGCAAATCGACGACCGGCACACCGTGCTGGCGAAGCACTCCTACTTTCTTCTCAACCGTCACTCCGCTCCAGTTGCCAACATATTCATAAGAGCCGGTTAAACAGTTAAACAATGACGTTTTGCCAGTATTGGGGTTGCCAAACAGCGCTACGTACGCCATCATTTCACCTCAATCGCCGACGCTTCTTTGCGCCGCAAGCCGATGGCCTGCCCGTCGACTTCGATCATCACCGGTCCGCCAAACGGCATCGCGGCTTTTAACCGCACTCTTTTTCCTTCTTTGACCCCTAGATGAAGGAGGCGCTGTTTCAGTGCCTCATTGTCAACAGCCAAACGGACGATGAAGGCTGTCTCTCCTTTATGCAAATCGGTCAGCACCATCGTCTTTCCCCCTATTTCCCTGTCTACGCTTATTGATGCCAATAATGATTCTTTTTCTCAATTCCTATCATAGCACAACTGAAGAAAAAGGGAGTGAATTTTTTCACAGCGACTCCATATTGTCAACGTTTCTTCAAAATTTGGCGATTCATTAGTTGAACTTTTCAAAAAAATGTATATAATTTCTTGTATATCTTTCCCATCTTTGTTCAAGGAGTGAGTACAGTGAATACACTAGGAAGAATCAGCAACTTTGTCGGCAATACGTTTGCGATCTGGGTGCTTCTGTTCGGCGCGCTCGCTTTTTTCGTCCCCGGCGCGTTTACGTGGATCGCCCCGTATATTGTGCCGCTGTTAGGCATCGTGATGTTTGGCATGGGATTGACGCTTTCAGCAGATGATTTCAAAGAAGTATTCAAACGTCCGCTTGATGTGTTGATCGGCGTCGTTGCCCAGTTTCTGATCATGCCGCTTGTCGCGTTTTTGCTCGCTTACTTTCTGCCGGTTTCGCGCGAAGTGGCGCTCGGCATTATTTTAGTCGGCTGCTGCCCGGGCGGAACAGCGTCCAACGTCATGACGTATTTGGCAAAAGGAGATACGGCTCTGTCGGTCGCCGTCACGTCTGTTTCGACGATTTTAGCGCCGATTTTGACGCCTTCGCTCATTTTGCTTTTCGCCGGGAAATGGCTGTCCGTATCGGCCGCGGCCTTATTTTGGTCGATCGTCAAAGTCGTGCTCATTCCGATCGTTTTAGGCCTCATCGCCCAGGCGCTGTTCCAAAAGCAAGTCAAAGCATGCATCCCGGCGTTGCCGCTCGTTTCGGTCATCGCCATCGTGGCCATCGTCGCCGCCGTCGTCGGGCAAAACCAAGTGGCCATTGCCAAAAGCGGCCTGCTCATCTTCCTTATTGTCGTTGCTCATAACGGGTTGGGCTTGCTGCTTGGCTATTGGTTTGCCAAACTGTTTCGCCTGTCACCGCCCAAACAAAAGGCGATTTCCATCGAAGTCGGCATGCAAAATTCCGGGCTTGGCGCGGCCTTGGCGACCGCCCATTTTTCGCCGCTCGCCGCCGTTCCGAGCGCCATTTTCAGCGTCTGGCACAATATTTCCGGCCCGATGGTCGCCACATACTTCCGCAAACAAGCGGACCGCCAACCACCGGATGGCAAGACGGTTTCCGCTTAACCTTCCCTCTTGTGCCTTGTCCAACGGCAGGAAACAAAAAAGCGGCCTCCCGGCAGAAACGCTCGTCTTCCGGGCGCCGCTTTTTTGTTCACCGCCATGCTCAAGCGGCTAGGCGCTATTCAGACAACGCTCCGTTTGCCATCGTCCCTTCAAACGGAAACACCATTCGCCCCGCCAGTTCGGGGAAATCAATGAACGGGTTGCGGTTGCCTTGGATGAAAAAAATCGCGCTGTTGCGATGATGTTCATACACCGTCGGCGGAAATTGCTCGTGCCAACGGACAAGGAGCGGAATATCGATTTTGCGCCGAAACGACTTGGCGATCGCCTTCGGATAGCGAAGCAGAAAGTACAGCATGGCCCTTGCCGCCGTCCCTTTGCCGTACTCGGGCTCGAAATAGCCGTTATAGGCAACGCCGCAACGGTTTTGCACTTGCTCGCCGGGGTCTTCCGGATTGTAAAACGGAAAATCCGCATACGGAAAATTCGACCGCATCGTGTTGCAATCCGGCTGGCAGACGAACAAATGATGCAAATCGCCTTTCATCGGTTCGCGGGCGCCAAACCACGACTGCGGCACGACATGTTCAGCGTTGAATTTCCATTGCTGCTCGATCGTTTTCACCCGCTCGTGCACATCGCCGAGCCCATGCTTCATGTTTTTCAACAACTGGCGAAATTCATCGTAGCGCCGTTTCATCGTTTCGACATCTTGGACGATCAACATCTTCGGGTCTTTTCGCTCGCCGGAGTACAAGCTTCGCACCGTTCCGTCCGGCTGCAAGTCGACCCATGTGTACAAATATTCGTCCTTGCTGAAAAAATACGGCAGCCGCCGCTTATGGGTACGCGCCACCAGTTCGTGATAGCGGACAAACAACATCCATCCGTCCCCGTCAAGCGGCAGATGACGATAATATCGGGCGCGCGCCCTCTCATCTTCGGCGGCCTGGTAATACGCGTCCTCCAGAGCGAGCCGCTCGTGCAACGGCTCGAGCTGCGCGGCCACATCTTCCGTTTGCCATCGGCTGAGCTCGTCAAGCTGCCGTTCCGTCTCCCCCATCGCCGCTCCCCTCTCTTCCTTTTTCTTTTAGTGTATCACGAAAGGAGGAGAGGCGACAGCAGCGCTAATGCAAAAGAAATGACGTGGCGCCGAACAAAACGGCGGCGATGCCGGCGGCGATGAGCGACGGAACCAGCTTCGTGCGCGCATACTCGATCACCGGCAAATCCAAAATAGTGCACAGCGTCACGGTATTGTCGCTGAGCGGCGACGCAAACGCCCCGAACGTCCCGCTCGCAAACACCGCGCCGATGACCGGCAAAATGTTCGCTCCTGACTGGCTCGCGAGCGTTACACCAAGCGGCATCAACATCCCCCACGTCCCCCACGACGAGCCGATGAAATAGGAAATGACGGCGCCAAGCAAAAACAAAATCGGGGCGACAAAAAACGGCGGAATCCATTCTTTAACATGGCCCGTAATGTATTGCGAAAACCCTAAATCCTCTGCCACCGCCGACAGCGCCCAAATGAGCGCCAGCATCAAAATGACAGACATGAGTTCATTGCCGCCCTTGACAAAATGAGTCAACAAATCCGTCAAACGAAACCGCTGCCAAAGGAAGAACGCAACGGTGATCATGACCGTAAACAAAAGCGCCTCCAACATCGCCCCGAGCGCATCGCTTTGCAAAAACGCCTCCCAAAACGTTCTCGCCCCGCGGTGACCGTCCCACCAGCTTAAAAACAACGTCAAAACGAGCACGATCGAAAGGGGAACGATCAAATTCCAAGGCTTAACCGGCGTTTCTTTTTGATACGCGCGCGGGCATGTCTGCATCGCGTCCCCTTCTTCCCCTTGCGCTTCGTTGGGCGGATGGTCAGCCGGTCGCTGTTCTTCCGCCATTTCGAGCGCCAAACGCGGATCCCAACGCTGGATCGGCTTCATCCCCTGCTCTTTGCTGATCTCCGCCTGTTTTTTGCGCGAATAAACAAAAAAGCTATAATACAGCCCGACGGCGAGAATGGCATACGAGAAAAAGTTAAACGGAATGCTGCGGACGTACACGATATACGGCTCCGCTCCGATGCCGGCCGTATCGAGCGCCTTGTCGATGACCGACACCATATAGCCGACGAACGCGGTGGCAATTGGGATGAGCGCAACAACCGGGTTGGAGGTCACCTCAATGGCAAAGCCGATTTGCTGGGACGACAGCCCAAGCCGTTTGCGCAGCGCCTTCATGATCGGCGCGACGGTGACGATGCGAAAATCGGGGTCGCTAAACGTCACCATCGTCGAGATCCACGTCAGCAGCATGGCCGCTTTGGCCGATTTCACTTTTTGGCTGACGAGATGGACGAATCCTTTGATTCCCCCGGTATATTTGATCATGCTGACAAGACCGGCAAACACGTATAAAAACATGATGATGCGAATGTTGTTCGTCTGCATCAAGTTATCGACGACGTAATGAAGCATCGTTCGCAATCCACCGAGCAGCGACGGCGTCAATAAATAGCTTCCGACCAACAGCCCGACAAACAGACCGGGAATCACTTGCTTCGTCCAAATCGAAACGGGAATGACAACGAGAAACGGCAACAGCGCTCTCCACGACGGCTCCATGCATCACCACTCCTTTCTTTCTAAAATTATGAGAATGATTTCTCGTTTCTATTCAGCCCGCCATCAATCTTTGTCGCTCCCGCCCAAATGTGAACCATACTTCGCTGCCGCTTCCCGTTCGGCTAAGGGACGGTCCTGCTGCCGGCGCCAAACGTTCTGCGATGAATACAGACGCGTTTCCTATAGCGATGAAAAAGCGGCCAAAGCTGTCCATTTAGACAGCCTTGACCGCTTCCGTTCCCGCCACAGGCGGCAACGCCATGACGTGGAGCGTCACTTCCGGCTTCGAGCCGATCCGGATGTTCACTCCCGTTTGCCCAAGCCCTTCGTTGATATAAAACGGTTTTCCTTCCCATTCATGATAACCTTTGATCATGTTCCGCTCGGTGAGCGTTTTGCTCATTTTCGCCAAATGGTACGGCTTCGGCCAATGAATTTGCCCGCCGTGGAAATGACCCGACAACAAGTAATCAAAATGATAATCTTTCATATGCGGCACGATGTCTGGGTCGTGCGTCAACACGAGGTTGATGCCGTCTTTCACGCCGGCGTACGCCTTTTTGATGTCACTGCGCCCCGTGTAAAAATCATCGATGCCGATGATATGGACGGTTTGACCGTTGACCGTGATCGTTTTCGTCTCGTTTTGCAAGACGGTGCAGCCGTGCGCCTCAAGCGTCGCTCTCAAGCGCTCAAACGCTTCACCTTGAAGCACGTAATCATGGTTGCCAAACACCGCATACATGCCGTACGTCGGTTTCAATGCATTGAGCGCAGCCAAATACGGACCGAGCTTGTCGATGCTTTCCTCACGGTCCAAAAAGTCGCCCGTCAACGCGATCAAATCGATCGCTTCGTCTTTTAGCTTGTTGTATACATCGTCCGGGGTGATCGACAGTTTTTCAAGATGCAAATCCGACAGCTGCAAAATCCGCAGGGCTCCGTCCCCACCCTCTGGACAGCCGCCGACTTGGACTTTATGCAAAACCGCTTCATACGTGTTGCGGTGGGCTTTACGAATGATGAAAGCAAGCAATAATAAGATGGCAAGAACGCCAAAAAAGATGGTCATCGTCTTCTCTCCTCCCTCGATACCCATTATAGTGAAATGGAGGAGAGAAGAAAGAGGGAGTTAGTGGATAAGATGGCAGCCGTAAAGCGAAACCAGCTTTTCTTTTGACATCACCAAATACTTCGGCGGGCGGACGCGAAAAATGAAACGCCGCGTCGTCCGCCATTCCCCTCCACGGCATATTCAAGCCGGGATTCACCATTGATCAAGGAAAACAGCAGGTTTGCCCCTGTCCTCCAAGCCAACTTTTTCCACAGCCCATTGTTTTGAAAGGTAGGATCTTCACGAACGCCTCCGAAAATGGGCGTTCATTTGCCCTTTTAACATTCGCTCGCGCAGCTCTTTCGTCATCTCTTGACGAATTTCCCAAGTCGATACACCTTCCTCGCGTTGATTAGCAATTTTCATCAACTGCTCCACATCGGCGAATGAATATTTGCGAGTTCCTTTGGAACGGTCAGGGAACACCAGCTTCCGTTCCTCGTAATAACGAATTTGCCGCTGCGACAGCCCGGTCAGTTCGCTGACGACACCGATCGAAATGACTTTTTTATACTTGTAATGATCCTCTTGTAGATGAGCAGTCATCTTCCTCACCTCTATACGTTACATTTTCTAACGCAATTATACAAAAAATCATGGTATCTCGTTAACTTTTGTAAATAAAATTAACACATTTTTTAAATTTCCTGTAAATGTGCTTAACACATTCGCTGTACACTAAAGAAAAAGGTGGTATCGTAAAGGTAAAAACAGGGAGGGAGCGACATGGGGAAATGGATGCAACAGGCAGTAAAACAACAAAAACAGTTTTATATTAACCACCTGCTGCGAGTGGGTTTGACCGATGATCCAGCACAGCTCGAACACTGGACGATAGAGGAATTGCGCCGCGAATACGAACGATTTAGACCCATTTGGACCATGAAAGGGGGCCAGTTCCATGAACGAAAAAGCGCTCGAGCTGGCGAAACGCATCATTGAGCTCGATCTGCAGCGCGACGCCATGTTTGAACAGCTGATTCAACTGGTCGGAAACCGCGCTGAGGAGCTGCTCCGCTTTTTCCAAAACCGACTTTAAAACAACGCTAGAAGGTTGTTGGAAATCAGTGGTTTCCTTTGGTCGATGAATAAAAGTGCATTGTTGCAAGGCCTAGTTGAGAAACAACTTTGAGAAGCGATTGCGCGAGTCAATCACCAACCTCCTAAACAGGTGGGCTAGCGGACGATGTCGGTTGACCACCAACGAACAACCGCCCCACAAACAGAAGGTGTCCCCACCCTACATCGTTAAGGGACACCTTCGCTGATGGCCGTTATTCGTTGACAGAAAGCGTTACGTCAATATTGCCGCGGACCGCTTTCGAATACGGGCAGATTTGATGAGCAGCATGCACCAAGTCTTCAGCCGTTGGGCGATCAACGCCTAGCACACGCACTTCGAGAGCAACCGCCAGCTGAAACCCACCATCTGCTTCGTCTTTGCCAAGCACCACCCGAGCGGTCACTTCCGTACCATCGGTTTTGATCTTTTTTTGGCGAATCACTAAATTCAATGCGCTGTCAAAGCAAGCAGCATATCCCGCCGCAAACAATTGCTCAGGATTGGTCGCACCACCCGGTCCTCCGAGTTCTTTCGGCATTTTCACCTCGAGAGAAAGGATCCCATCGTCGGACACTACCTTTCCGTTTCTCCCACCATGAGCTGTGACGGACGTTGAGTAAATCGATTGCATCCTCCAGCACCTCTCTTCCTAAAATTTAATTTTGCGCAACTTAATTTTAAACAATACAAATTTAAAAAGCAAGTCTCTCCTCCTCACGAACTGGTTTGCGCCATTTCGAGCCGTTGAAGCAGCGAACGCAACAAAGGCAACAATTGATTCCACTCCTCACTAGGAAGTCCCACTCGTTCTGCAATGGCTTGCGGTATGCATTGCGCTTCTGCTTTTAATTTGTCGCCTTTTTCCGTTAGCGTGATGTGGACGACTCGTTCATCTTCCACCGAGCGCGACCGATGAATGAGTCCATTTTCCTCCATTCTCTTTAACATCGGTGTTAGCGTGCCGGAATCTAAATACAATCGTCGACCTAACTCCTTCACTGTTGATTCCCCCTTCTCCCATAACACCAAAAGCACTAAATATTGCGGATATGTAATTTCAAGCTTTTCAAGCAACGGACGATAAAGTTTGGTCAATTCGCGCGAACAAGCATAAATCGCAAAACAAAGCTGATCGTCAAGTCGCAATGCATCGTTGTACTTCATCAACCATTCCTCCATGATTCAACTTTTTTATGCCCTCCTTTGTTCATTATACGTTGATCTGCACCACAACTGAAAAGGAAATCACTGCCCTTTGAAAATTCATCGCACAACGAACCGATCAATTCCCCAATGATCCCTTCATCAATGGGAAAATGAGCGAAAACGAGGACCGACGCAACCAAGCTTTTCGAATTGAGAAATGACATTGTAAAGCCGGATCGAAACGAAGCAAGACCGCACTATTCCTCTTCGATCACTGTCTCCCTAGTTTTTCATGAAGGTGAAGCAAAACTATCTTTTCCACCTTGTTTCATCCGCATAAACACGAAAAGGTGTCCCTAAGCTCCGGACACCTTTTCGCTGTCTGTTGTTTGATTGCAGCCTTTTATCCAGATCGCTCCACCATACCGTTCGCACGGGGGACATCCTCAACCGCCTGCGCTTGTAAACGGCGCGCCGTCAGCATAGCCCCTCCAAGAACAATGGCAAACAGCCAAAATCCGTATGCCGGGGAACCGAGCCACTGTTTCATCGCCCCGAGCACGTTCGGCAGCAAAAACCCTCCCAACCCACCGGCCGCCCCGACGATGCCGGTCAGCAATCCGACTTCTTTCGGAAACCAAGTTGGAACGACTTGGAACAAGGCACCGTTTGCCGCACCAAAGCAAAGGAAAAGAATGACCATCAATCCAAACACGATAAAAAGGGGTGGCAATGCGCCGATGAACGCAAGCAAAACCGCTCATCGCCACCATCAGTGAATCGGCCGCGAAGCAAGCAATTCATCGATGATTCGTGAATAATGGTCAACGCGCCGTTCGAGCTCATCGACTTGCTTCTCCAACTGCGTCATATATTGCCGGAACGTAATCGGCACCCCGTGCCGCTGTTCAAGCCGCTTCTCGATTTGCTGCCGCTCGCCGCAGACGGACACGAAAATGCGCATCTCGCGGCCAAACACCTCGCGCACCGTCTCGCCGATCAGTTCGCCGTATCTGATTTGCAGCCATTCACATTGAATCTCGTTCACGCATTCGATAATCAGCCAGTCTTCATCCACCGTCGCGGACGTCGACGCGAACCAAGCATCAAAAGAGGCGCCAGACAATTTTTGCGCGAGCTTAGCTTTGACCTGCTCCCACAAATGTTCCTTCACCACTCCTCCTCCTTCCGCTAAAAAATAGGCCACACTCAACAGTGACAGAGCGAAACGATGCAAAACGAAGAATTCATGATGAGAAAACATGACTTTGCGTCGGGCTATGGGCGAAGTTCACCATTCGCTCCCCTAGAAGGCGGATCAAAACCTCTTGAGCATCCCCCTTCTTCCCTATTCGTTCGGCTGCCAAAGATGCTCACGCAATGCGCTGCGAATGTCATCCGGAATCCGTTCAGGACGTCCCGTCTCAAAATTGAAATTGACATACACCGCCCGTCCTTTGGCGCAAACCGCCCCGTTTTGATGGATTTCCTCATAAATCGTCAGGCTTGTGTTGCCAATACGTTCAATACCGGTGTACACTGTCACATCTTGTCCGTAATACATTTGATGGACATAGTCGACTTCCATGCGAATGATTACCATCCGCCAGCGCCGAAACGACAAATCCGGCGTAAACAGTTTGAAAATTTCATGCCGACCGGCTTCAAACCAAACAGGCACCGTCGTGTTGTTAATATGACCGACACCGTCCGTTTCCGACACGCGCGGCGTGATGACCGTCGTAAACATCCTCTTTCCTCCCTAAAAACACCTCAAATGTATTCCAGTTCGCTGTCGTTCTCTTTTTGTCGAATCGAGACGATTGATGTATATTCGTTCGCTTCAAGAGGCGAAAATTCCTTCTTCACCCGTCAAGAAAATGCGGAAAATGTTGCCTTTTGAGCGAAAAAAGCCGTAAACCCAAACATGGAAAACCACTCTCGCTTTCCAAACAAAAAATACAGGAGCCAAAAACAGCCCCTGTATTTCTTCCTTATTCTTGGTTCGGCTCGACGATCGTCCCGGCAAGCGCGGCTTCGTAAATCGCGCGGATGTCGGCTTCCAACAGCGGCAGCGGGCTGCGGGCGAGCAGCCGTTTCTGTTGAACGGCATCTTTCGTCAAGCTTTCTAGCGCACTTTCCGGGATGCCGAATTCACCCAGCGTCTTCGGAATGCCGACGTCGGCGACGATGCGCTCGAGCTCCTCGACGCACCGATACGACGCTTCCACTTCGGACAAAAAGCTCGAGTTGCCGCCGAGCGCGTTTAAAATATCAGCCATTCGTTTCGTGCAGCTTTGACGGATGTAGCCCATCACATACGGCAAAAGCACGGCGTTCGATTCGCCATGGGCGATATGAAACTGCCCGCCGAGCGGATACGCGAGCGCATGCACGCCGGCCACCCCGGCGTTGAAAAACGCCAAACCCGCTAGGTAACTACCGTTCGCCATATCCGTGCGCGCCTGTTTGTCCGTTCCGTTTTCCACCGCTTTGCGCAATGAGCGAGAAATGAGGCGCATGGCCGCGATCGCCAACCCATCCGATGTCGGGCTCGCGTTGACCGACACGTACGCTTCGACCGCATGGGTGAGCGCATCAATCCCGGTTGCGGCCGTCACCCGCGGCGGAACGGAAACAGTCAGCTGCGGATCGACGATGGCCACATCAGCCAACAAGTAATCGTGCGTCACGACATCTTTTGTCGTTTCTAAGGACAAGACAGAGATATTCGTCACTTCCGACCCGGTGCCCGATGTCGTCGGAATCAAAATTTTCGGCAGCCCTTTTTTCTCGAGCGCCCGCGTTCCCGTCAAGTTTAGGTAGTCGGCAACCGAACCGTCATGCACCGCCAAAACAGCGGCCAGTTTTGCCAAATCGAGCGCGCTGCCGCCACCGACGCCGATGACAAGATCGAACTCCCCATCACGGGCAAACGCCACCGCCTTTTCCCCTGTCGCAAGCGGCGGCTCGGGCACAACATCGGTATAGACGTGCACGCTGTACCCTGCTTGCCGGAGCGGAGACGTCACTTGCTCGACAAGGCCGATTTTCTCAAGCATTGGGTCAGTAATCACTAAAATTTGTTTCGCTCCCAACCGCTTCACTTCCGGAACCAAATGCTTAAGCGCCCCCCAGCCGACATGGCTGAGCGGCGGAAACACAATGCGGGCTACGGTCATGGTTCTCCCCATCCTTTCTATTCGTTGATCAAACAGCGCCATTTAGAAGGTTGGTGAAAAACCACTGTTTTCCTTGATCAATGATTGAACGTGTAAAC
>JAAROH010007622.1_pt1 | contig 95620 bp, 94 predicted proteins | sample 7248631 | NCBI WGS metagenome assembly JAAROH01 (sample SAMN09772309, study PRJNA484901) | compost metagenome | isolation source: Vermicomposting unit | place: India | reverse complement strand
TCAACGCCGTCCTACATCATTACAGGACTGCTCTGCTGACTTCTGCCGGTTCAGCCGGGTCTCTCGACCCGGGTTACCAGCGTCGCTGGCGTTCCCGGCAGATCTCCCCGGATAAGAACGTCAACTTTCCCCCCGCGCCCACCCCATCTACTGCTCCACTCTTTGGTAGTCACGAGTTTTGCTGTGTCGTGCCAGCTCACTCCAGTGGCTACAGCCTCGGTATGGGGTTCGTGTTCCTTGGGCCGTGGCTTTGCCTCGGGCTTCCTCCGGATCCCGCCTCACGGCGGGCACCCTTGCCTCTGGCTACCGAGCCGAACTACCTGACTCGGGTCGGACTTTCACCGACTAGCTGACGCCCATGCCGGGCGTACACGCGCAGGCACCCGGCGGACCAACCGCCGGGTGCCCTTGTCTGTTTCCGTATGACGAGGATGTCCGTGGAACCGCGGCCTGCGCCGGCACCACCTCCTACAGCCGGAACCGGCCCACCCGATCCCGCAGTTCGGTGGCCGTCTGCTTCAACCCTTGCGCCGACGAGGCCACCTGCTCGGCCGACGCCGTCAGTTCCTCCACCGACGCCGACACCTCTTCCGCCGCGGCCGCGTTCTCCTCGGCCAGCACGGCGATCCGGTTCGCCGCCCGCACGAGGTCCGACACGCCCTGCGCCATCTCCTCGCTCGCGGCCGTGTTCTCCTCGGTCATCGCGGCCACGTTGTTGAACGTCTGCACCGCCGCCGCGGCCTGGTCCTTCACCTCCTCCGCCTTCCGTGCGATCAGCTCCGCCTCGTCCGCGGCCTTCCGCACCGCGCCCAGGATCTCCGTCAGCGCCGAACCCGCCTGCGCGGCCAGATCGTTGGTCGCAGCCAGCCGCTCCGTACCCAGGTTCATCACCTTCACGGCCTCGGCCGTGCCATTCTGGATGGAACGGATCAGCTCGGCGATCTCCTGCGCCGAGGCCGCCGACTGCTCGGCCAGCTTCCGGACCTCCTCGGCCACGACGGCGAAGCCCCGCCCGTGTTCGCCTGCCCGGGCGGCCTCGATGGCGGCGTTGAGCGCCAGCAGGTTGGTCTGGTCGGCGATGCTGGAGATGACATCGGTGATGGACCCCACCTGCTCCGAGAGCCGGTCCAGCTCCTGGATCCGGTCGGCGGAGGTTCCGACCACCGCCCCCACCTGCTCGATCTCCCTCAGGGCCCGCTCCACGACCGCCGCCGCGGCCCGCGCCCGCTGTTCGGTCTGCAGCGCCACCTGCGCCGTACCCGCCGCGCTCTCCGACATGCGCTGCAACTCTTCCGCCATGCGGATCTGGCGCGTCGCGGCCTCCTGGACCTCCACGGCCGACCCCCTGGAGCTGGCGGCGATCTGCTGAATGGCCCCCCGCAGCTGCTCGACGAGCCGGTTGGTCTGCGCCGTGCTGGTGGCCTGCTCCGAGCTGCCGGCGGCCACCTGGGTGATGGCCTGGGACGAGCCCGCCGCCGCCCGAGCCGCCTGATCGGCCGCCGCGGAGAGCTGCTCGGATGCGGACATCACCGTCTCGGACGCCGCGCCGATGTCCCGGACCATGGCGCGCAGGTTCCGGAGCATGGTGTTGAACGCCTCCACGGTCCGGCCCACCTCATCGCCGGAGTCCACGGGCAGCTCGCTGAGGCTCAGGTCGCCTCCGGCCATGCGGATGGCAGCCTCGGCCAGCCGACGGATCCGCTGTGTGATCGCGCGCGCCGCCACCACCGCGATAGCCACGCCGGCGACCAGGCCCACGGCCATCGTGACCAGCAGCCCGATCTGCATCCGCGCCGCGTCGGCCCGCACCGTGTTGCGGGTCTCCGCGGCGTTGCGGCTGACCTTGACGATGATGGCGTCCGCCACGTCGAGCATGTCGTTCATCTTGGGATAGGCTTCGTCGCGCAGCACTGCGGCGGCCTGCTCCCGGTCACCGCGGCGCACCAAGCTCTCGACCTGCTGGAGAATGGCATCGTACTCGACCTGGGTGGCCTGGATCGAGCGAAACTGGTTGCGCGTCTCCTCGACGTTTGCGGTCGCGATCATGCGGTCCAGGGTGGCCATCAGATCGGCCGAGGCCGCCTCCAGGTTGTCCAGCGCCTCCTCGTCGGCGAAGATGATGAAATCCCGGATGTACGCCAGCTGCAGCAGAAGGTCAGCCTTGATTTCCCGGCTCCCGTCGACCAGCGTCTCCCGTCGTTCGATGGTCGTCACAGACGAGATGACGTCCTCCATCGAGAGGTAGGTCCAGATCCCGACAGTACACAGCAAAAGGATCACGACGAACGGTGCGAAGAGTACCTTGGCGAAGATGCTGGCACGGGTCCGAAGATGTGTCTGCATAGAGACCCCTCCTGTGAACGTTGCTGCAGCCACCCGCCGCGACGGATAGCAGGCCCTGAAAATAAATTTGGTAATTATTGAGGTAGATGCTAGATAGGATAGCGACCTTATGAGTCGTGATCAAGGTAGACTTCAGAAAATAGACCGGCCGTGGTACGCAAGAGACGCTTTCGATGCTGGGGTGAACGCCCTTTGGCGTCAACCAAAAGGGGCCTGCCGCCCGCCCGTCGCCGGCGGCAGGCCCTGACGCGCGGGCGGGGCTGCCCCGACGGCAGCCTTCGCTGCCGGGGACAGCCCCGCTCCGTCCTATTCGCCTTGGCTACAGCCGGAACCGGCCGACCTGGTCCCGCAGCTCGGCGGCCGTCTGCTTCAGCCCCTGGGCCGACGAGGCCACCTGCTCCGCGGACGCGGTCAGCTCCTCCACCGACGCCGAGACCTCCTCCGCGGCGGCCGCGTTCTCCTCGGCCAGCCGTGCGATGCGGTTGACGGCCTCCGCCACTTCCTCCACGCTGGCGGCCATCTCCTCGCTCGCCGCCGTGTTCTCCTGCGTCATCGCCGCCACGTTGGTGAACGTCTGCACCGCCGCGATGGCCTGCTCCTTCACGTTCTCCGCCTTCTCGGCGATGCGCCTGGCCTCGTCCGCAGCCTGCTGCACCGCGGCCAGGATCTCCTCCAGCGCCGAGCCCGCCTGCGCGGCCAGCTCGTTGGTCTTCGTCAGCCGCTCGGTGCCCCGGTTCATCGCCTTCACCGCCTCGGCGGTGCCGGTCTGGATGTTCCGGATCAGGTCGGCAATCTCCTGGGCCGAGGCCGCCGACTGCTCGGCCAGCTTTCGGACCTCGTCCGCCACGACGGCGAAGCCGCGGCCGTGTTCGCCCGCCCGGGCGGCCTCAATGGCCGCGTTGAGCGCCAGCAGGTTGGTCTGGTCGGCGATGCTGGAGATCAGCCCCGTGATGGCGCCCACCTGCTCCGAGAGCCGATCCAGCTCCTGGATGCGGCTGGCCGACTGCCCGACCTCCCCGCTGACCTCCTGGATTTCGTGCAGGGCCCGCTCCACCACCGCCGCCGCGGCCCGGGCGCGCGCCTCGGTCTCCGTGGAGACCCGTGCCGTGGCCGCCGCGAGGTGCGTCATCTCGTCCAGCTCATCGGCCATCCGATGCTGCCGGTCGGCCGCCTCCTGAACCTCCACGGACGCGGTGCCGGCGCTGGACGCGATCTGCTCGATGGCGTCGCGCAGCTGCCGGACCAGCGCGTTGGCCTCAGCCGTGCTGTGGGCCTGTTCGGAACTGCCGGCAGCCACCTGGGTGATGGCCTGGGACGAGCCCGTCGTGGCGTTGGCGGCCTGGTCCGCGGCGGCCGCCAGCTGCTCGGAGGCAGCCATGACCGACTGGGAAGCGGCGTTGATCCTGCCCACCACGTCCCGCAGGCTCCGGAGCATCAAGTTGAACGCCTCCGTCGTCCTGCCGACCTCATCCCGGGAGGTCACCGGCACCTCGCTGATGCTCAGGTCCCCCGCAGCCATCCGGGTGGCGGCCTCGGCGAGGCTCCGCACCGGCTTCACAATCGTCCGGGCCACGATCAGGGCCAGGGCCAGACCGACCACCAGGCCCGCGCTCACCACCGCCAGCAGCACGTACTGCATCGTCCCCGCGTACTGCCGCATGGCGCTGCGCGCCTGGTCGGCGTCCTGGCTGACCCTGTCGATGATCTGGTCCGCCAGGTGCAACATCTGGTTCAGATAGGGGACCGCCTCAGCCCGCAGCACCACCGTGGACATGTCGATGTCGCCTTTCCGCACCCGGTCCTCGACCCTCTGCAGGATGACGGCGTACTCTTCCTGCTTCTGCTTCAGGGTCTGGAACTGTTCACGCAGCGAGTCGTCGGCGGCGATCGCCAGCATCTCGTCCAGCGTCACGAGCAGGTTCTCCTGCGCGGTGTGGAGGGAGTTGAGGGAAGCGTCGTCGGTGAAGATGATGTAATCCCGGACATAGGCCAGTTCCCGCAAGAGGTCCGCCTGAATCTCCTTGCTTCCCTCCAGCAGGGCTTCCTGGGTGGCCAGGTCGTTCAAGGTGGTCACCACGTCCCGCATGGCGAAGTAGCCGAGCCCGCCCACCGTGCCAAGGAGCAGAATCACGAGCACAGGCGATGCCAGAACCTTGGCAAGAATGTTGAGGCGAATCCTGTTCCGCATTGGTGTCCCTCCTGCAGGCCGTGCTGAACTGGAAACCGAGGCCTTTCCGCCCCTGCGGCCGGCCCCGTCGAGCAGGGCAGCCGCCGGGTTCGGCCCCATCCCCCACCGGCCGGACTGCAAGCTCTATTCATAACTGCGTAAAATCTCAGCTAGCCAATGGTAGGGGATAGGAACTTAATATGCTAATATCCTCCTGATTAGTCATTATCGTAGACGGCAGTGGTCCCCTTGGTCAAGAACCCTGGAGGTAAATCGATCGAAAGGATGATGGTTGGCGGTCGGAAAACGACCACTCCCGGCGGCTGAGCGGCCGGGAGTGGCGTTGCCCTTCTGTGCGGTTCAGGCCAGATTAAGCGGAAGGCCCAGGAAGTGCAACAGCAGCTCCGCCGCGGCCTGGGCGTCGCGGAGGTCGGCCATCTCCCCGCCGGTTCCCGGGTACCGCACGGGGATGTCGATCACCGCCGTAGGCACCCCGGGGCCGACGGGGGTCACCGTCCAGCCCTCACTGCCGGTGGGACTCACGCAACGCTGCAGCGGTATCCCCCCGGCCTCGGCCGCGGCGGCGATCTGCGCCGCGAGCCCGTGGTGGGCCATGAAGCCCGAATCCTTGAGCCGCAGGGCGGGACCGCCGCCCAACCGGGTGGCGACCTGCCGGACGCCGGGCTGGTCGCCGCTCGCGGCCGAGTCGACGAGAACGGCCACGTCGGGCTCGGCGCCGAAGGCCGCCACCGCCGCCCCCCGCGGGGCCACCTCGCCCTGCGCCGTGAAGGCGAAGATCACCGTGTGCGGACCGCTGCCCAGCCGCTCGGCGACCTCCAGGAGCACCGCGCAGCCCAGCCGGTTGTCCAGGCCGGGACCCACCACCAGGTCGCCCCACGCCTCCACCGTGCCGGCGAGGGTGCACATGTCGCCCAGGGACACCCGTTCCAGGGCTTCCTCCTTCGTCGCGGCGCCGATGTCGCAGAAGAGCTTCCTGAAGCTCAGGTCCTTCGGCTCCTCCACGTGCTCATACTGCAGGACGCCCGCGGCGCCGCTGCCCCAGACGACCCGCTGCCCCACCGCATGGTGGACCTTCAGCCCGCCCACCGGGGCGAGGTAGATCAGCCCCTTGTCGGTCACGTTGAGGGCGATGGCCCCCGGGGTGTCCATGTGGGCGGAGAGCAGCACCCGTCGGCCGCCCTCCCTGCCCTTCCGCACGGCCAGCAGATTGCCGAACCCGTCTGTGCGGACTTCGTCCACGAAGGGTGCGATCTGCGCCTTCAGGGCGTCGTGCACCCGCTGCTCACGGCCCGACGGCCCCCAGAGCCGGGCCAGCTCCCGCACGCGCTCCAGCAGCTTCTCGCTCATGGGCGGAACTCCCCCTTCTCCACGCTTTCCAGGAACCGCCGGACCAGCTGCACCGCGCCGTCGACGTCGTCGAGGTGGCAGAGGGCGGCGTTGGTGTGAATGTAGCGGCAGGGCACCGAAATCGTGCAGGCGGGCACGCCCTGCCGCGACCGGGCGATGGCCCCGGCGTCGGTACCGCCCGAGGTCAGCCGCCGGAACTGGTGCCGGATGCCGTGCTTCCGGGCCAGGCGGATCAGCTCCTCCTGGACCCGCTTGTGGGGGATGCCGGCCGCGTCCATCAGCGAGATCACCGGTCCCTCCCCCATGTTGGTGATGGTGTCAAACGGGTCGACCCCGGCCACGTTGGCCGAGCCGGTCCCCTCCAGGGCCAGGGCGACGTCGGGGTTCAGGTGGAAAGCCGCCGCCTTCGCACCCCGGAGCCCCACCTCCTCCTGGGTGGTGAACGCCCCCAGCAGGGTGATGCCGGGGAAGTCGTACTCCAGCAGCACCCGGGCGAGCACCGTGCAGCCCACCCGGTCGTCCAGGGCCTTGCCCTTGGCCACCCGGTCGCCCAGCAGCTCGAACTCGGTGGCAAAGTAGACCGGATCCCCGAGCTCGATGCCCAGCGCCTCCACCTCGGCCCGGGACCGGCAGCCCAGGTCGACGTACATCTCGTCGAAGGGGATGACCTTCCCGCGCTCCTCGGGGCTGCAGAGGTGCCAGGCCTTGGCGCCGATCACGCCGGGGATGCGCCGGTGGGTCACCCACACCTGCCGGCCGGGGAGCACCCGGTCATCCAGGCCACCTACCTTGCGCAGCGACAGGTACCCCTCGTCGGTGATCTCGCCCACCAGGAAGCCCACCTCGTCCATGTGGGCGTCCAGCATCACCCGCACGGGCCCCGATCCCTTGCGGACGATCAGGTTGCCCATCGGGTCGGACCACATCTCATCGACCCGCGGCGCCAGGACCTCCTTCAGGAGGGCGCGCACCTCGCCCTCGTCGCCTGACACGCCGCAGGCGTTGGACAGCCGTTCTAGAAGCATCGCAACTCCTCCACAAAGGCCTGATCGATTCGCGCCACGACGTGCGCCAGCAGCCGGCCGGCCTGCCGGATGTCGGCCAGGTCCACCAGCTCCACCGGCGTGTGCATGTACCGGAGCGGGATCGAGAGGATGGCCGTCGCCACCCCGCCCCGCACCTCCTGCATGCCCCAGGCGTCGGTGCCCGAGGGGCCGGCCATCACCTCCACCTGGTAGTCGATGCCGACCTCCTCCGCAACCTTGCGCATGAGCTTCACCACCTGGGGCGTGCAGCTGGGCCCCACCCCGATGGCGGGCCCCCCGCCCAGGGGGAAGGTGTCCTTTTCCGCGCCGGGGTGGCGGGCGAAGGTCACGTCGACGGCGATGGCAATGTCCGGCTGCAGGGCGAACGCGGCTGCCGTCGCGCCCGCGTAAGCGCCGAACTCCTCGCCCACCGTGCCCACCGCGTAGAAGTCGGCGCTGTGGCGCAGCCCCTGCAGCTCCTGCAGCGCCACGGCCAGGGCGGCCTGGCTCGCCCGGTTGTCCAGGTACCGGCTGGAGATGCGCCCGTTCTGCAGGATTCGGAACTGGTAGCGGAACAGCACCGGGTCGCCGACCTGAACCAGCGCCCGCACCTCGTCCTCCGGCAGGCCGGTGTCGATGTAGAGCTCCTCCACCGGCACCAGCCGCTTGCGCTCCTCGGGGCTGGTCACGTGGGGCGGCTTGGAGCCCACTACGCCGGGAATCACGCGGCGGCCGTGAACCTCCATCTCCTGGGCCATCAGAAGCCGGCGGTCCACTCCGCCCACGGGGTTGAACCGAATGAAGCCGCCGGGCTCGATCGCGGTCACCACGCCGCCGATGGAGTCGATGTGGGCCGCGGCCAGCACGCGCGGGCGGGGCTCGGGCCCCTCGCCCCGCTTCACGCCGACGTAGCTGCCGAGGCGGTCCAGGTACGCCTCGTCCACCAGCGGAGCCCAGGCCTGCAGGAGATACTCCGCCACCGCCCGCTCACGCCCGGTGATGCTGCTGAGTCGGGTCAGTTCTGCCAGGTGTTGGGTGATGTCCAACGCGCGGTCGCCCCTTCTTTCCAGTGTTGCCCTATTAGATTCGCCATCAGCGCCCGCCTTCTCCTGTCCCCTCCGGCCAGCTCTCCTCCGAGAAGACCGCGATGCCGTGCCGGCGGAGCAGGGCGGCGGTGACCCCCTGCCCCGGGCGGACGGCGCCCTGGAAGGTGCCGTCGTAGATCGCCGCGCTGCCGCAGGACGGGCTGCGCTCCTTCAGGACCGCCGCCTTCGCCCCCGCGGCCTCGGCCATGCGCAGGGCTTCCCGGGCCCCGGCCAGGAACTGGTCCGTCACGTCCTCGCCGGCCGCGTTCACAACCCGGGCGCGGCCGTCCAGCACGTCGTCGCCGTCGCCGCCGATGATCTCCGCGGGCAGCCGCGGCGTGGGCAGGCCGCCCATCTGCTCGGGGCACACCGGCACCGCCTTCCCTTCCCGGACGAGGACGATCACCGGGTCGTGCGGCTTGGCGCCCTGATCGTAGCGGCAGCGGCAGCCGACCAGGCAGGCGCTCACCAGGATCATGCGGTTCATCCCTCCCGCCCTAGTCTCCCGCAACCATTTCGCACTGCAACCGCCGGTCTCCTACCTGCCGGCCCCCCGAACGCGGAACCTTGATGCGTGCAGACCGTCTAATGCATAAGTCTTTTCAACGCGCAGGTGATGACCGTGCGGATCAGGACCATCGCAACGGGGCTGCTCCTGGCGGCTGCCCTGGTCGGTTGCAGCCTCGGGCCGGACCGCCCCTTGACCGAAATCCCGGAGGGGACGGAGTTTGCTCCGGCGGGCGCCGGGTCGGGCTTCGCAATCCGGGGGGAGTTGCACCTCTACCCGCACCACGAACTGGTGGGCGGCGGGCTGGCCTCCTTCATCGTGCACGTGGAGTCTCTGTCTGACACAGGCGTGCGAGGCCTGCGCATGGCCGTTTTCTACCCCGAAGAGATCGCCCTGGTGAGCGACGTCGAGCCCTACCTGGAGTCGCCGCGCGGCTACGATCTCACCCCGGACCAACCGTCCTACGGCCTGGGGCGGACCTTCACGTTCCCAAACTGGGGCCAGGCGCACGTCGTACGGCAACTGGCCGAGAAGCCGCTCAGGGTGCACCTGGTCTGGGACGGCGGCGAGCAGTTCCTGGAGGTGCCGTCCGAAGCCATTCGCGTGACGCAGAGCGATGAGCCCCGCCGGTTGGCCAACGACCCGGATCTGTTCAGTTTCCCCACCCACCCCGCCTTCCTGGATCACCTGCCGTTCTCGGAAGGCCGCTACCTGTCGCGGGCCAGGGACGTGACCGCGGCCGACCTGCTGGCGTGGTACCGGGCCGAGATGCCGGCCAGTGGATGGGAGGCCCTGCCCGCCCCTGACCGGGCGTTACTCTTCCGGAAAGGGGAGATGTTCCTCAGCCTCGCCGCGGCCGATGAACCCGACGGGACGGCGGTCATGTGGTCTCACCTGCGCGGCACCGCCGAGGTGCCCGAGGACGCGGCCGTCCGGATCGTCCGGGCCAGGTACCCCGAGAGTCGGGAGAACCAGTGGGTGGCGACATACCTCGCCGACGGCGCGGGTTCGGGGGCGGATTCCCCCGTGTGGGAGGTCCGGGGCCTGCGGGATGGCAAGGTCTGGGTCACTGCCTGGGTGGATGCCGTGACCGCCGAACTGCGGGTCGCGGAGTAGCCGCGAAGACTGCCCCGCCGCTGCGGCGGGGCAGTTTCTTTGGCGCGGGTTCACAGCTTGACCTTGTTCCCCTCCCAGTACTTCAGCAGCGGGTAGGAGTTGATGGGCTTCCAGTTGGAATCGTAGATCCCGAAGTGCAGGTGATCGATGAACTTCCCGGAGGTGCCCTCGGGCCCCTCGCCGGTGGAGCCCACGTAGCCCAGCAGTTGCCCCTTCTTCACGTGCGACCCCAGCTTCAGGCCCGGGGCGTAGCCGCTCAGGTGGGCGTAGTAGAAGTAGTAACCCGGGTGGTCGTCCAGCTCGATGGTGATCCGGTAACCGCCCAGCGTGTTCCAGCCGTACCGGACAATGGTCCCGGAGGCCACGGCGACGATCGGGGTGCCGTGGGGCGCGGGGATGTCGGTGCCTTCGTGGCCGAAGGTCTGACCGTCCCAGTACCGGGAGGCGCCCATCGTGTCGGCGTAGGCGGAGTACGTGGCTCCCTGCGGGAACGGGAAAACGTAGGTGGGATCTGCGAAGGGGGAGTCCGGGCGGGGGTTGGGGTTGACCCCGGTCGCCGGCTGGGGAGCCTTGTAGCCGTTGCTCACGGTAAGGGTCCCATTGGCGTAGGAGACGTCGGCGCCCAGCCGCACCGCCAGCCACCAGGCCGGTACCATCGCCTGGCCGTTCTTGATGTATGGCTTCACCGGCGACCACACCTCCCGGTCATTCTGGAAGGCGAGGTGGGTCCCGATCCACATGGTGAGCCAGTAGCCGGACTTGTAGACGGTGATCATCTTGCTCTTGCTGTCGTAGCTGGCCTTGTAGCCCAGGCTCTCGGCGAAGGGCCCCACGGCCGTCATGAGTTGGCCGTCGACCATCTCGGCCTGGACATCCGACACCACGACGCCATTGCTGATCACCTTGTAGCCTGCGGCCGCGGCGGGAACGGGAACCGTACCCAGGAGGGCCGCCAGCGCCAGGGCCGCGAGGAGCCGCCGTTTCCAGGAACGCTGCATCGTCGATCCGCCTCCGTCTGCACGTGTGTGTCGGGAGCGGGTCTCTGGCCCGTCGACGCGGACTGCCAGCCTCACCCACCATCCCCTTCTAATGTCAATCGGGATGGACATTATGTTCAATCGGCGTTCCGACAACTCCTGCCCTGTCCAACAATTACCAGGAATCCATACCAACCCTTTCCAAAGCGATTCGCCCGCCGCCCCTCCGGTTCGGCTGGGGCGGCGGGCGCAGGCGGCGCTCGCTATCGGTGCGCTTGCAGGTACTCCTCGTACGTCAGCCCGGACTCGTAGACCGCCCGGGCGAGCTCCCTGCCCAGGTAACGCACGTGCCAGGGCTCATACATGTACCCGGTGATGTGCTCCTTGCCCTTGGGATACCGCACGATGAACCCGAACTCGTGGGCGTGGGCAGCCAGCCACTCGGCCTCGGGGGTGCCGGCGAAGCAGTCGTCCGCCGCGCATTCGCCGGTGCTGCCCGAGATATCCATCGCCAGCCCGGTCTGGTGCTCGCTGTGGCCCGGCCGGGCGCTGTAGCGCTCGGCCAGCTCCAGGCCGTCGGTGCTCACGTAGCTGGCAAAGAGCGCCTCCTGGTACTCATAGGAGCGGTAGCCCGAGACGCCCGCGAGGTAGATGCCGTCCTCCTCGGCCGCGGCGAACATCTCCTCCAGGGCGGCGGCCGCCTCGGCCCGCATCAGCCGGCGCTCGTGCCATTCGGTGAAGATGAACCGGACGTTGGGCTCCACCAAATCCGGCGGGACGTAGTCCGCCGGGAGGGCGTACTGCTTGTTGACCAGGACGTCGATCGCCGTGGGGTCCGCAACCAGCTGCACCTCGCGCCCGCCCGGGGCGTCCGCGGGTTCCGGATCGGCTGCGCCGGGCCCCGGGTCAGGCACCGGTCCGGAATCCGGCTCGGGTTCCGGCTCGACGGGGGCCGGCGCCTCCGCGGTGGGGTCCACCGGGACGGGAGGCGGCAGCTGCGGCCCCGGGGCGCATCCGGCGGCGAGCGCCGCGGCCAGCAGGGCCAGCAGGGTCAGGCGGACTTGCTTCGACGGAAAGGACATCTGCTCACCTTCCTGCCAGGATTTCCGTGACTTACGGCGGACATCGGTTAGACGCCTGCCCGCCCGGGTGCGGTTCCACAAAAAAGCGGCGGCGCCTCGCCGCCGTCACACCGCAGACAGGGCAGATTCCGCCCGCGCGCGGGCCAGCCGGATCAGTTCCTCAGGATCGGTGGCGTCGTCGGGGTAGACGGCCACGCCGGACGAGAACGGCGTCGGGTAGAGCGCCTCCAGCCGGCGCCGCACCGCCTCTCCGCCCGAGGCGCCGGTCTCCGCCAGTACCAGGGCCACCAGCCGTGTCCCGATCCTGAGGGCCAGGTCATACTCCCGCAGGCTGCGGGCCGCCGTCTCCACAAAGCCTGGCACCCGGTGCTCGGGTACGGAGTCCGGCAGCCGGACGACCATCAGCGCCACCTGGAACCCGCCCAGGTCTGCCCGGCGGAACTCCCGGCGCAGGTAATCGGGCAGGTTCCGGACCGGCGACTCCCCCCTGGCCTCGCGCTCCCGGGCTTCCGCCAGGCTCTCGCCCAACCGGCGCAGCAGCACCTGGGAGGAGAACGGCTTGTTCACCACCGTGCTCGCCCCGAGGCTGATGAGCTCGATCAACCGGGGGATGGGCGGCGCCGGGCCCAGCACGACGACCGGCGTGAACACCCAGGCCGGGTCGCGGCGGATCTGGCGGATCAGGTCGTCCACCGTGCCGTCGGCGAACTCCGTTTCCGCCAGCACCGCGCGGACACTGCGCGGCGCGGCCTCGGTCAGCAGCTGCGTGGCCTCCGCCAGGCTCGCCGCCTGGACCACCTCGTAGCCGACCGCCTCCAGCACGCTGGCGATGCGCTGCCTCTCCAGCAGCGATGGGTTCGCCACCAGAACCCGCCCGGCCTGCCGCATGGCATCATCTCCCGCCTAGGCTTCTTGGTTCATCACTTTACATTTCTGCAGAACTCACCCCTATCCTGCCGGATGACTGACAGATCAGTCAACAATCACCATGCGCGTCGTCGGAGCGTCCTAAAGGTACCCGCACAAAGTCGCATACAGAGGCCCAAGAAGGAGGATTCCATGTCCCCCATCGTCTGGTGGATCGTTGCCGTCGGCTTCGTGGCCCCGGCCGTCGCCCTGATGGTCCTGTTCCTGCTGCACCGGCGCAGCCGGGGGAACCCGGACCGCACCATGGGCGCGCTGTGGGCCGTGCTCCTGGTGCTGCTCCTGGCCTTCGCCGGGCTCGGGCTCGTGAGCGCAAAATGAGGAGGGGGCCCCGCCCCCTCCTCCGCTACCCATTCGGGCCGGCCACCCGCTCCTCGCCCGCCCGCCGCGTGATGCGCTGCTCGTCCATCCACTCCAGGAGGGGCAGCGCGTATTTCCGCGAGGTGCCGAGCAGGTCGCGGAACTCCGCGACCGTCAGCCTGCCGCGCGCCTTCAGGTGCTCCCGGGTGCGCCGCCCCGCCTCCTCCAGAACCGGGGCGGCGATGACGAGGTCGTCGCCCACGCGTACGGCCTCGCCCTGTTCGATGAGGTAGATGATGACCTCCTCCGTGTCCGCGCCCGGCACCTGCTGCTTCAGCTCCGCCACGGTGAGCGGGCTGAAGCCCGCCCCGGCGATGGCCGCGCGCAGCCGCTCGGCCAGCTTCGCCTGGGCGCCGTTCAGGGCGGGCGCCCGGCCGGGCAGCGCGACCCGGTCCCGGTTGACGCTCAGCTCGCCCGCCGCCTCCGCGGCCGCAAGCAAAGCCGCGAACTCCTTGCCGCCGAGCCCCAGCTTCCGGCGAAGCTCCTCCTTGCCCAGCCCCGACCGGAGCGGATACCGGCCGTAGAAGGTCTCCAGCTCCGCGCGGACGGCATCGCAGAACTGGCCGAAGCCCCGGCGGTGGATCCAGAGCCCGCCCTCCAGTTCCCGCACGTCCGCCCCCAGGCCGGGGAGCTCGGTGCGCACCGTCTCCACCGTCACGCCCGTCCGCTTGGCCAGTTCGCCCAGGCCCAGGGGGGTCATGCCCGCCCGCAGCAGGGTCTCCGCGATGACGCCGCCGGTGCCGCCCGACTCCTTCGCCTGCAGCTCGGCGATGGCCGCCTTCGCCTGGGACCGCCTGTACTGCGCGTGCGGCTCGATGACCATGCCGCCGCCCACGGTGTGCACAGGGGAGTACGAGCGGATGATGTACCGGTCGCCGCGGCCGACCACCACCGGCTCCTCCAGCTTCAGCTGCACGTAGGCGGTGCCGCCGGGCTTCAGGGCATCCCCCTCCAGCAGCAGCACCCGCGCCAGCACCTCGCTGGTCCCGGTGTGCAGGTGCACCCGCTCGCCGTGCTTCAGCTCCTTCGGCCACGACTCCAGCAGGTGGAGCCGGCCGGCGAAGCTCCGGGTCGGACGAAGGGCCCCCGGGGCGCAGAGCACGTGGCCCCGCCGCACGTCCGACCGCTCGATGCCCGCGAGGTTGACGGCCACCCGCTGGCCCGCCTGAGCCTGCTCGACGGGCTCCCCGTGCACCTGCAGCCCGCGCACGCGCACCTCGATCCCCAGGGGCAGCAGCTCCATCCGGTCTCCCTGGCGGATGACGCCCCCCACCAGCGTGCCCGTCACCACCGTCCCGAAGCCGGGGCGGACGAAGGCGCGGTCGATGGGCAGCCGGGCGAAGGCGGTGGTGTCCTTGGGTTCGGTCTCCGCCAGCAGCGCGTCCACGGTCCGGAGGAGGTGGTCCAGCCCCTCCCCGGTCACCGAGGAGACCCGGCAGACCGGGGCGCCCTCCAGGAAGGTGCCGGCGACGGCCTCGGCCACGTCGGCCTCCACCAGCTCCACCATCTCCTCGTCCACCAGGTCGATCTTGGTGATCGCCACGAGCCCCTTGCTGATCTCTAAAAGCCGCAGGATGTCCAGGTGCTCGCGGGTCTGGGGCATCACCCCTTCGTCCGCCGCCACCACCAGGATGACGAGGTCGATGCCGGTGATGCCCGCCAGCATGTTCCGCACGAACTTCTCGTGGCCGGGGACGTCGATGACCGCCGCACGGCGGCCGCTGGGCAGGGGAAACCGGGCAAAGCCGATGTCGATGGAAATACCCCGCTCCTTCTCCTCGGGCAGGCGGTCGGTCTCCACGCCCGTCAATGCCCGGATCAGGGCGCTCTTCCCGTGGTCGACGTGTCCGGCTGTTCCGATGATGTAATGCTTCACGGCGCCCTCCTTCCGGCCGGCCCGCCCAGCCGGGCCGGCCCCGTTACTTGGTGAGCGACCCCTCCTGCGCGGCCACTTCCTCCAGGAACCGCTCGCAGTCCAGCGCGGCCATGCAGCCCGACCCGGCGGCAGTGATCGCCTGGCGGTACCGGGAGTCCTGCACGTCGCCGCAGGCGAACACGCCCGGGACGTTGGTCTGGGCGGTGCCGGGAATGGTCTTGATGTAGCCCAACTCATCCATGTCGATCTGGCCCCGCAGGAAGTCGGTGTTGGGCTTGTGGCCGATCGCCACGAACATGCCGTCGGCCTCCAGCAACCGCTCCTCGCCGGTCTCCTTGTCACGCACCTTCAGGGCCTTGAAGCCCCGCTCGTCCGCGAGGACCTCGACGGGAACGGCGTTCAGCACCCAGCTAATCTTCGGGTTCTCCCGGGCGCGCTCCTGCATGATCTTGGAGGCCCTCAGCTCGCTCCTGCGGTGGACCACGGTGACATCGGCGAACTTCGTGAGGAAGTTGGCCTCCTCCATGGCCGAGTCGCCGCCGCCGACGACCAGCACCTTCTTGCCGCGGTAGAAGAAGCCGTCGCAGGTGGCGCAGTAGGAGACGCCGCGGCCGATGTTCTCATCCTCGCCCGGGATGCCCAGGTGCTTGGCCGAAGCGCCGGTGGCGATGATCACCGCCTCGGCCTCGATGACGTCGGTCTCATCCACGGTGATCCGGAAGGGACGGCGGGAAAAGTCGACGCCGGTGACGTACCCCCTGCGGAACTCCGCGCCGAACCGCTCCGCCTGGCGGCGCATGTTGTCCATGAGCTCCGGCCCCATGATGCCGTCCGGGAAACCGGGGAAGTTCTCCACCTCGGTGGTGGTGGTGAGCTGTCCACCCGGCTCGTTGCCCTCGATGACCAGAGGCTGCAGATTGGCCCGCGCGGTGTAGATCGCCGCCGTCAGGCCGGCAGGTCCGGTGCCAAGAATCACCACTTTGCGCACAACAGCTTCCCCCTACTTGCACAAGAGATTCGGACGAGACCGGCCGCCGCTCCCGTCCATTCTACCAGTTAAGACGATGTTCGGGTACCGGAGAGATATGCCCCCAGGGGTATATCCAGACCACCAGCGGCCTCCGGGCGCGCCGAAGGCGCGGACCCAGGGTCCGCGCCTTCGGCTTGAAACCTGGAGAACCAGCTCCAGGCGACGGAACCCGCAACGGACGTACCGGGCGCCCGGCCGTCCGAACGGCACTGGCGGAGCGCCGCCGGAACCCCTCACGGCCCGATAGGGCGAATCCGCCGCCTTGCGGGGAGGTCGGCCCCACCTGCGTTGGTCGGGCAGCGAACCTCACCCCGTATGTTCCCCGGGCGGAATCCGGCTTATGCGCGTGTGCGCCGCGTCCGAATGGGGACAACCGCATCGGGGGCTGTGCCGCCCTCACATGGGTCTGATAGTATAATAGGCGATGAATACAGATCGCTAAGAAGGAGCGTCGTATGGCTGTACGGGCAAGATTCGGCGTCTGGTGGCGCATGCTCCGCCCCTTCACCCTCGTGGCCAGCGTGGCGCCCGTGCTGGGCGGCACCGCCCTGGCCTACGCGCACGGCGGTTTCCACACGGGCCGCTTCCTGGCCTTCCTGCTGGCGGCGGTGCTGATTCAGTCGGCCACCAATATGTTCAACGAATACTTCGATTATGTGCGCGGGCTGGACACCCGGGACCACGTGGGCATCGCGGGGACCATCGTGCGCGACGGCGTATCGCCCCGGGTGGTCATCACGCTGGCCTGGATGTTCCTGGCCACCGCCGTGGCCCTGGGGCTCTACATCTCCGCCACCAGCTCGTGGTGGGTCTTCGCCGTCGGCCTGGCCTGCCTCGGCGTTGCGTTCCTGTACTCGGGCGGTCCGCTGCCGCTGTCGTCAACCCCCTTCGGGGAGCTGGCGGCCGGTTTCACGATGGGCCCGGTCATGATTCTGCTGGTCTACTACACCCAGACGCTGCGGGTGACCGCGACGGCGCTGTGGGTCGCCGTGCCCATCGGCATCCTCATCGGCGCGATCCTGCTGGCCAACAACATCCGGGACATCGAGGCCGATCGCGCGGGCGGGAGGCACACCCTGCCCATCGTGCTGGGCCGCGGCGCCGCGGTGGGCGTCCTCGCCGGCAGCTTCGTGCTGGCTTACGCCATCGCCGTGGGCCTGGTGGCGACGGGCCGGCTCAGCCCGTGGGCCCTGCTGATCCTGCTGTCGCTGCCCAAGGCGTGGCCCCCGGTCCGGCTGTTTCTGCGGGAGCGGGAGCCGGTGCGGCTGCATCCGGCGGTCAAGGGCGTGGCGCAGCTGCTGGCCGGCTTCGGCGGCCTGATGACGCTCGGTCTCCTGCTCTCGGTCTGGGTATGACGGCCGGCTCGGCGGTTCCGGACAGGCGGCGCCGGGGATCTCCCCGGCGCCGCTTGCGCGTCCTCGGCGTGTCGCTATACCAGCCTGCGCCGCATGGCCAGGGCGTAGTCGCCGTAGCCGATGCTGCGGTAGAAGGCCTGGGCGGTCTCGTTCCGGAACCCGGTGAGGAGGTAGACCGCGGGCGCGCCCTTGGCGCGGGCCAGGGCTTCAGCCTCCGCCATCAGCCGGCGGGCGATGCCCTGCCGCCGGTGCTGCGGCGCCACGTACAGCTCGGTCACCTCGGCGTACGGGTGGTCGGCCGACAGGAACGGCACGACCCGCAAGCTGCAGAGGCCGACGGCGGCGCCGCCCCGCAGCGCGAGCAGCACCGTCTCCGTTCCCTCCATGGCCGCCATGCGGCGGGCGGCGGCTGCGGCGTCCGTCGGCTCCCCGTTGAAGTCGGTCAGCAAGGCGGCCACCGCCGGGGCATCGGCCGCGGTGGCCGGTCGGATCACCAGTGACTCCTCCATCTCCATCCTCCCTGGGCTACGGGCCGGTCTCGGAGGGGGCCTCCGGCTCGGGCTCGACCGCGCGCGGCTCCACCCAGGTGATGGACTGCGCGACGGCCTCAAACACCGGCCGGTAGTCGTCAAACGTCCATACCGGCGCGGTGCCGTGTAGGACGTAGGCGATCCCGTCCCGCACCAGGACGACTCGGTAGACCCGGGTCTCGCCCTTCTCACCCGTGAAGCGGTCGACGATCCACCGGGCCGGGACGCCGCCCACGGTGGCCTCGCCGCTCTCCAGCGTCTCCGTGTCGGGGTACCGGTGGCGCACCTCTTGCTCCAGGGCCTCGACGTACACGTCCAGCGCGGGGTCGGGGAACTGGCCGTCGGCGGTGACGAGGATGTTCTCCCGGAAGAAGTCCTCCTCCCCCCGCTCCGGGCTGATGAGCGCCACCACCGCGTCTTCCAGCGGGTAGACGACCCACCCTTCGGGCACGCCCAGGGTCAGGCCGGTATCGGGGTGGCTGTACACCAGCGTCAGCGGGATCTGCTGCCCATCCTGCTGCCCTTCCCCCTCGGCCGGCGGTTCACTCTGGACGTCGGTCTGGTCGCCGCCCGCGGCCGGGCCCTGCGCCTCACGCTCGCCGCAGCCCGCGGCGGTGAGGAGCAGGATGGCCAGGAGGGGCGCGAGAAGACGCAGCCTCCGGCGCATGGAAACCCTCCCTTCCTGCGGACTGCTGCGGACTCCCCTTCTTGTTCGCCCCGCCCGCCCGCCAGTCCTTCAGGTATGGACATTCTCGCCTTCGCCACTCGACCGATATCGACAATTTTCCTATCAGGGTATTGATGATTCTGACTTCTTCGTGTAAAAAGTCCCTACCATCATACGATGGAAGGGGAGGTTCACCATGCGCAAGGGTCGAGGGCTGAGCTTCTTCGTGCTCCTGCTGTTCCTGTTGACCGTGGTGGGGACCGGATGGGCGGCCCCTGAGGAGTTCGAGCGGGGCCACCGGCTGGACGGCCCCATGGGGCAGGCCTTCCGGAAGGCCGCCGACGCCTACGGCGTGCCGGTGGAGCTGCTGGTGGCCCTGGCCTACGCCGAGACCCGGCTGGACGACCACGACGGCGTGCCCAGCGTCGCCGGGGGGTACGGCGTGATGCACCTGGTCTCCAATCCCCAGGTGACGACGCTGGACCTGGCCGCCAAGCTCACGGGGCTCGACCCGGCCCGGCTCAGGACCGACACCGCGGCCAACATCCTGGGCGGTGCGGCATTGCTGGCCCACTACGCCGCGGAGCAGGGGGCGGACGTCAAATCCCTGAAGCTGGGCGACTGGTTTGAGGCGGTGGCCCGGTACAGCCAGCTCGAAGGGGTGGCCGCCAGGGACTACGCGCTGCAGGTCTACGAGTTTCTGAACCGGGGCATCGACGCCGTGGTCGACGGCGAGGAGATCCGCATCGAGCCGCAGGCGGTCACGCCCGACCTGGGCCGGTTCGCCGGCCTGATCACCGTCCAGTCCCAGGACTACGGCCCCGCCGCCTGGGTGCCCGCCCACTCCTCCAACTACACCGCCTCCAACCGGCCCAGCAGCTACCCCATCCGGTACATCGTCATCCACGTGACCCAGGGCTCCTATTCCGGGACCATCAGCTGGTTCCAGAACCCCAGTTCCAACGTGAGCGCCCACTACGTCATCCGCTCCAGCGACGGCGCCATCACCCAGATGGTGCGGGAGAAGGACATCGCCTGGCACGCCGGCAACTGGACCTACAACACCCAGTCCATCGGCATCGAGCACGAAGGCTGGGTGTCCAGCTGCACCTGGTTCACCGACGCCATGTACCGGGCCAGCGCGGCGCTCACCCGCAACATCGCCCAGAAGTACGGCATCCCCATGACCCGTAGCTACATCATCGGCCACAACGAGGTGCCGGGGGCCACCCACACCGACCCGGGCAGCTGCTGGGACTGGAACTACTACATGAGCCTGGTCACCCAGTCCTCGGGCTCGTGGTCGGCCATTGTGGACAACACCACCAGCGGCCGGTTCCGTGCCAGCAGCAACTGGGGCACCTCCTCCTGGTCGAGCCAGCGGTACGGCAGCAACTACCGCTTCGCCGAGCCGAAGGCGGTCAGCGACGCGGCCTACTACAAGTTCAACATCCCGTCCACCGGCAACTACGACATCTACATGTGGTACCCGGCCAACAGCGGCTACAACGACAGGACCCCGGTGGTGATCTGGCAGGCCAACAGCGCGGGCACGGGCACCACGCCGGTGACGGTGTACGTCAACCAGCGACAAAACGGCGGCAGGTGGGTGCACCTGGGCACGTTCCGGCTGCTGGCCGGCGACCGGGAGATCATCGCCGTGAGCCGCTGGACCAGCGGGACGGGCTACGTGATCGCCGACGCCTTCCGGGTGGTGCGGCGGTAGAACGATCGAGCCGGGGGTATCCCCCGGCTCGCGCCGCGTCCTCCTTCACTTTCCAAAGCGGGCGATGATCGCCTCGTGGGCCCGCATCTCCAGGTCGTCGTTGAGGGCGCCGATCTTCACCTGGCCGCCGTAGCGCCGGTCCAGCGCCCGCTGGATCAGCCAGTCGGCCAGGTGCGGGTTCTTGGGCAGGATGGAGCCGTGCAGGTAGGTGCCCACGGTGTTCTTGTAGACGACCCCTTCCGTGCGATCGGAGCCGTTGTTGCCGTAACCCTTCACCACCCGCCCCAGCGGCCGCAGCCCCTTGCCCAGGAAGGTGCGGCCGGTGTGGTTCTCGAACCCCACGATGGTCCGGGTGCCGCCGAACAGGTCGCTCTCGATGACGCAGTTGCCGATCATGCGCTCCCGGCCCGCCTCGGTCCACAGGTCGAGGATGCCGCTGAAGCGGATCAGCTCGCCCGTGTGGGTCTTGAAGTACTTGCCCAGCATCTGGTAGCCGCCGCAGACCGCCAGCACGGCGAGCCCGTCCTCGATGGCGTCGGCCAGCGAAGGGACCTTCACCTGCACGAAGTCCTCGGCGATGAGCGACTGCTCCCGGTCCTGGCCGCCGCCGATCAGCAGCAGGTCGAACCGGGCGAAGTCGGCCGACTCGCCCATGCGCACCGGGGTGACCACGGGGTCCAGGCCGTGCCACCGGGAGCGCTGGGTGAGCACGATGATGTTGCCGCGGTCGCCGTACAGGTTCATATACTCCGGGTAGAGCCAGCCGATGTGAATGCGGGGGCGCTCCACGGCTACACCTCCCAGTACTTCTTGACGTGCCCCTTGCGGGCGATGAGGCCGCGGATCTGCAGCATCGCGGTGTAGGTGGGCAGGATGTACAGCAGGTCACCGGGCTGGATGTAGCGCAGCCCCTGCTTCACGGCCCGTTCGGGATCCTTCTCCACCGAGAGCTTGGCGGGGTCCATGCCGGCGTACTTCAGCCGGACGGCCATGTCCTCGGCCCGGACGCCGGTGCAGATGACGAAGTTGATCTCCGACTGGTGGCCGGCCAGCCTTTCGAAGTCCACGTCCCACAGCCACGAGACGTCGGTGCCGTCGGCGTACTGGTCGTTGATGGCGATCACCAGGTTCTTGCGGGCCTCAGCCTGCATCACCGTCTGGATCACCGAGTCGAACCCCGCGGGGTTCTTCACCAGGGCCATGAACACCTGCCGGTCGCCGATGGTGATCATCTCCATGCGGCCGAACTGGCTGGTGGTGGTCTCCAGCCCCTGCCGGATCGCGGCGAGCGGCAGCCCCAGGGCGACAGCGCCGGCCGCCGCGGCGATGGCGTTGTAGACGTTGTACAGGCCCGGGATCTGCAGCCGCACCTCACAGGCGCCCTCGGGGGTCACCAGCCGCATGGAGGAGCCCCGGGCGTCCACGTCCCACAGCCGGTCGACATATACCCGGGGCTCGGGCCGGCGGTGGCCGCACTGCGGGCAGCGGTAGTCGCCCAGGTGGGCGTAGTGCAGGACCCGGTACTCGTAGGGATGGCCGCACTGCACGCAGTGGCGGGCGTCGGCGGCCTGGGAGGCGGCCTCCGCCGTCGCGGCGTCCACCTGGAGTCCGTAGTAGAGCGGCTCCACCCCCCGGCGCTGGCCCAGGCGCGCGCAGTTCGGGTCGTCCGCGTTCAGCACCGCCCGGCCGCCGGGGGCCAGGTGGGCGAGGCCGCGGGCGACCAGGTCCACGGTGTGTTCCAGTTCGCCGAACCGGTCCAGCTGGTCGCGGAAGAAGTTGGTCACCACCGCGACCTTCGGCCGCACCTCCTGGCAGGCCCGGGGCATGGTGGCCTCGTCGATCTCCAGCAGCCCCACGGACCGGTGGATGCGCCCTTTCCAGTCCGCCGCCTGGATGAAGGCGGTGGTCACGCCGGAGATGAGGTTGGCGCCGGCCCGGTTGTGGGCCACGTCCCAGCCCGCGGCCTCGCAGATGGACGCGAGCATCTTGGCCGTGGTGGTCTTGCCGTTGGTGCCGGTGATCGCCACCACGCCCTCCCGCGGCTGCGCCGCTAAGGTCCGCAGCAGGTCCGGGGCCACCTTCCGGGCCACCGCGCCGGGCAGGCTCGTGCCGCCGCGCCCCGCCACGCGGGTGGCGGTGACCAGGGCCTTGCCCATCCACACGGCCATTCGAGATCGCAGGTTCATCGCGCTCCCTCGCCTTTCCCGGGAGTCGGTTGCCCTTCCCCCTCACCTCGGTTTATGTTAATTTCTTTCGTGGAGCCTTCATCCGGTTTACGACCACGATGGCGACAAACCTTGATTATATTCCCCGCGTCCTGCGGGTTTCCTTCGCAGAAGGGAGTCATCCACCGTGAAGCCACATCGGTTCGGCCGTGCCGCCCTGCTGCTCGCCGGCCTCGTACTGGCCGGTTGCGGCCGGTCCGGCCCGTCCGAGGCGCCTAACCCAGACGGGATCGATCCGGCGGCCCCCGTGGCCGCCGGTCATGCCGCGCTGCCGCTGCCCGGTGAACCGACGCCGCTCACCGGCCGCGCTCTGTCTGGACTGTATGCATCGCCGCCTTCGGCTGACACCCTCGAGGCCCTGTCCACGGCGCCCGTCTCCCCCGACGGGCTGTTCCGGGCCGTGCTGCACGGCGACGAACTCTGGGTCACCCGCATCGACGGCGCCTGGCTCTGGCAGGTGACGCCGCCGCCGGTCGGGACGCCTTCGCCGGCCGACGCCGGCTCCGGGGCCCAGCCGGGCGCCGGGGGCCCCGATGCCTCGCCGGATTCCGGGAGCCCGCCGGGAGCGGGGATCGCCACGGCGGCCCAGGCCGGGGCCGATGGGGCCGACGTACGGCCGCTGGCGCCGATCCAGTGGACGCCCCGGTCCACGCTGCTCTTCCGGGACACGGCCCAGCGGTGGCTGGAGGCCGATCCGGAGACGGCCCTGGTCTCCCCCCTCAGCGCCTTCCTCACCGGCGCAACGAGCCTCATCCCCTCGCCGGACGGCAGCCAGGTGCTCTTCTACAAGGAGAACCGGCTCTACACTGCACGGTGGGACGGCAGCCAGCCCCAGCTCGTCGGCGAAAGCGTGGTCGGCCACTGGGACAGCGCGGGCCGGCTGGTGGTGACGGAGCGCCCCGCCGACACCGTGAACCCCGATTAGCCTGAACATCCGGGAGGACGACCGCGCATGCAGCAAGGGTTGCTCGCCCCGCAGAAACGGCTGGGGACGGCAGGGCTCATCGCCCTGATCACCGTCCTCAACATGACGGCCCCGCTCTCCACCGACATGTACCTGCCGTCGTTCCCCACCATGATGGACGAGTTCGGCGTGACCGCCGGCGTCCTCAACCTGACCCTCGTGGGCTTCTTCTTCTTTTTCGCGGTGGGGATGCTGGTCTTCGGCCCCTTCAGCGACCGGTACGGGCGGAAGCCGGTGCTGGTGGCCGGGCTGGCGCTGTATCTGGCCGCGTCCCTCGCCTGCGCCGGGGCCGGGTCCATCTGGCAGCTCATCCTGTTCCGGGTCATCCAGGCCCTGGGGGCCGGCTGCATGGTCTCGGTCTCCACGGCCCTGGTGAAGGACTGCTTCGACGGCCGGATGCGGGGCACCATCCTCGCCACCATCCAGTCGATGAGCGTCGTCGCGCCCATGCTGGCGCCCATCATCGGCGCCTTCATCGTGCAGTACGCCACCTGGCGGACCACCTTCCTGGTGCTGGCCGGGATCTCGCTCTGCTCGCTGACGGCGGCGCTGCTGCTGCAGGAGCCGCTCCCGCCCGGGGCGCGCCTCCGGGGCCCGATCCTGGGCAGCCTGGGGCGGCTGTTCGTGGTGGCCCGGAACCCGTCGTTCACCAGCCTGCTGCTGGTGGTCGCGCTGATCCCGGCCGGCTTCATGGCCTACATCTCCGTCAGCTCGTACATCTACCAGGACTTCTTCGGCCTGTCGGAGACCGCCTACAGCCTCTTCTTCGCCACCAACGCCGGGGTCTCTGTGCTGGGGCCCCTCACGTACATCGCGATCAACCGGAAGGTGCCGCCCCGCCTCATCATCACCGGCGCACTCGGGCTCGCGCTCTGCGGCGGGCTGGCGGTCCTCCTCCTCGGCCGGACGGCCCCGCTGGCCTTCCTGCTCTCGTTCATTCCCTACTCCTTCGGCTCCAGCCTGATCCGGCCGGTTTCCACCAACACCCTGCTGAGCCAGCAGGACTCCGACACCGGCTCCGCCTCGGCGCTCATCAACTTCGGGAACACGGCGATGGGGTCGCTGGGCATGGTCCTGGCGGCGCTGCCCTGGCCTGACTTCGTCACCGGGCTGGGCACCATCGCCGCGGGATGCGCGCTGCTGGCCCTCCTGGGGTGGGCGGTGCTGCTTCTCTCCTCCATCCCGCTGCGGGGCATAAAGGAGGGCCTCTCCTCCGGAGACTGATCCCGTGAAGGGAGTTGTGAACATGACCGAGTTGCCGCAGAATCCGTGTGACGTCCTCGAAGCGATCGCCCGCCGCCACAGCGTGCGGGAGTTCCGGCCCGATCCGGTGTCCGACCAGGTGCTCCTGCAACTCCTGGAGGCCGCCCGGCAGGCCCCCAGCGCCATGAACCTTCAGCCCTGGGAGTTCGTGGTGGTCCGCCGACCGGAGACCAAGGCGCGGCTGGCCGCCGCCACCGCAGGGCGGAACGCGCAGGTCGTGCAGACGGCGGGAGCATCGGTGGTCTGCCTGGCATCGCTCCGGCAGGTGGACGCCCTGGCGGACCGGATCGAAGGCCAGATCCGGGCCGGACAGGCGCCGCCCGACCGCGAGGCCATGGTCCGACGGCTGCGGGAGGACCAGGCTTACCGGCAGCTGCTGGTCCTGCCCAACACCTACACAGCCGTCGGCTTCCTGCTGCTGGCCGCGACCCGGCTCGGGCTCGCGACCCTCTGGATGACCGGCTTCGACGGCGAGAAGGTCAAGGAGGCCGTCGGCGCGCCGGCGCAGGACTCCCTCTTCGCCGGCGTCGTGGCCGTGGGCTACCCGGCGGAGGGATGGCAACAGCCCGCCCGCACCCGCAGGCCCCTGGAGGAGATCTACTCGTTCGAGCGGTTCGGGGAGAAGTAGGCCAGCGAAGAGCCCCCGGGTGGCTGTGCGCACCCGGGGGCTGCCCGTTGCCGTCTGCCGGTCCGTCTTCCCTGGGGTCCCGCCCGGCGCTGCGCCCGGCCCGCCGGATCGGTCAGTGCAGCACCTTGGAGAGGAACTCTCGGGTCCGGGGATGGCGCGGCTCCCCGAAGACCTGCTCGGGGGGACCCTCCTCCAGGATCAGGCCGCCGTCCATGAAGATCACCCGGTCCCCCACCTCCCGGGCGAAGCCCATCTCGTGGGTGACGACCACCATGGTCATGCCGTCGTTGGCCAGGTCCTGCATCACCTGCAGCACCTCGCCCACCAGCTCGGGGTCCAGGGCGGAGGTGGGTTCGTCGAAGAGCATCACGTCGGGCTCCATCGCCAGGGCCCGGGCGATGGCCACCCGCTGCTGCTGGCCGCCGGAGAGGAAGTTGGGGTACTGGCCGGCCTTGTCGGCGAGGCCCACCCGCCGGAGCAGGCGCAGCCCCAGCTCCTCGGCCTCGTGCCTGGGCAGCTTCCGGACCCGGATCGGCGCCTCGATGACGTTCTCCAGGGCGGTCATGTGCGGGAACAGGTTGAAGCGCTGGAAAACCATGCCCATGCGGGCCCGCTGCTGGTCCAGCACCTTCTCGGGAAGGGGGACGAGCCGGCCGTTCACGAGCCGCTGCCCCACCTCCTCCCCGTGGAAGAGCACCCGCCCGGCGGTGGGCTTCTCCAGGAAGTTGATGCAGCGCAGCAGGGTGGACTTGCCCGAGCCGGAAGGGCCGATGACCACCACGACCTCCCCCTGGTGGATGGTCAGGTCGATGCCCCTGAGCACCTCCAGCCTGCCGAAGCTCTTCTTCAGCCCCTCGATGACGATGATGGGTTCGCCCATGCTATCCCCTCGCCTCCAGCTTCTTCTCCAGCCGGCTGGCCAGCGCGCTCAGGGTCATGGTGACCACCAGGTAAAACGCCGCCGTCCAGACGTAGGTCTGCCACGCCAGGTTGGTGCGGGAGACGAACTGCGACGAGTACTTCATCAGCTCCAGGATGGAGATGGTGGAGGCCAGCGAGGTGTCCTTGGTCAGGGCGGACAGCTCGTTGACCATCGGCGGCAGCAGGCGGCGGTAGGTCTGGGGCAGGATGATCCGGCGCATCGCCAGCCCGTAGGACATGCCCAGGGACCGGGCGGCCTCCATCTGCCCCCGGTCGATGGACTGGATGGCGGCCCGGATGATCTCCGCGATGTAGGCGCCGGAGTTCAGGCTGTACCCCAGCACGGCCGCCGGGAAGGGCTGGATGAGGAGCCCCAGCTGGGGCAGGGCGTTGTAGATGAAGAGCAGCTGCAGCAGCAGCGGCGTCCCGCGAAACAGGTTGACGTATAGGGTCGCGGGCACCGTGAGCAGCGGGGTGCGGGAGATGCGCGCCAGGGCCGCCAGCAGCCCCAGGAGGGTGCCGAAGAGGGCGCTGAGGGCCGTGAGCTTCAGCGTGACGCCCAGCCCCTCGAAGAGGACGGGCAGGATGTTGAGGGTATGTTCGATGAACCTGGCCAACCGGAATCACCTACTTCCCAGGGCTGCGGCCGCCGGCCGACCCGCGCTGCATAGCCTTCGCCGCCGGCGCTACTGCCCGGCCGCGTCGCCGAACCACTTGACCTGCAGCTCCCGGAGCACGCCCTCGGCCTCCAGCTCCTCCACGGCCTTCTGGAGCGCCTCCCGCAACTCGGTCTCCCCCTTGCGCAGGGCGATGCCGATGGGGTCGGGATCCATCTCGGCAAACCCGGTCACCCGGTACTGGTCGGGGTCCAGCTGGGCGTAGTAACCGGCCACCGGGGCGTCGATGGCCACCACGTCGGCCCGGCCGTTGGACAGCTCCCGGAAGGCGTCGGTGGCGTACGGGAAGGAACGGAGCTCCTTGGGCTGGATGCCCTTGTCGGCCATGAGATCCTCGACGTAGTACTGGGCGGTGGTCTCCTCCTGGACGACGACGATCTTGCCGTCCAGGTCCGCGTCGGACCTGACCTCCACCCCCGGCCGGGAGGCGTAGGCGATGCCCATCGTCAGGTACTGGACGAAGTCCATCTCCTTCTGCCGCTCTTCCGTGATGGTCATCGAGGACATGATGACGTCGTAGTGGCCGCCCAGCAGGCCGGCCTGAATGCCCGCCCAGTCGATGATGGTGAAGTCGGCCTTCACGCCCAGCTTCTCCGCGACGGCGTTGGCCAGGTCGATGTCGAAGCCGATCGGGGTCTTGCCGTCCTCATCCACGAACTCCATCGGCGGGTAGGAGGCGTCGATGCCGACCCGCAGCACGCCCTCGGCCTTGATCCGCTCGAGGGAGCTGGCCGGCTGCGCGGACTCTCCGGCCGACGGCCCCTCCGCCCCGGCGTCGGCCGGCGCCTGCGCGCCTCCGGACGGCTGCTGGGCGGCGCTGCCGCCGGAGGGCTGGCCGCCGTCCGACGACCGGACACCGCCGCACGCGGCGAGCGCCAACGCGGTCAGGAGCAGGATAACCAGGAGGAAAGCGGAACTCTTTCTCATCAACGTTGAACCCCCCACTCTTTGTCCGTCTGTCCCGTTACCGCGATAAAGCGTGTATATGATTTAACCCAATTTCGCCAAAGATCCGTCTGTACCTGCTAGTCGTTATACATAATTGAAAGGAGTTGGCGCAATGAGCACCCCGGACACCGCGCCACAGCCGGAAAACCACGCACAACGCCACGGACTGGCCATAGCCCTCCTGCGCGGGCTGGGCCTGGTGGTGCTGATGGCGGCCATCAGTGTGGGTACCGCTTTCCTCATCGTCGAGCTGCGGATGAACGCCATCGCCGCGGCGACGGCGGAGGCGGAGGACGACCTCACGGCGCTGCGCCAGGCCACCCTGGACGAGGTAGCCGCCCTGCGGGCCGAGCTGGCAAGCACTACGGCGGAGCTTCAGGCGGAGGTGCGGCGGCAGCGGGAAGAGCTCGAGGCGGAGATGCAGCGGGTCCAGGAGGCCGCGGTGGCCGCCGGCGTGCTGCTGGAACAGGAAGGCGAGCTCACCGGCCTCGAGGCCCGGCTGAAGGAGATCGAGACGCTGAAGCTGGACCTGAAGAGCGCCCGCGAGGAGATGGACGCCAAGCTGCAGGCCCTGGAGGCGTCACTGAAGGACCAGCTGGCTTCGTCGGAGCAGGAGACGGCCGCCGCGCTGTCGCTGGAGATGTCGGTGAAGGGACTCCTGATCAAGGCCCAGGGGGAGGTCCTGCTCGCCCAGGTCTACTGGGCGGAGGGGAACCGCGGCCTCGCCCGGGACGAGCTGGCCATCGCCCAGCAGACGCTGCTGGACGCGCTGCAGGCCGCCCCCACCGCGGACAAGCAGGACCTGCAGAAGCTGGTGAACCTCTCGGAGTCCACCAAGGCCGCCCTGATCCTGGATTCCACATCGGCCCGCGATCAGCTGAACCTGTTGTGGCATGAGGTGAGCGCCCGGCTGGGCCGGTGAGCAGTGCGCAGTGCGCGGCAAGCAGCAGGGGGTCCGCAGTGGACGGCCCGCCGTCAGGCCAGTGAGGTGACGTCGGTGGCGAAGGCGGGCGTGGACCGTAGACGAGAAGAAACCAGGACGCCTACCTTCAGCGTCCTGGTTTTCTCCTGCTTCGGCGCGCGCCGCCGGCGCGCCACGGTAGTGTCGGTTCGCCAAGGACTTTCGCGCGATGTGGGGCGGTTCTGGCGCAGCGACTCGGCGATGGAATCCAGGGCCTTCACCGACCGGTTGGCCAGCACCAGCACCCACATGAGGGCTCGTGTCATCCCCCTACCGCTCCCCGTTTCCACCGCCCGGGCCAGACGGCCACGACGGCTCCTCCCGGGCCGCCAGCACCTCCCGGGCCGCCTGCGCATGCTCCGGCGGCACCCGGATCGAGATGTGCCCACCGACCCGGGCCGGGCCCAGGAGGAACGGCAGGGCCTGGGCCCCGCGCGCTTCGGTCACGACGGGGATGCCGCTGGCCTCCAGCAGGCCGCGGACCAGCTCGGCCTCGACGTGGTCCGGCGCCTTGTAGACCTCCACCCACTCGTAGTTCATGGCATCACAGCTCCACGACGCCGGGCTCGTGCAGGTCCCAGGCGGCCTCCAGCGCCGCACGCAGCAGCCGCTGCTGCCCTTCGGCGTCGCCCGGCGCGGCGGGCCGCCGGATCGCCACGCCCCGGGGGATCCCCAGCCCGCGCAGCCCGTCGGCTTCGCCGTCCAGGACCACCGTGGGGACGCCGGCCAGTTCGATCAGCCGCGCCACCAGGGCGGCGGTGAGCCTGCCCGTCCCGCCGGCGACGCAGACCAGCGCCACGTCGGCGCCCATGCGTCGGATGCGGTAGGCCACGGACGGCCCGTACCCGGCCAGCAGCGGCACCGGGTCGGTGATGGTCCCGCTGAAGCTGTACGCAAAGGGCGCGACGGCGTCGATCGCCCGGGACTCGGCCATGGCCCGCAGCCGCTCCAGCGGGAAGACCAGGTTGAGATCCTCCCGGGCCGACGCCGGGAGGGGCCCCGCGACGGCCAGATCCTCGTACCGGACGACCACCGGAAACTCCCGGAAGGACGGGTCGCCGCCGGGGCGCCCGTCGTCGTACGGCTCCTGCAGCCCGTGCTTCAGGTACACGCCCGCCGTGGCCACCAGGGCCACCTTCGACTCCGCCACGGGCCGCACCCACTGGTTCCAGGGCACGAAGCCCGCGGTCAACTCCCGCAGCTCTGTCTCCGTCACGTGTTCCGCCTCCTTGCCTCATCCTTTCCAGCCGCCGTCCGCCATCTCCTGCAGCCGCCGCAGCAGCGCCTCCCGCCGGTTCAGCTCCGGCCGATCCAGAACCTCCCCCAACAGGGCCCCCAGCACCTGGCCCACGTAGGGGCCCGGGCCGCGCCCGAAGGCGGCCATCACGTCGTGGCCGTCGACGGCCAGGTCCGTGACCTTCAGCGCCGCGTCCTCCGCCAGCACCCTCCGGATGCCGTCCAGGATCGCCATCGTGTCCGGGCCCAGGTCGCCCTCCCGCTTGCCCGAAGCCAGCCGGTCGGCCCGGCGCAGCTGCACCAGGTCGTCCAGGTGCTCCACCCCGATCCGCCGGACCATCCGGCGCAGGGCCGCGTCGGTGACCGGGCCGTCCAGGTGCAGGTCCATGTGGCGGCGCACCAGGTGCACGGCCTTTTCCCGGGTGGCGTTGTCGATCCGCAGCCGCCGCAGCAGCCGGTCAGCCAGTTCGGCCCCGACCGCCTCGTGCCCGTAGAAGTGGCGCTCCCCGTCCGCGTCCACGGAGAGGCACCGGGGCTTGGCGACGTCGTGCAGCAGCGCCGCGAGGCGGAGGTGCAGGGCGGGCGGCACCACGGCCAGGGCCATCAGCGAATGCTCCCACACGGGGAAGGCGTGGTACCGGTTCTGTTCCACCCCCACCATCTCCAGGAGCTCCGGGGCGAACTGATGCAGCAGCCCCAGCTCCCGCAGCCGCTGCATCCCCCACGCGGGCCGGTCGGTCACCAGCAGCCGGCCGAACTCGGCGCCAATCCGCTCGGGGGCCACGGCCTGAAGCCGCGGGGCGAGCGCGGCAATGGCCCGGGCCAGGGCCGGGTCCAGCTCCAGGTCGAACTGGGCCGCCAGCCGCACGGCCCGCAGCATCCGCAGCGGGTCCTCGGCCAGCCGGTCCTCGGGTCGGCCGCAGGCCCGCACGACCCCCGCCGCCAGGTCCCGCCGCCCCCCGAGGGGATCGATCAGCCGGCCTTCGGGGGTGGCGGCCATGGCGTCGATGGTGAAGTCGCGCCGGGCCAGGTCCCCTTCTAGCCTGCCGGCGCGGTAGGGCGTAATCTCGTAGGTCGTCCCGTCCCCCGGAATCAGCAGCGTACCGGTCTCCCGGGCCGCGCCCACGGCCCGGCCTTCCGGGAACAGGGCCTGCAGCTCGGCCGGGCGGGCGCTGGTCGCCAGGTCCCAGTCCTGGGGTACGAGGCCCAGCAAGAGGTCCCGCACCGCGCCGCCGACCACGACCGCCTCGTGCCCGGCTCCTGTGAGCCTCGCCAGGATCGTCCGCCCGCCGGGAGGCAGGGCGCGCCGAAGCCGGCCCGGCAGGGCCCACCGGCCCCAGCCGAGCCGCAGCGCCCTGGCCGCTCCGCCCATGCCCTCACCCCCCGGCACCGAGCGCCCGGGCGACCGCCTCCGCGGGGGTGGCGACCCAGTCGGCCGCCTCCAGCGCTGCCGGATGGCCGTCGGGGACGGCGACGCCGATGCCGGCGAACCGGAGCATGGGGACGTCCACCGTCGTGTCGCCCAGGGCCATGACGGCGGAGGCGGGAATCCCCCGGCGCCGGCAGTAGCGCGCCAGCGCCCGACCCTTGTCGACCTCCTCGTGCCAGATGTGCAGCACCGTCTCGCCGGGGACCCGGTCGCTCAGGTCGAACTGGGAGGCCGGGAGCCCGTCCGGAAACGCCGCCGTCACCCGCGCAACCGCCCGGTCGCCGTATATCGCCGCCATCGTCGGCGGGGCGGTGGCCCGCTCCAGCCCGGGGTCGATCTCGGTGTAAGGATTCCACTCCCGCCAGCAGGCGAAGTCGTCCGGCGGGCCCGTGCTGTAGGCGACATCATTCACCAGCAGGTCCTTGGGCGGCAGCTGGAACCCCGGCACGGCCCGGTCGGCCGCCGCGACCGCGGTGATGGAGAGCCCCTCCTCCAGGGCGAACCGGCGCAGCCGGGCCCAGGCCTCCGGCGCCAGCGGGCGGTGGTAGCCGATCCACCCGGATTCGTCCTCCACCACCAGCGCGCCCAGGTAGCAGATCGCCGGACCGGTGAGCCCCAGCTCCCGGTAATAGGGAAGGGTCGTCCGCCAGGACCGGCCGGTCACAAGGATGACCTCCGCGCCCGAGGCGCGGGCCATCGCCACGGCGCGGCGGTTCTCCGCCGAGATGCGCCCGGCCCGGTCCACAAGGGTCCCATCCAGATCGAAGGCAAAGAGTCGGATCTTCATGGCGCCATCTTAACACAGGCCGGCCCGGAGCGGAATCCGGGTCCGCCGGGGCCTCCACCGAAAGGCAATCCAGGTCCGCCGCGAGGACGGACCTGGAGGTCGAAAGCTTCCGTCAGTCCCACGCCTGGATGACCAGCAGGCAACCGGCGCCCACGGACACCCGGGCGGCGGCATCAACCACCCGGTTGGAGATGCCCAGCGACTCGCCCCACCGCAGAGTCGCGCCCTCCAGGGGCCAGTGCACGCCGGTCACCGTCACGCCGGTGACGGCCGGGGTGAGCGGAACCAGGGAGAGGTAGGCGCCCGCTGCCCGCGGCACCTCCAGCGTCTGGCCGTCCCGCAGGACCCGCACGACGCTCTTGCCGTCGGTCATCGTGACCGGAACCGGGCACCGGGGCAGGAGCAGGACGTTGGAAAGCGTGTGATCCAGCCGGGTGCCGGAGCCGCCCGTCAGCAGGATCTCGTCCGCACCCCGGCGCAGCGCCTCCTCGAGGGCGATCTGGCTGTCCGTCCTGTCCTTCTCCACCGGCACCTGCACGATGGCCATCCCGGCCGCACGGGCGTCGGCCAGCGCGGCGCCGTCCAGGGAATCGAAGTCGCCCACCAGCAAGTCGACCCGCAGACCCAGCGCCTGTGCGTGGCGCAGGCCGCCGTCGGCGCAGATCACCAGGTCGGGCTGCCCCACCAGGGCCCTGACCCGATCCAGATCCAGCAGTTCCCCCGCGGCGAAGATCGCCGCGCGCCGCCGTCCTCCGTGAGCCATCCCGGACCTCCTCCTGGTGCGTCCCGCCTCGCACCGTTCTCTGCCCCATTATAGCAGAGCGGGTCCGACCGGGAACCCCCGGGGCGCGGCGCGGAGCGTCCCCCGTGCGTCAGTGCTCCAGGACGTCGAGGGAGATCCGCCGCGCGCGCAGGATGCGCGCGAGCCCCTTCAGGCCATAGTTGAGCCGGCTCTTGACCGTGCCGATCGGGATCTGCAGACACTCGGCGATCTCGCGGTAACCCATGTCGTGGAAGAAGCGCATCTGGATCACCGACTGGTAGGGCGGCGGCAGCTCCGCCAGGGCGTCGAGGATGGCCTCCGTCAGCCAGGCCCGTTCGGCCTCGGCCTCGGGATGTACCGCCCTCTCCGCGGGCTGGTTCGCGAACGCTTCGACGACGACGCTGCGGCGCCGCCGGAGGCAGTCGATGGCGCGGTGGCGCGCGACGCGGAAGAGCCAGGCCTTCAGGTGGCCGTCCTGGTCGAACTCCTCCCCCTGCTGCCAGGCCTTGAGCAGGGCATCCTGACAGATTTCCTCCGCGGCGTGCCGGTCACCGACGAGGCGGTGAGCGTACTGCAACAGTGCGCCCCCGAAGGATTCCATCATCATGCCCAGCGCTTCCTCATCGCCGGCCGTGAGCCGACGGACGATGCGGCGCCCCTCCTCATCCCCCGCAGGGAGAGGCTGCGCGCCGGGGCGAGCCTGCCATGACACCGCTCATCCCGCCCCTTTCCCTTAGCACTTTCGTGCACGATTAAATATTCTGTCTAATTTTCTGACGTCGACCTGTCACGGGTAGAGTTATTCTAACGGATCCCCCTGCACCGCGCCACTCCATTTTGCGGAGCAGTCCCACTTCTGTTACATGAATGTGACAGAAGTCGACACCCTAGAACAGCCGCAACTGTTCCGTGCGCCTGGGCCGACCGGGGGGCAGGGGCACCCCGCGCTCGTCGCGGGGCGGGGTCGGCAGACCGAGCAGCTCCATCAGGTCCAGCGCGTTCCGCACGGCGTAGTTGGCGCGATTGTTGTTCATCAACAGGTGCACCTCCGCCGCACCGGGAGCGAGGACGTCCCGGATGGCCGGCAGCCACTCCGCCAGCTCCTCCTGGCTGTACAGGTAGTCGAACCGCTGAGCCGTGGTCGTCGCCTTCACGTACCACGTCTGCGCGTTGCGGCCGTGAAACCGGACGATCGCCAGGCGAGGGTCGGTCACCGCCACCACCTGCGGCACGGTTCCCGTGCCCACCTGCGGCGCGTCGCACGCGACATGCACCGCCCGCAGTTCCCGCAGGAACTCCAGGGTGGCGTCGCGACTCTCCCCCCGGAACCACGACACGTGCCGGAACTCCACCGCGACCAGGTCATCGGCGAAGAACTCCCGGCAGAACCGCACCCAGGCGCGCGCCTCCTCCGTGCAGGTGAACCAGGGCGGGAACTGAAAGTGCAGGGCGCCCAGCTTCCCGGCTTCCCGCAGCGGCTGCACCGAGGCGTCGAACCGCCGGAAGACCTCTGCCACGTCCTCCTCCCCCGGCCGGGGCTCCCGGTGGTGCCGGGTCATGGCACCGTAGGCCTTGACGTTGAACCGGAAGTCCGGCGGCGTGCGCTCCGCCCAGCTTTCGAACCACCTGGCAGGCTGCAGCCGGTAGAAGGTGCTGTCGACCTCCACCAGCGAGAAGTGCCGGGCGTAGTAGGACAGCCGCTCGCGCGGCGGCAGGCCGGGCGGGTAGTACTCCTCGTGATCGGACCAGGCACAGGTGCCCACGCGGATCCGGGCCACCTTCGCTCCCCCCCTCCGCCTTCATCTTAACATACCGCGCGGCGCGGCGACGCCCCCCGTCCGCCGTGTGCGGCGACAGGGGGCGCCTTCCGTCAGTGCGGCCGGAAGTGCTCGGGCGCCTGTGCGGCGGCCGGGGGCACCCGCGGATCCGCGGTCGCATAGCGCCGGAACGAGGGCGGGTCGGTCAGCCCCAGCGCGCGGTACGCTTCGCCGTAGCGCTGCCGCACCGCCGCGATGTGGCCCGGGTCCGCCGCCCGGGTCGGGTGCTCGCCCCGGGTGTGCAGGAAGTGGAAGAGCACCTCCTGGTTGTGGGTCTCTTCGCCGTGCATCGCCAGGAAGAACTCCCGAACGCCGTTGTTGGCCGCCTCCAGGGCCGCCTCCGCGTACAGCTTCGCCAGATCCCGGGACGAGCAGAGGCAGTCGCGCAGCCGGTCGGCGTCAGTCATGCGCACCAGCCTGCACCCCCTCCCCCGACTGCAGCAGGAGTTTCGCGTGCGTGGTGATGTCGTCGGGCGCATCGAGGAGCCCGAGGAGCAGGCGGACCCGCCTGTGGTGGATGTCCGCATGCTCCTGCATCAGCCGGCGGGCGTTCTCGTCGGCCATCTCCTCCGCGTAGTGGTCGTTCTTCTGCAGGGCCAGCAGTTCGGCGTCCAGCGCACGGGTGACGAAGTACAGCTCCTGCTCGGTCAGTCGCCCGCCTCCGTCCCGGCCGGGGGCCCTGCGGCCGTCTTGCTCCATGCCGCTCCGCCTCCTTCGCGCCTAGTATGGCGCGGCGGGGCGCCCTGCATGCGCAGGCGGCGCCCCCGCAAGGGGGCGCCGCCCGATCCGGCCGCCCGGCCGCTACTTCCTGGCCGCGGCGTAGCGCTCGGCCACCTTGTCCCAGTTGATCACGTTCATGAAGGCCTGGATGTACTCCGGCCGGCGGTTCTGGTACTTCAGGTAGTAGGCGTGCTCCCACACGTCCATGCCCAGGATCGGCGTATCGCCCTGCATCAGCGGGCTGTCCTGGTTGGCCGTGGAGTAGACCGCCAGCTTGCCGTCCTTGGTCACCACCAGCCAGGCCCAGCCGGAGCCGAACCGGCCCGCGCCGGCCTTGGCGAACTCATCCTTGAAGTTCTGGAACGAGCCGAAGGCCGCGTTGATCGCCTCGGCCAGCTCGCCGCCGGGCTCCTTGGCGCCGCCGGGGGTCATGATCTCCCAGTACAGGGTGTGGTTGGCGTGGCCGCCGCCGTTGTTGCGCACCGCGGTGCGGATGGACTCGGGCACGCTGTCGATCCCCCGGAGCAGCTCCTCAATCGACTTGGACTGCAGCTCGGGATGCCCCTCCAGGGCGGCATTCAGGTTGTTGACGTACGCGGCGTGATGCTTGCCGTGGTGGATCTCCATGGTCTGGGCGTCGATGTACGGCTCCAGGGCGTTGGTCGGATACGGAAGCGCAGGCAGCTGGAAAGCCATGTGCGGAACCCTCCTAACGCAATCTTGATGTTTCCTTTCCATTCAATATGACGCCAGTTGGTGGCGCGAAGGAATGGTCTCTGCTGCATAGCGTAGCGAATCCCGCCCGGATTTTCAACCTTGTTGCTCTGAAAGTTGTCCGGGCGGCTCTCCGCGGCACCCGCGCCGGACCCTTGCGCACGTCCACCCCCTGGGGGATAATCGAACGGGGACTTCTGGACTCTGCAAGCGCCAGCGCATGTTCTAAGGAGGGTATCTCTATGCCAGTCCCGAGGGCAGTGATCGCGATCGCCGGGGGCACGGGCTCCGGGAAGACCACCATCGCCAACTACATCTCGGCCGCGTTCCCGGACGACGTGGCGCTGCTGCCCCACGATGCCTACTACAAGGACAACCGTCGCCTCACCTACGAAGAGCGGAGCCAGCTCAACTACGACCACCCCGACGCCTTCGACAACGACCTGTTCATCGCCCACCTGAAGGCACTGAAGGCCGGCCAGGCGGTGGAGCGGCCGGTGTACAACTTCTCGACCCACCTGCGGGAGCACCAGACCCTGCGGGTGGAGCCGGCGGCGATCATCGTCGTGGAAGGCGTACTGGTGCTGGCGCATCCGGAGCTGCGCGCCCTGTACGACCTCAGCGTGTTCGTGGACACCGACGCCGACGTGCGCATCCTGCGCCGGATCGTGCGTGACATCCACGAGCGCGGGCGCACCCTGGATTCGGTGATCAACCAGTACCTGTCCACCGTCAAGCCCATGCACGAGGCCTTCGTCGAGCCGAGCAAGCGGTACGCCAACGTCATCATTCCCGAGGGGGCCCACAACAAACCGGGGCTCGAGGTCCTGATCGCGCAGGTCCGCCACCTGATCGCCCAGCATGAACCCTCAGCCTGAGTGGCTTTTCACTCCTGCGCCCCTATGGTACACTTAAGCTGTCGTGTGCCCAAAGTTTTGGTGCCTGCCACGGGCACCGATTCGGGGGTGAGAATGCATGGCTGAAGAGACGTTGTTCGAGCGCGTCGAGCGGGCGCTTGACCTGATCCGGCCCGCGATCCGCATGGACGGGGGCGAGGTGGAACTGGTCGCCGTCGAGGACGGCGTGGCCCGCATTCGCATGGTGGGTGCCTGTGGCGGCTGCCCGATGTCGACGATGACCCTGAAGATGGGCATTGAGCGGGCTGTCCGGCAGCAGGTGCCGGAAATCCGGGCCGTCGAGGCCGTCTGAGTCCGGCAGGAGGTGGCAGTGAGGGTGGCCCCTGACGGCGCGACGCAGCCCGGCCGCGCCGCCCGGCGCGCCTCGGAGCGCGAGGTGCAGGCGCGCGTACATCGGCAGATGGGGATCACCGCGGCGGTCATGGGGGTTGCCGCCGCCGGTGTGGGTTTCTGGTGGATCGGCCGCGTCTTCGGCGTCGGACCGCTGGAGGCGCTGCAGGCGGCCTGGCCGCTCTTCCTGCTGGTGCTGGTCATTCTCGCCCTCGGCATGCTGCTGAGCCTGGGCGCCGCCCGGGCCGCCTGGCTGACCGAGCGGTTCCTGGCCCGGCGCAGGCAGCGGAAGGTCGACAGCCGCTGACCTCCCTCTTGCAGAATACGGCCGTCAGAGTTATCCTTCTAGTGCGACATCGTCGCGCTAGAAGGATATGTGTTTTTCCGGGCCGAATTCCTTTGGTGTTTTCCCCAGGTAAAGCATTAGGGTATAAGAGAATATCCCTCTTGCTGAACTGGAGGAAATCTTCTATTAATGGGGTCTCCGGAGAGGCCTCTGCCGCTGCCGATGTCCGCGCGAGGAGGTGAACCGAGGGCACCGGTCAGACAGGCGACCGCGATCCGACGAGCGTCCGGGAGTGAACGACTGAGAGAGACAGAGATGCGCTGAGGGAGGTTTACACACGATGCGTCGTTTCGTTGCAGGCATGCTGGCGGTGCTGATGCTGGCAGCCGTCGGGTGCTCCGGCAGGTCCAGTTCGGGTTCGCAAGAGATGGTTATCCGGATGAACATCGGCACGAACCCGCCGTCCCTCGACCCGCGGGTCACCACCGGCGTTCCCGAGGCCCACGTGGAGATCGCCCTGTTCGAGGGCCTGATGCGGCTGGACGAGAAGGGCAACGCGATCCCGGGTGCGGCAGCGCGGTACGAAGTCAACGACGACGCCACCGTCTTCACCTTCTACCTGCGTGACGGCCTGAAGTGGTCCAACGGCGACCCGCTGACCGCCGAGGACTTCGTCTGGACCTGGAAGTCCGTCCTCGATCCGCTGCTCGCCTCCGAGTACGCCTATCAGCTGTACTACATCAAGGGCGCCGAGGAGATGAACACCTTCACGAGCGACCCCAAGTGGGAGAACGCCAGCGACGAGGAGATCAAGGCCGAGTTCGAGCGGCTCGCCCAGAACTTCGGCGCCGTGGCCCTCGACGACAAGACCCTGCGGGTGACCCTCGAGGCGCCGACGCCGTACTTCCTCTCCCTGACCGCATTCCACGTCTACTACCCTGTGCACCGGGCCAGCGTCGAGGCCAACCCCGAGGCCTGGTTCCGCAACCCGGACACCCTCGTGGGCAACGGCCCGTTCAGGCTGGTCAGCTGGACGGACAAGGACAAGGTCATCGTGGAAAAGAACCCCAACTACTGGGGCGCGAACGAGGTCAAGCTCGACAAGATCGAGTTCTACCTGATCGAGGAAGAGTCCACCGCCACCACCATGTTTGAGAACGGCGAGCTCGACATCATCGAGTCCGGCGTCAACACGGCGGAGCTCGACCGGCTGAAGGAGCAGTATCCCAACGAGCTGAAGATCCTGCCCGACCTGGGCGTCTACTACTACCTCTTCAACGTGGAGAAGGAGCCGCTGAACGACAAGCGGGTCCGCCAGGCGCTGGCGCTCGCCATCGACCGCAACGCCATCGTCACCCAGATCACCAAGGGCGGTCAGGTTCCGGCCTACGCGCTGGTGCCGGAGGGCATCCCCGAGGGCAACGGCGACTTCCGGCTGAACGGCGGCGACTTCTTCCAGGAGGACGTGGAGAAGGCCCGGCAGCTGCTGGCCGAGGCGGGCTATCCCAACGGCCAGGGCTTCCCGACGCTGACCATCCTCTACAACACCTCTGAAGGCCACCAGCGCATCGCCGAGGCCATCCAGGAGATGTGGAAGAACAACCTGGGCATCAACGTGCAGCTCACCAACCAGGAGTGGGGCGTCTACCTCGACAGCCGCTCCACCGGTGACTACGAGATCGCCCGCGCCGGCTGGATCGGCGACTACATCGACCCGATGACCTTCATCGACATGTTCGTCACCGGCGGCGGCAACAACGACACCAACTGGGGCAACGCCCAGTACGACGCCCTGGTGAACACGGCGAAGAAGAGCGCGGACGCGGCCGAGCGATACAAGGCCATGCACGAGGCCGAGGCCATCCTGATGGACGAGATGCCGATCATGCCCATCTACTTCTACACCCGTGTGATTATGGTGTCTGAGGACGTCGAAGGCTGGTCCATGCCGCTGACCTCGCCGCTCAACCTGCGGGACGCCTCGATCAAGAAGTAGCCCGGCAATCAGAACGGTGCAGGAAGCGCCACCGTGGCTAACCGCGGTGGCGCTTCCAAAATGCGTCCGGATGGGGGATGGAGGGATACGATGGCCCGCTATGTGCTGCAGCGCATCGTCACGATGTTCCTGGTCGCCTTCGTCGTGGTGACCGCGACGTTCTTCCTGATGAGGGCCCTTCCCGGCGGCCCGTTCAGCTCGGAGCGGAACGTGCCCGAGGCGATCCTGCGGAACCTGGAACGGAAGTACAACCTCAACAAGCCACTGCACGAGCAGTACCTGGACTACGTCAAGGGCGTCATCGTGTGGGACCTCGGTCCTTCCTTCAAGTACAAGGGCCTGACGGTCAACGACGTCATCAACCGCGGTTTCCCCATCTCGGCCCGGCTCGGCGGCATCGCCCTGATCCTTTCGGTCGCCCTCGGCATCCCCCTGGGCATTCTGGCGGCGCTGAAGCACAACACGCCGGCGGACAGAGCCATGTCCGGCCTGGCGATCCTGACGGCGGCGGCACCCGGCTTCGTCATCGCCGGCCTGCTCCAGTACTACCTCGCGTACACCCTCAAATGGTTCCCGGCGGCGACCTGGGGCGGCGGCCAGCTGCGCTACATCGTCCTGCCCGTGCTGACCCTGGCCAGCTACAACCTGGCCTGGATTGTGAAGCTCACCCGGTCCAGCATGCTGGAGGTCATCAACCAGGACTACGTCCGCACCGCCCGTGCCAAGGGCCTGAGCGAGCTCGTGATCGTGTGCCGGCACATGATCAGGAACGCGATGGTCCCCGTGGTGGCCTCGCTGGCGCCGATGACGGCCGCCGTCCTCACCGGCAGCTTCATCGTGGAGAGCATCTTCGGCATTCCCGGCATCGGGCGCGAGTTCGTACAGTCCATCACCAACCGCGACTACACGGTCACCATCGGCCTCACGGTCTTCTTCTGCTTGCTGCTGGCGGGCCTCACGTTGATCTGCGACATCATCCTGGCGCTCATCGATCCGCGCGTGCGCCTGGAGAAGGAGGGGTAGTGCATGGCGGCAACCGTTGACCAGCGCTTCCAGCCTCTCCCGAACCGGCAGGCGGAAGCCGAGCAGATCACCACGCCGCCCATCAGCTTCGCCGTCGATGCGTGGCGCCGCTTCAAGGCCAACCGGCTGGCCCTGCTGGGCTTCATCGTCCTGCTGATCTTCCTCTTCGCCTGCTTCGTCGGCCCGCTGCTTACCCCGTGGGATCCGACCACCCAGAACCTGACCGGCCGGGATCAGCCGCCGTCGGCGGAACACTGGTTCGGCACCGACGCCCACGGCCGGGACCTCTTCGAGCGGGTCCTGTACGGCGGCCGCATCTCGCTGGCGGTGGCCTTCTTCGCCGGCCTGCTGCAGCTCGTCGTCGGCGTGACCTACGGCGCCGCCTCGGGCCTCCTGGGCGGCAAGTGGGACAACATCATGATGCGCATCGTCGACATCATCGACACCATCCCGCTGACGATCTACGTCATCCTGCTGGCCGTGATCCTGAAGCCCGGCCTCACCTCCATCTTCCTCGCCATCGGCCTGGTGTACTGGACCAGCATGGCCCGGCTGGTGCGGGCACAGGTGCTGGCCCTGAAGGAGCAGGAGTTCATGCTGGCGGCGAGGGCCCTGGGCGCCAGCCGGTGGCGGCTCATCACCCGCCACCTGATCCCCAACGCCATGGCGCCGATCGTGGTGGAGCTGACCTTCTCCATCCCGCGGGCGATGTTCACCGAAGCCTTCCTGTCGTTCATCGGCCTCGGCGTCAGCGCACCGCAGGCATCGTGGGGCGTGCTGGCCTCGCTGGGCTTTGAGGGGCTCCGTTCGTATCCCTGGCAGCTGGCGTTCCCGTCCGCGGCCATCATCATCGTCTCGCTGTCGTTCAACTTCATCGGCGACGGCCTGCGCGATGCCCTGGATCCCAAGCTTCGCCGGTAAGGAGGGACGGCCGTGAACAACCTTCTGTCCATCGAAAACCTGCGCACGACGTTCAAGACTTACGCCGGTGACGTTCAGGCCGTCCGCGACGTGAGCCTGACCGTCCGGGAAGGCGAGTGCCTCGCCGTTGTCGGCGAGTCCGGGTCCGGGAAGAGCGTGACCATGCTCTCGGTCATGCGCCTCCTGGCCAACAACGCCCGGATCGAGGGGCGCGCCATCTTCCAGGGCGTCGACCTGCTCAGCCTCCCCGAGCGCGAGATGCGCAGGATCCGCGGCAAGGACATCGCCATGGTCTTCCAGGACCCCATGACCGGCCTCAACCCGACCCTGACGGTGGGGCTGCAGCTCCGGGAGGGCATGATGTACCACCTGGGGCTCAGCCGGGCCGAGGCGGACAAGCGGGCCGTGGAGCTGCTCAACCTGGTCGGCGTGCCTGAGCCTGAGCGGCGCCTGAAGCAGTACCCGCACGAGTTCTCCGGCGGCATGCGCCAGCGCGTGATGATCGCGATCGCCCTGGCCTGCAACCCGCGCCTCATCATCGCCGACGAGCCCACCACCGCCCTGGACGTGACGATCCAGGCCCAAATCCTCGACCTGCTGAAGCGGCTGAAGAAGGAGTTCAACACGTCCATCATCATGATCACCCACAACCTGGGCGTCGTGGCCGGCATGGCCGACCGGGTGGTCGTCATGTACGGCGGCCGCGTCGCCGAGGTCGGCACGGTGGAGGAGATCTTCGAGGAGCCGAAGCATCCGTACACGTGGGCCCTGCTCAGGGCCGTGCCCCGGCTGGACCGTTCGGCGCGGGAGCGCCGCCTCGAGGCGATCCCCGGGTCGCCGCCCAACATGCTCCAGCCTCCCCCCGGCTGCCCGTTCCACCCCCGGTGCCCGTACGCCATGAACGTATGCGCGGCCGAGGCGCCCGCGATGACCCCGCTCTCCGACGAACACCGGGCGGCGTGCTGGCTCCTGCACCCGGACGCACCGCCTGTCGAGTTCCCGCAGGAGGTGACTGAGGCGTGATCAGCCAGGGCAACCCGCTGATCGAGGTCAAGGGGCTCAAGATGCACTTTCCCATCACCCGGGGCTTCCCGATCCCGCGCGTTGTGGGCGCCGTACAGGCCGTGGACGACGTCTCCTTCGCCATCCGTCCCGGCGAGACGCTGGGTCTGGTGGGCGAGTCCGGGTGCGGCAAGACCACCGTGGGCCGGGCCCTGCTGCGCCTGTACGAGCCCACCGCGGGCGAGGTCTACTTCGAGGGGCGCGAGATCCTCCGCCTCCCCCCGAACGAGTTCCTGCCGTACCGGCGCAAGATGCAGATGATCTTCCAGGACCCCTACGCCTCTCTGGATCCCCGCATGACCGCCGCGGACATCATCGGGGAGGCGCTGGACATCCACAACCTGGCCTCGGGCAAGGAGCGCATGGAGCGCATCTACCACCTGCTGGACCTGGTCGGCCTCCTGCCCGAGCACGCCAACCGGTTCCCCCACGAGTTCTCGGGCGGCCAGCGGCAGCGCATCGGCATCGCCCGGGCGCTGGCGGTGGAACCCCGGTTCATCGTCGCGGATGAGCCCATCTCCGCCCTGGACGTCTCGATCCAGGCGCAGGTGGTAAACCTCCTGGAGGACCTGCAGGAGGAGCTGGGGCTGGCCTACCTGTTCATCGCCCACGACCTGGCAATGGTCCGGCACATCTCGCACCGCATCGCGGTGATGTACCTGGGCCGCATCGTGGAACTGGCGGACAGCGACAAGCTGTACGATCGGCCGATGCACCCCTACACCCTGGCGCTGCTGTCGGCGGCTCCCATCCCGGATCCGAAGGTCGAGACGAGCCGGCAGCGCATCCTGCTGGAGGGCGATCCCCCCAGCCCGGTGAACCCGCCGCCCGGCTGCCGGTTCCAGAACCGGTGCGCCTACGTCCAGGACCGGTGCCGCGAGGAGGACCCGAAGCTCACTCCGGTGGAGGACGGCCACTCCGTCGCGTGCCACTTCCCGCTTCACGCCTGATCGCGAGCAAAACCGCCTGCCCGTTCGGCAGGCGGTTGCTCGTTTTCCCCTTCACGCCACCAGCGTCGTCTGCAGCGCCAGCTGCCCCACCAGGGCGGCCAGGCAGGCGGTGCGCCAGAGCAGCGGCCGGTTCCAGTCGGAGAGCCGGCGGCCGGCGAGGAGCACCAGCACCGGGACCAGGAGGGAGCAGCCCAGCCACAGCCCCAGCGAGGCCGGCAGCGGGGCGCTGCCGGTGAGGAGGGCCCGCCCGACGTCGGACGCGGCCAGCGCCATGATCCCCAGCCCGGTGGCGACCACCCGCACCGGAATGCCGTCGCAGTTGGGGTCCACCTCCACCTCGTCCCGCCGGCGGCGCACCGTACAGCCCAGGGCGAGGATGCCCAGTCCGCCCACCAGGGCGGCGCTGCCCAGCGAGGCGGCCAGCGACAGCACCGGGAGCCCGTCTCCCCCCGTCTGCGCCAGGCTGGCGAACAGCACGGCCAGCAGCCCCAAGACCGCGGCCTCCCGCTCCCGCTGGCGCCGCAGGTCGGCCCGCGCGCCGCGGTACCAGACCCAGCTCGCGCCCAGTGCCATCAGCGCGTAGGGCAGCACGAGGCCCAGCGTCACCCAGCGCGGTCCGCCACCCACCGCCACCGCGGCAAGGCTCAGGACCGCCAGCGGTCCCAGGAGCACGCCCGCGACCCGCCAGGCCAGCGGCGGGTGGTCGCGCAGGAACCCGCTGCGGCTGTCGAGCAGCACCAGCGTGGCGGCAAGACCCAGGGACCACGAAAGAAGCTGCAGACCCGTTGCATAGCAGAGGTGTGACAAGACGGGCACCCCCTGAAGGGTGGAATGGTTCACCTTCAAGGGTAGCGCCCGTTTCTTTCGTGATCCTTTCCCTGCCCTTTCGCAAAACTAACTTGAACCAAAGTCATACTAAAGGTCATCCATCAAACTTATACCCAATCCCCCAAATGGTCTTGATCAGCTCCGGGTGGCCGGGGTCGCGCTCGATCTTCTCCCTCAGCCGGCGCACGCAGACGGTGAGCGCCGCCTCGTCGCCGGAGTACTCGGAGTGCCACACCCGCTGCAGCAGGGCCTCCCGGCTGAAGACGTGCCCGGGGTGGCTGGCCAGGAGCCAGAGCAGGTCGAACTCCTTGGGCGTCAGGTCCACCGGCTGACCCCGCACGATGACGGTGCGGGAGGAGCGGTTGATCTCGATGTCCCTGAACTTCAGCGGCCGGTCCTCGTCCACGGGCGCGCCGGCGCCGGCCGTGCGGCGCAGGATCGCCCGGACCCGCAGGAGGAGCTCCGAGAGCCGGAACGGCTTCACCAGGTAGTCGTCCGCCCCGACGTTGAACCCGACCACCTTGTCCATCTCCTCCCCGCGGGCGGAGAGGATGAGCGTGGGGACGCCGCCCGTCGACTGCAGCTGGGCCAGGACCTCGAACCCGTCCATCTTGGGCAGCATGATGTCAAGGATCATCAGGTCCGGCTTCACCTTGCGCGCCATCTCGAGGGCCTGCAGGCCGTCCTCCGCCCGGTAGACCTCGTACCCCTCCTGCTGGAGGGCCTGGTCCAGGGCCTTCAGGATCTTCGGGTCGTCGTCGACCACCAGGATGCGCTTCTTGCCAGTCGCCATCGCCACCGCTCCCTCACTCGAACCAGATCGGTAGTGTGAACGTGAACGCCGCGCCGTGCCCGGGCTCCGACTCGACCCAGATCCGGCCGTCGTGCGCCCGCACCAGAGAGGCGGAGAGGGCCAGCCCCAGCCCCCAGCCTTCGGGCCGTCCCTTCTCCCGGCCCTGGCGGAACGGCTGGAAGATGAGCTCCTGCTCCTCCTCCGGAACGCCGGGGCCCGTGTCGCGCACGGTCACGCGCACCTCCCGCTGGTCCGCCCGGCACTCCACCGCGACCCGCCCGCCCTCGGGCGTGAACTTGACGGCGTTGCTGAGCAGGTTGAGCAGCACCTGGGAGATGCGCAGCGGGTCGGCGTGGACCAGCGGCACCTCCGGCGCGCAGTCTATCGAAAGCATGATCCGCTTCTTCGCCGCCAGGGGCTGGACGGTGCGCACCCCGTCGCGGATCAGGTCGCGCAGGTCCAGCACCTCCCGGAACAGCTTCACCTTACCGGCCTCCAGACGGGAGTAGTCCAGCAGGTTGGTGATCATACCCAGCAGTTTCTGGCTGGACTCCAGCACCTCGCTGAGCGACTCCCGCTGCTCGGGTGCCAGGCGCGGGTCGTTCAGCAGGAGCTCCGTAAAGGCGATGATCGAGGTGAGCGGCGTGCGCAGCTCGTGGGAGATCATCGTGAGGAACTCCGACTTGTACCGCGAGGCCCGCTCCAGCTCCCGGTTGGCCTCCTCCAGCTCCCGGGTGCGCTCGGCCACCTTCTGCTCCAGGCCCGCGTACAGCTCCTGCAGGCGATCCGACATCTGCTCAAACGCCTGAGCGACCACGGCGGTCTCCTGGTTCGCCTTCAGCGATTGCAGCCGCTCCGGTTCGATGACGAAGTTGCCCGTGCCGATATGGGTGGCGACGTCGGCCAGCTCGGCCAGCGGCGTGGCCACCTGCCGGTAGAGGATCAGCCAGATCAGGCCGAAGCAGAGCAGCGCGATGAAGACCACCAGGGCCGCCAGCCGGAGGGACTCGGTGCGCGCCGAGGCCAGGGTCTCCCGCATCGGCAGGATCACGCTGATCGCGCCGGCCACGTCGCCCAGCTCGAGCCCCTCCTTGGGGTATCCGGTCGGGTCCAGCTCGCCTCTGGGCTGGCCGTGACAGCGCAGGCACGACTCCTCGGCCCTGAGGGCCATCACGTACCGGAAGGCCGGCGTGCCGTCCGACAGGGTCACCCGCTGCCAGAACTCGTTGTTCTGCGGGTCCTGCATGAAGTACTCCAGGGCGGCACGCTCGAAGTCGTCCGGCGCGTTCTCCGGGATCCGGGGGTGCAGGTTGGTCTGCTTCACCTGGGACTTGGAGAGGTCGGCGAAGATGTCGCTGACCCCTTCCCCCACCTCCGACGGCTCCAGGGGCCGGGCCTCCCCGCCGTGGACATACTCCCCGCTGGACCGGGAGAAGAACGAGCGGGTCGCCTGCTGCTGTTTCGCCACCAGGCTCGCCTTGATCAGCAGGTCGGCGTCGGCCTGCCGCTGCTGGTAGGCGAAGTCCAGCGAGAGCGCGATGAAGAGAACGGCCAGGACGAGACCGGTGATGCCGACCATGAACTTGGCCGTCAGGCTGCGCATGGTCCTCTCCTCCTGGTTCTTATGATACCTGTCCTCACCGAAACCTACCATTGGTCTCGGGACCCTACAGTTCCTGACCCGCAAGGTTCATGTCCTGGCCCAAAAGTGCCATAAACAGCAGGAGGGCGGCACCCCGTGCCCCCTCCTGCTGCGCGTCCTATGCCCAGCGTTCCGTGCCCTGGCTGGTGACCAGGCCGTAGACCAGCGGCGGCTCCTGCAACCGCTCCCCGCCGATGCGGTAGGCCCTGACCAGCCGTTCCCGGGCCTCGGCGAGCCGCCTCTCGGAGTTCACGTGCAGTTCCGCCAGCGGCTCGCCGGCCTCCACCGGGTCGCCCACCTTCTTGCGGAGCACCACGCCCACGCCCAGGTCGATGGCGGACTCCTTGGTCTCGCGCCCCGCCCCGAGCAGCATGGCCGCCACGCCGACCTCGAGGGCATCGATGCCCTGGACGTAGCCCGCCTGCGGCGCGACCACCGGGCCGACCCGCTGCGCCCGGGGCAGCTTCACCGGCTGCCGGATGTAACTGGGGTCGCCGCCCTGCGCCTCCACCATCTCGATCAGCTTGTTCAGGCCGTGGCCCGCCCGCAGGGCCCGGAGCAGCATCTTCCGGGCCGACTCCCCGTCCGGGGCGACGCCGGCCAGGCGCAGCATCTGGGAGCCCAGCTGCAGGCAGATCTCCTCCAGGTCCTTCGGGCCGAAGCCCCGCAGGGTCTCGATGGCCTCCGCCACCTCCAGGGCGTTGCCTACCGCATACCCCAGCGGCTGGTCCATGTTGGAGACCACCGCCGCCACCTCCCGGCCGACCTCCCGGCCGATGGCCACCATCATCTCCGCCAGCCGGAAGGCCTGGTCCAGGTCCTTCATGAACGCGCCGGCCCCCGCCTTCACGTCCAGCACCACCGCGTCGGCGCCGCCCGCGATCTTCTTGGACATGATGGACGAGGCGATCAGGGGAATGGAGTCGACGGTGGCGGTCACGTCCCGCAGGGCGTACAGCTTCTTGTCGGCCGGGACCAGGTTGCCGCTCTGCCCGGCCACGGCGCAGCCGACCCGGTTCACCTGGTCGATGAACTCCTGCGGGCTCAGCTCCACCCGGAACCCGGGGATCGACTCCAGCTTGTCGATGGTGCCGCCGGTGTGGCCCAGGCCGCGGCCGGACATCTTCGCGACCGGCGCACCGCAGGCCGCGACCAGGGGAACCAGGACCAGCGAGACCTTGTCCCCCACGCCGCCGGTGGAGTGCTTGTCGACCTTGCGGCCGCGGATGCCCGACAGGTCGATCTGATCGCCGGACTCGGCCATGGCCATCGTGAGGTCGGCGGTCTCCCGCGGCGTCATGCCCTGTATGCACACGGCCATCGCCCAGGCCGCCATCTGGTAGTCCGTCACCTCACCCGAAACGTACCCGCGGACCAGGAACCGGATCTCATCGGTGGTGAGCTCCTGCCCCATCCGCTTGCGATAGATGATGTCGTATGCGCGCATCGGTAGATTCCTCCTTCGCCATCGGGTGACGCCAGCAGAGTTCTTCGACTGCCGGAGGGCGGGTTCCTGTCAGATCCTGCCCGCCCCCCTGCGCCCCCGGGACAATTTCCCACTAATCTGGAGTGTCAGAATAAAGGATTTTCCTCGTCAAGTGCGAATAATAGGACTGACCATGCTCGCCTGGGGGTGAAAAACCACGAGATAGGAGAGCCTGCTGCCAGTTTTCCCGATCCACACACAATCCTGAAAAGGAGGTATCGGTTGCGTGAAGCGGTTCTTAGTCCTCTTCCTCACCGCCCTCATGCTTGTGACCTCGTCAGCACCGGCCCTGGCGGCCCGCCCGGAGGTGAAGTACCCGGTCACGTTCAACGGCCACCCGGTGATGTTCGACGTGGAGCCGGTGAACGTGAACAACCGCGTCTTCGTCCCGTTCCGGGCGATCTTCGAGAAGATGGGCGCGGATGTGCAGTGGGATGAGTCCACCCGCACGGTGACGGCCACCCGGGGCAACACCACGGTGCAGCTGGTCATCGGCAGCACCACCGCTCGGGTGAACGGGCAGGCCCGGACCCTGGACGCCGCCCCCTTCATTCAGAACGGCCGCACCCTGGTTCCGCTGCGGTTCGTGAGCGAGGCGTTCGGCGCCGAGGTGGAGTATGACCCCGCCACCACGGCGATCTCCATCGTCGACCCGAACTGGCCGCGCCGGGGCGGGCGGCTGAACCTGGCCATGTGGAACAAGCCGATCGGGGCCTTCAACCCGATCATCGTCAATGACACATACGGCTCCAACCTTACCGGCCTGATGTACGAAGGCCTGTGGAAGTATGACGAGCGCTATATCCCCGTGCCCGCCCTCGCCGAGGCCTGGGAGTGGGACGAGACCAACACGAAGCTGACCTTCTACCTGCGCCGGAACGCGACGTTCTTCGATGGCACCCCGGTGACCGCCAAGGATGTCGTCTTCACGTACAAGGCCATTTGGCACCCCAGGTACATCGGCCCGCGTGACTCCGGTTGGGAGGACGTCGTCGGGTACGAAGATTACGCCAACGGCATCAGCGGCGAAACCCGTGAGAACTTCGAGCGGGGCATCGTCACCACCGGCAACCTGCCCGGTCTCTACGCGGTAGACGACTACACCGTGGTCTTCCAGCTGAAGCGGCCGAACGCGCCGTTCCTCTACAACATCGCCTACGGGATCGTGGACAGCAGCAAGTACGGCAGCATCCCGGTGCAGGACTGGGGTACGGCCAATGACCCGTACAACATCTTCCCCAACGGCAACGGCCCCTTCAAGATGAAGGAGTATGTGGACGGCCAGTACGCCATCCTGGAGGCCAACCCGAACTACTGGGCAGGCCGGCCTTACATCGACGAGGTCGTCTGGCGCATCGTGGCCGCTGAGGTGGCCGTCGGCGAGATGCAGCGCGGCACGCTGGACTACGTGGAGTTCAGCCCCAACGAGCTGGACGCCTACGCCGCGATGCCACATGTGAAGATCTACGAGTTCCCGGACATGGTCTTCCAGGAGATGGTCTACAACACCGGTCCCAACGCCCGGGGTGAGATGGGGCCCACCACCGACGTGCGGGTGCGCCGCGCCATCAACCATGCGATCGACCGGCAGGCCATCATCAACAACCTGATGGGCGGCCACGCCTCCATGATGTACGGTCCGATCCACCCGCTCACCTGGGCGTACACGGAGGACGTCGAGCAGTATCCGTACGATCCCGCCAAGGCTCGCCAGCTGCTCGAAGAGGCCGGCTGGGTCCTGGGCAGCGACGGGTACCGCTACAAGGACGGGAAGCGGCTGACCCTGCGGCTGCTGTACCCCAACGTCGGCAACCCGGTCCGGCAGGCCACCGCGCCCGTGGTGCAGCAGTGGCTGAAGGAGGTCGGCATTGAGGTCATCCTGGAGGGTTACGACTGGCCGACCTTGGATGAGAAGCGGGCCGCCCGGGACTTCGACATGTACTTCATCGGCTTCTCGCTGGGCAACTCCGACCCGGACCCGACGGGCCTGTGGGACAAGGCGGCCACCGAGCCCGGCGGCTTCAACGACAGCCAGTGGTGGACGGAGAAGTCGGAGCAGCTGATCGCCGCCGGCAAGGCCACCAACGACATCGAGGAGCGCATCGAGATCTACCACGAGTGGGCGCGCCACTGGACGGAAGAGACCCCGGCGCTCATCCTGTACGCAGTGAACACCTTGATCGCAGCCAACGACCGTCTGCAGAACTTCAAGCCCGGCCCGCAGGGCTACCTCTGGAACATCGAGGAGCTGTGGCTCTCCCGGTGATCCTCTGACCATCCACCGGCTGGCGGCCCGGGGGGAACGCACCCCCGGGCCGCGCACCGCCGGGAAGAAAGGAGACTGACAGGTGGGCCGGTACCTCGTGCGACGCCTGTTGCAGATGATCCCGATCCTCTTCGGCGTCAGCATCATCGTCTTCGTCATCATCCACACCGCCCCGGGCGACCCGTACGCCTACCTCTTCGGCCCGCGGATCGACCCCACGCTCCGGGCCCGGCTCATGGAGGAGATGGGGTTCAACGACCCCATCCCGGTCCAGTACGTCCGCTGGCTCACCACCACGCTGAAAGGCAACCTGGGGTACTCGGTCCGCACTCAGGAACCGGTGGTCGACATGCTGGCCCGGGCGATCCCGCGCACCCTGCTGCTCACGGGCACGGCCTTCCTGCTCGGCCTGGCCCTGGCCATCCCCATCGGGGTCATCTCCGCTACACGCCAGTACTCGCTGATCGACTACGCGGCGACGACGTTCGCCTTCATGGGCATCTCCCTGCCCTCCTTCTTCGCCGCCCTCCTGGCGATCTACTTCTTCGCGGTGAGACTGCCGATCTTCCCGATGAACGGCATCATTACCCCGGGCGGAGGCGGCTTCTGGGACGTGCTCCACCACCTCGTGCTGCCCGCCGTGACCCTGGGGCTGCGTGATATGGCCTCATACGCCCGCTTCACCCGCTCTGCCATGCTGGAGGTGCTGCGTCAGGACTACGTGCGGACCGCGCGCGCCAAAGGGCTGGCCGAACGGGTGGTGGTGTACAAGCACGCTTTCCGCAACGGGATGATCCCCGTGATCACCCTCTTCGGGTTCAGTCTGCCCGGACTCTTCGGCGGAGCCGTCATCATCGAACAGGTCTTCACGTTCCCGGGGATGGGGCTGCTGACGTTTGAGGCGGTCAACAACCGCGACTACTCCGTGCTCATGGCCACCAACATGTTCTTCGCCCTGCTGGTCATCCTGGGTAACCTCATCGCCGACATCCTCTATGCCGTCGCTGACCCCCGCATCCGGTATGCGTAAGGAGGTACAGCCGTGGCGATCTCCCGTCCTACACCGGACCCGATTCCCACCCAGTTCGACGGCCTGACGGCGCAGGAGACCTCGTACGCCCGGCTGGTGCTGCGGCGGTTCCTCCGGAACCGCATGGCCGTCGCCGGGGCGACGATCCTCCTCATCCTGATCCTCATCTCCGCCTTCGCGCCGGTCATCACCCAGGCCACCCTCGGCTGGGGACGCGACGAAATCGACATCCAGTACATCCGGGCAGCGCCCTCCGCCCGCCACCCGCTCGGCACCGACAGCGCCGGTCGGGACAACCTCACCCGCCTGCTGTACGGCGGCCGGGTGTCGCTGTCGATCGCCTTGGGATCCGTCATCGTGTACATGGTCCTTGGCATTGTCATCGGCTCGGTCGCGGGCTACTTCGGCGGCTGGATCGACAACGTGCTCATGCGGCTGGTGGACGTGATCCAGTCCTTCCCGTTCCTGATGTTCGCCCTGACCATCGTCGCGATCCGGGGCCCGTCGGTTTCCAATCTGGTGTTCGCGATCGTCTTCCTGAGCTGGCCAGTGCCGGCCCGCCTGGTGCGGGGAGAGTTCCTCTCCCTGCGGGAGCGGGATTTCATTGAAGCGGCCCGGGCCGCGGGAGTCGGCACGTTCCGCATGATCGTGCGCCACCTCCTGCCCAACGCCATGGCGCCGCTGATCGTGAACGCCACCCTGGAGGTCGCCGGGATCATCCTCGCGGAGGCGGGGCTCAGCTACCTGGGGTTCGGCGTGAACCAGCCGGTCCCCACGTGGGGGAACATGCTGAGTGAGGCAAACAACATGGCCGTGCTGCAGACCAGACCGTGGACATGGATCCCGCCGGGCCTGATGATCTTCCTGACGGTGCTTTCCATCAACTTCATCGGGGACGGGCTGCGCGATGCGCTCGACCCGCGCCTGAAACAGTAGCGGACAGAGGGGGATACCTGTGAGGAGACGCAAGATCCTGATCTGGGCAGCAGCGGCGCTGCTGGCCGTGCTGGTGGCCGGCTGCGGCAAGTACGCGGACCAGACCGGCCCCAACCGGACGGACCCCAGCCCGTCCAGCTCGGCAGGCTCGGCAGGCGGAAACCAGCCGGCCACCGGCGGCGGGGGCGACGGCGGAGGCGATGCCGTGGGCAACGCCGCAGGCGGTGCCGCAGGCGATGGCGCAGGCCCTGGCGGGGGTGGGGGCGCGGAGCCCGCCGGGAAGGTGCAGCTCGGGCCGCTGGCGGTGGGCGAATCGGCGCAGGTCGGTCCGCTCACCGTTACCATGCACCGGGCAGAGACTGTGGACCAGGCCCCGGCGCCCGGATACACCTACCTGCTGATCGAGGTTACGGTGGAGAACGGCGGCAGCGCCCCGTATACGGTGAACCCCACCGAGCAGCACAAGGTCCAGACGCCGGAGGAGAAGAACGCCCCGTACAATCTGCAGGCCACAGCCCTGCGCACACCCAAGTTCCAGGGGACCCTGAGGCAGGGAGAGTCGGGATCCGGCTGGTTGGGCTTCCTCGCGAAGAAGCTGGAGGGCACGTACACGTATACCTTCACACACCCCGAGTACGGCGAGGCCACCTGGGAGTTCACCCTGCAGTGAACCCGGGTGCGTCGGTGCTGGCGCTCACGCGCATCGGCGGCAGGCGCCGGCAGGTGTCCATGAGGTTGACGGCGTCCGGACGTGCCCCGCCAAGTACCGTATCGCATGAGCGCCCGGACAGGCAAAAGTGGAGGGCCGCCCAGCCCTCCACTTCTTCTGTGCCGCCGCCCGCAAACAGCCGGCCTACCGTCCCTGCTGCAGCCGCTGCAGCACCTCCGCGTTGATCTCCTTCCCCTTGGCGATGCGCGCCCGGATGGCGGGATCCAGGTACTGCTTCCGCAGGCGGATCGACTTCGGGGTGATCTCCACCAGCTCGTCGTCCGCGATCTGCTCCAGCGCCTCCTCCAGGGTCAGCTTCCGGGGCGGGTCCAGCAGTAGCTTCTCGTCGGCCCCCGCCGCCCGGATGTTGGTGAGGTGCTTGGTCTTGCAGACGTTGACGTCCATATCCTGGCCGCGGCTGTTCTCGCCCACCACCATGCCCACGTAGACCTCGGTGCCCGGCTCGATGAACAGCGTGCCCCGCTCCTGGATCTGGTACAGGGCGTACTGGGTGGCGGTGCCGGTCTCCGAGGCCACCAGCGAGCCCCGCTGGCGGGTGGGGATCTCGCCCCGGTAGGGCCCGTAGCCGTGGAACATGTGGTGCATGACGCCGTAACCCCGGGTCATGGTCAGGAACTCCGAGCGGAAGCCCACCAGGCCGCGGGCCGGGATGATGAACTCCAGCCGCACGTTGCCGTTGCCGTGGTTGACCATGTTAGTCATCTCGGCCTTGCGGATGCCCAGGGCCTCCATCACCGCGCCCATGTACTCCTCGGGCACGTCGATGATGAGCTCCTCCAGCGGCTCCAACCGGTTGCCGGCCTCGTCGTACCGGTAGATGACCTTGGGCTTGGAGACCGCCAGCTCGTACCCTTCCCGGCGCATGGTCTCGATGAGGATGGACAGGTGCAACTCGCCGCGGCCCGAAACGATGAAGACGTCCGGCGAATCGGTCTCCTCCACTCGCAGGGCGACGTTCCGCTCCAGCTCCTTGAAGAGCCGTGCCCGCAGGTGGCGGGAGGTGACGTACTTGCCCTCCTGCCCGGCAAACGGCGAATCGTTGGTGCGGAAGGTCATCTGCAGGGTCGGCTCGTCGACCTTGATCGGCGGCAGAGGCTGCGGGTTCTCCGGATCGGTGATGGTCTCGCCGATGTTCACGTCCTCCAGGCCGGTCATGGCGATGATGTCGCCGACCGTGGCCACCTCCACCGGCACCCGCTTCAGGCCGTGGAAGCCGAAGAGCTGGGCCGCCCGGAACTTCGCCACGGAGCCGTCCAGTTTGGCCACGGCTACCTGCTGGCCGGCCCGCACGGTGCCCTGCCGCACCCGGGCGATGGCCACGCGGCCCACGTACTCGTCGTAATCCAGCGACGTCACCATGGCCTGCAGCGGCGCATCCGGGTCGCCCTCCGGGCAGGGGATGCGCTCCAGGATGGTGTCGAAGATCGGCTGGAGGTCCTTCCCCTCCTCCTCCAGCCGGTAGGTTGCGACGCCCTTGCGGGCGGAGGCGTACAGCACCGGGTAGTCCAGCTGGTCCTCGTCGGCGCCCAGCTCGATGAACAGGTCGAGGACTTCGTCCTCCACCTCGGCGATCCGCCGGTCGGGCCGGTCGATCTTGTTGATGACCACCACCGGCTTCAGGCCGGCCTCCATGGCCTTGCGCAGCACGAACTTGGTCTGCGCCATCGGCCCCTCGGCCGCGTCCACGATCAGCAGGCAGCCGTCGACCATCGTCATGATCCGTTCCACCTCGCCGGAGAAGTCGGCGTGTCCCGGCGTGTCGACGATGTTGATCCGAACCCCTTTATACGTGATCCCCGTGTTCTTCGAGAGGATGGTGATGCCCCGCTCCCGCTCCAGGTCGAACGAGTCCATGACCCGCTCGGCGACCTGCTCGTTGGCCCGGAAGGTGCCGGACTGGCGGAGCAGGCCGTCCACCAGCGTGGTCTTGCCGTGGTCGACGTGGGCGATGATCGCCACGTTGCGCAGGTCGGTCCGCTTCATGTCTGTAATCGCTCCTCAGGCGAAGTGTGCCCACGAAATGGGGAGTTCACGGCGTGAACTCCAACTCTCGTATTATACGGGCGATACCATAAAAAGTAAAGTCCCGGAGTGGCATTCGCCTCCGACCCGCCGTAATGATGGTCCAGACTGGGCGGGAGGAGCGAAACCGATGGGCCGGACGATATGGCGGACACCCCCCTGGCACATCCGCCGGACCGGCTTTCCCGAGGCCTGGCGGCTCCTTCGGCTGCGCCGGCGGCGCCGCGGCCCGGTGGAGATCGGCCTGCTGGACAGCGGCGTGGACCTGACCCACCCCTACCTGCGGGACCTGCTCGGACCGGGAATCAACCTGCTCTCTCCCGGCGACCTGCCCCACGACGATCACGGCCACGGCACCCACGTGGCCGGCATCCTGGCGGTGGCGTCGGGAGCGGTAGGCGGGCAGCGGCCGGTCTGGCCGCCGCCCCTGCGCATCCGGCCGGTCAAGATCTTCGACCGGCAAGGCTACGGCCGCATCCGGGACATCATCGCGGGGCTGCAGTGGTGCCGCGCGCAGGGCTGCGAGATCGTCAACCTCAGCTTCGGCACCGACCGGCGCGCCAGCGAGGAACTGGCGGAGGCCATCCGCGCGCTGGAGAAGGCTGGCATCCTGCTGGTAGGCGCGGCCGGCAACGACGGCCGGGGCGGGGCGGTGGACACGCCGGGGAAGTACCCCGAGGTGCTGGCTGTGGCGGCCATCAACCGGCGCGACCGGCTCGCCCGCTTCTCCTGCCGCGGGCCCGAGGTCGACCTGGTGGCCCCGGGCGCGGGCCTCTTCTCGCTGGCCCCGGGCGGCCGGTTCTGCCGCATGAGCGGCACCTCCATGGCCGCGCCCCACGTGACGGCCGCCGCAGCGATGCTGCTCTCGGTCCGCCCGGGCCTCTACCCCGCGGCCGTGCGGGCGCACCTGAAGCACACCGCCGAATGGCTCCCCCAGATCCACGCCTCGGCGCAGGGCGCCGGCCTGCTGCGGGCAGACCGGCTCCTGCGGGAGGAACCGTGAAGGGGCCGGCGGCGACCACAAAGGCTGGCGCATCATCCTGCGCCAGCCTGCACCTTATCTGTATCTCGGTTATTGCATTCCCCGCTCGACAGCGGCAGATGCAGCCGCTCCTCCCGCCACGGCCGAACGGCGCCTAGATGGGCAGGTAAGCCTGCACCTGCTCGCCCTGCTTCACCAGGTTGTGCACCGAGAGTCCCAGCAGCCGGACCTTCCGCCCCTCCCACTCCACCCGGGCGAAGATCTCCCGGGCGACCCGGCCGATGGTCCGGGCGTCGTTGGTGGGCATGGGCAGGGTCTGGCTCCGGGTGATCTGCAGGAAGTCGCCGCCCTTGGGCCCGCCCTCGACGAAGACGTTCCACTTGATCTTCACGGTCACGGTCCGGGCGTAGAGCCCCTGCCGCTGCAGCTCCTCCGCCAGGTTGTCGGCGTACCGCTCCAGGAGCCGGCTCAGGTATTCCCGGTCCGTCTGGTCCACGGGAAACGTGTTCTCCTCGCCAACGGACTTGGCCTCCCGGTACGGCACCACCGGGCGGGGGTCGATGCCCCGGGCCAGCAGGATCAGCTCGTCGGCCCGCTTGCCGAAGTGCTTGCGCAGCGTGTCCGGGTCGTACGCCAGCAGGTCACCGCAGGTGTAGATTCCCAGCGCGTGCAGGGCCTGCTCGCTGGCAGGCCCGACGCCCCACAGCTTTCGCACCGGCAGCGTGGGCAGGAGCTCCTGCGCCCGTTCCCAGGTGATGACGGTCAGCCCGTCCGGCTTCTGCATGTCGGAGGCCAGCTTGGCCAGGAACTTGCAGTAGGAGACGCCCGCGGACCCGGTGAGGTGCAGCTCGGCCCGGATGGCCTCCTTCAGCTCCCGGGCCACCCTCACCGCGTCCTGCCCGGAAACGTCCAGGAACGCCTCGTCGATGGAGAGCGGCTCGATGACGTCGGTGAACCGGCGCATGATCGCCCGCACCTGGCGGCCCACCGCCGCGTACTTGGCGTGGTTCGGCCGGATGAAGACCGCCTGCGGGCAGAGCCGCAGGGCCTCCCGGGAGGGCATGGCGGAGCGGACGCCGAACCGGCGCGCTTCGTAGGAGCACGTGGAGACGACGCCCCGGGAGTTGGGAGAGCCGCCCACGATCACCGGCTTCCCCCGGAGCCGGGGGTTGTCCCGCTGCTCGATCGAGGCGAAGAATGCGTCCATGTCCAGGTGGATCACCCAGAGGTCCGTCCTCACGACAAGGCCTCCACCAGCGACTTGAAGTGGCGCCCCCGCTCCTCGAAGTTCCGGTACGCGTCGAACGAGGCGCAGGCCGGCGAGAGCAGCACGGTGTCGCCCGGCGCGGCCGCCTCCCGCGCCAGGGCCACCGCCTCGGCCATGTCCGCGGCCCGCCGGATCGGTCCGGCGTAGCCGCCCCTGCGCACCGCCTCCTCGATCTTGGGCGCGGTGGGCCCCATCAGGATCAAGGTTTTCACCTTCTCGGCCACCAGGGGCGCGATCGGGTCGAAGGGGATGCCCTTGTCCGACCCCCCGGCGATGAGGACGATGGGCGCCGGAAGAGTGGTGAGCGCCGCCACCGCCTCGGCGGGCGAGGTGGCCTTGGAGTCGTTGTACCACTTCACGCCGTCCAGCACCCGCACCGGCTCGATGCGGTGCTCGACGCCGGTGAACTGGGTGACGACCTCCCGGACCGCGGAGAGCGGCGCGCCGGCCAGGAAGCAGGCCGCTACGGCCGCCAGGACGTTCTCCTGGTTGTGCAGCCCGGGCAGCCGGATCTCGTCCAGGAACAGGATGGGCGTCTCCCGGCCGCCCCGCCGCCAGATCACCCGGTCCTCCCGGACGAAGGCCGCGTCCCGCCCCCCGGGGTCGGCCCGGCGGCTGAACAGCACCACCCGGCTCCGGGCCTCGGCGGCAAACGCGCGCACGGTCGGGTCGTCGGCGTTGAGCACCAGCCAGTCGGCCGGCGACTGCCGCCGGAAGATCGCCTTCTTGGCCTCCACGTACTCCTCCATGGTGGCGTGTACGTCCAGGTGGTTCGGGCTGACGTTGGTCACCACCGCGATGTGCGGCGAGCGGTGGACCAGCTGCAGCTGGAACGAGGAGAGCTCCAGCACCACCACCGCCTCCGAAGGAATCGCCTCCACCTGCTCGATCAGCGGCTTCCCGATGTTGCCGCCCACGTAGGTCTCCCGCCCCGCGGCCCGCAGGATCTCGCCGATCAGGGTCGTGGTGGTGGTCTTGCCGGCGCTGCCCGTGACACCGATCACGGGCGCCCGGCAGAGGTCCAGCACCAGGCCGATCTCCCCGGAGATCGCCGCCCCCCGCCGCCGGGCCGCCTCGATCTCGGGCAGGTGTTTCGGCATGCCCGGGGTCAGGAAGATGAGGTCGTGATCGGCCAGCGGCTCCAGGTAGCCTTCGCCGGCCACGAGGGGCACCCCCAGACGCGCCAGTTCCGCAGCGCGCTCGCCGAGCTTCTCGGCGAAGGTGCGGTCGCAGGCGGTGACGCGGACGCCCCGCGCCACCAGGTAGCGAATGAGTGCCATGTTGGAGATCCCGATGCCTACCACGGCCGCGCGTTCCTGCAACTTCACTCCGGTCAACCTCCTGCCTACGGTCTGCACACCTCACCCGGCCGCCAGACCCTGCACCTTCCGCCCGGCCTCCGGGGGTGCGCTAGCCCCTGGCGAGCAGCCGGGCGATGCGGTCCAGCCCCTCGTCGATGCGCTCCATCGAGGTCGCATACGAGAAGCGGATGTGGTGGGGCGCACCGAAGCCGGTCCCGGGCACGACGGCCACGTGGGCCTGCTCCAGGATGACCTCCGCCAGGTCATCGGACGAGGTGATCTTGCGCCCGGCGATGGTCTCCCCGAAGAGAGCCGACACGTTGGGGAACAGGTAAAACGCCCCCGCCGGCGCCACCTTCACGGAGAAGCCCGGCAGCCGGTTCAACCGCTCCAGCATGTGCCGGCGCCGGCGGTCGAACTCCTGCCGCATCTGCTCCACCGACTCCTGGCTGCCCCGCAGTGCGGCCACCGCAGCCGCCTGGGAGATCGAGGACGGTCCCGAGGTGGACTGGGACTGCAGGTCTGCCATCGCCTTGGCGTAGATCCGCTCCGAGGCGGTGTATCCCATACGCCAGCCGGTCATGGCGTACGCCTTGGAGAGGCCGTTGACGGTGATGGTCCGCCGCTTGACCTCCTCCCCCAGCGAGGCGATGGACACGTGCTCGGCGCCGTCGTAGAGCAGCTTCTCGTAGATCTCGTCGGTCACGATCATCAGGTCGTGCTCCACCGCCAGGGCCGCGATCTCCTCCAGCTCCCTGCGGGAGAGCACGGCGCCGGTGGGATTGCTCGGGCTGTTCAGGTTGATGACCCGGGTGCGGTTGGTCAGCTTCTCCCGGATCATGTCGGCCGTCAGGCGGAAGCCGGTGGACTCGTCGGTCTCCACCACCACGGGGACGCCCCCGGCCAACCGCACGATCTCCGGGTAGGAGACCCAGTACGGCGCCTGGATGATCACCTCTTCGCCGGGATCCAGCAGCACCTGGTACGCATTGTACAACGACTGCTTGCCGCCGTTGGAGACCACGATCTCCTCCGGGCGGTACTGCAGCCCGTTGTCCCGCTCCAGCTTCTCGCAGATGGCCTTGCGCAGTTCCAGGGTTCCCGCGGCAGGGGTGTACTTGGTCTCTCCCTGTTGGATGGCGGCGATGCCTGCGGCCTTGATCGACTCCGGTGTGTCGAAGTCGGGTTCCCCCACCGAGAAGTTGACGACGTCTATGCCCTCCGCCACCATCTGCTTCGACATGGCGTCGATCGCCATGGTCGGTGACGGCGTGAGTGCGCGGGCTCGGGCGGACAGACGCATGGTGCTCCCTCTCCTCTCGGTTGGGTCTGCTTCCTGGGTATGCATACTCACGAAGCAGTATACACCTTCTCTTTACCGCTGCAAAGCCCTACAGTACGCTATCGTTCTGCATAGAACCGCTCCAGCGCCCGCACGATGGCCTGCGCAGCGGCCTCCTGGAAGGCCGGGTCGACGGTGCGGGGCCCCTCGGCGGGGTTGTTGATGAACGCCAGCTCCACCAGGACGGCCGGCGCTAGGGTGTTGCGGGTGACGAAGAACGTGTCGTCGAAGACGCCGCGGTCCCGGGTGCCCAGGGCGCGAACCAGCTCCTGCTGCACCAGGGAGGCCAGCTCCCGGGACCGCCCGCCGTTCAGCGTCCAGCTGGTGTAGTACACCTCGGTGCCCTGCGAGAGCGTCTCTCCCGAGTTGTGGTGGATGGACAGGAACAGGTCGACCCCCAGATGGTTGGCCAGCATGGTGCGGTACTGCAGGTCCAGCTGATCCCAGGGCTCGCCGTCCACGCTCCTCAGGAACTCGTCGGGCGCGGCCCGCCGGTCGTCAGCGCGGGTCATGTACACCGTCGCGCCCTTCTCCGCCAACAGGGCCCGCAGGCGCAGGGCCACCTGCAGGTTGACCGCCTTCTCCACCACGCCCGTGGCCCGGCTCACCGCGCCGCCGTCATCGCCGCCGTGGCCGGGGTCCAGCATGATCACCTTGCCGGCCAGCCCGGAGCCATAGGTGACCAGGTCGTAGCCGCCCTCCCACGGCTTCAGCGCAAAGGGCCGGTTGCTGGGCAGGACCACCCGCACGCCCGTGGCGGTCTCCACCGCCTGCACCCCCGCGGGCGCCTGTGCGGTCCCCAGCACCGCTCCCGGGAACTCCACGATGATCTGGCCGGCCTCGGCCCGGGCCCGGGGCTGGACAGTACCCCTGACGGTAAAGCGCAGGACCCCGTTGTCCCCGACGCCCTCCCGCCGGATCTCCGTGACCACCGGCCGCAGGGTCACCAGCAGGGTGCCGTCCAGGGCCGATTCCACGGCGACCCTGGGCTCCCCCGTGAGCGTGAGGGTCAGCCCGTCCCGGGTGAGCACCGCCCGGGCCACCCCCATCTGGTTGAGCGGCATCGCCCGCTCGCCGTCCAGGCCGGTGCTGAAGGGCACCCGCAGGGTCCGGCCCTCCAGCCGGGGCGCGCCCAGGCTCCGGCCGGGAGCCGTCACCTCCAGGACGTAGACCCCCGGGGCGCCCTCGCGCATGCGCACCGCAAACCCGCGGTCCTCCTCCCCCGGGCCGGCCGCGCCCTCGTCGGCGGCACCGCCCGCATCGACGCCTTCCCTCTCCCCGTCATCCGGCGCACCATCCGCAGGCGGCGCCGGCGGCTGCTCCAGGAGGGCCCCCCGGGTCCACCCCACCTGGCCCGAGGAGAGCCGCACCTTCACCCACTGGCCGTCCCGATCCAGGACCTCCAGCGGCTCGCCCGGGGACAGCTCCGCCAGCACCCGCGCCGCGGTCGCGGGGATCAGGTGCAGGGTTGCGCCCCTTGGTCCCACGACGGCGTCCCCGGCCACGATCTCCGCGGCCCCCGGCTGCCGGCCGGCGGGCTGCTGCGCGGCCGGTTTCTCCACGCTCCAGCCGGACTCGGCCACCTGGATGCGCAGGGGGCCGTCCACCACCTGCACCAGTTCGCCGGGCACCCACCCCCACCGGTCCTGAGGCGATGCCACCCGCACCCAGCCGTCCCGGGCGTCCAGCAGCCGCAGCCGCTCGCCGGGCCGCACGGTGTCGGTGCGCCGCGCCTCGCTGTTGGGGCCGGCATAGATGCCCGTCTCCTGCACGACCGAGACCACCTTGGCAGGGTCGGGCACCGGCTCGGAAGGCGGCGGGAACGAGACGTCGGGCACGGTGCCGGGCGGCGCCGCGGGCGGCTGACTCGCCGGCGGCGTCACCGGGGCCGGCGCCTCGCCCGCCCCGGGCTCGACGGGCTGTCCCCCGGGCGGCCCGGCGGCCTGCCGCACGTACTGGGCGAAGACCCACCCCTCCGTGCCGTCGTCGAGCTGGATGCGCCACCATTCGGGGATCATCTCCAGGAGGCGGACGTACTGGCCCTGGTACACACGGGTCAGCACCGGAGCGTCCAGCCCCGGCTCACGCCGCACGTTCAGGATGTCGGTCTCCACGACCGCGTAGCGGAGCTCGTCCTCCAGGAGTACCCGGCTGAACCAGGCAGCGACCCAGCCCTCCGCGCCGCTCTGGAGCCTCACCCGGTACCAGTCGCCCTCCCGGCCCAGCACGGTGGCCCACTGATCGTAGCCGAGCCCCCCGATGATGGCGTACTCGGTGCCCGGGCCGGACCGCACGTTGAGGCCGTCCTGGTCAAGGGGGCGCAGGGTGGCAGCCTCGGCGGGGACAGAGGACAGCAATACCCATACGAAAGCGGCGGCGGCGACTCGCTTCAAGGGGCGACACTCCTCAACAGGTTTATATCAAAATAGACGGGACCATATCTGTCAGGTTCCAACCGTTACATGTTTCGACGGTTCCCGCCAAAACCTTTTCCGTCGGGAGCCGTCCATTCGGATTCCATCTGCGGGGCTTCCCCTGGCACCAAAGGGCTACCGGCAGCGCTCGCATGGGCACCAAGGGCTCATTCTGGACTAGACTGTGAAAACCGTCACATGCCCCGGCCGGACCGGTGTGCGAAGGTAAGAAACCGAAGACGATCCTTCCACAAAGGAGTTGAGGTCCCGTGTTCTGCAACCAGTGCGAGATGACGGCCCACGGCACCGGCTGCACCAAGGTGGGCATCTGCGGCAAGGACGAGAACATCCAGGCCCTGCAGGAAAACCTGATCTACGCCCTGAAGGGCATCGCCGCCTACACCTACCACGCCCGGGAGCTGGGGTACACCGACCCCGAGATCGACGCCTTCTTCGCCGAGGCGCTGTACTCCACCCTCACCAACGTCGACTTCGACCTCAACCACTTCCTGGAGCTCAACATGCGGGCCGGCCAGATGACGCTGCGCGCCATGACCATGCTGAAGAAGGCGCACACCGACCACTTCGGCGAGATGGTGCCCACCCAGGTCCCCACCGGGACCGTCGCCGGACCGGCGGTCGTCGTCACCGGCCACAACCTGAAGGCCCTGTACGAGCTGCTCCGGCAGACCGAGGGCACGGGGATCAACGTGTACACCCACTCGGAGATGCTGCCGGCCCACGGCTACCCCGGCCTGAAGCGGTTCCCCCACCTGGTGGGCAACCTGGGCGCCGCCTGGTGCGACCAGAAGAAGCTCTTCGCCCAGTTCCCGGGCGCGATCGTCGGCACCTCCAACTGCGTCCAGATCCCGCTGGACGCCTACAAGGACCGCATCTTCACCGTGGGTGCAAGCCGGCTGCCCGGCGTTCCGCACATCGAAGACTGGGACTTCACGCCGGTCATCACGAAGGCGCTCACCCTTCCGCCCTGCACGGAGAAGCCGGGCGAGGTGACGCTCACCACCGGCTTCGCCGACACCAACATCCTGCCGATGGCGGACAAGATCCTCGCGGGCGTCAAGGCGGGCAAGATCCGGCACTTCTTCGTCGTCGGCGGCTGCGACGCACCCGGGTCCCTGGGCAACTACTACCGGGACTTCGTGCGGATGACCCCGCCCGACACCCTCGTCATCACCCTGGCCTGCGGCAAGTTCCGGTTCAACGACCTGGACCTGGGCACGATCGACGGCATCCCCCGGCTCCTGGACCTCGGCCAGTGCAACGACACCATCAGCGCCATCCGGATCGCGACGGCCCTGGCGGAGGCCTTCGGGTGCGAGGTAAACGACCTGCCGCTCTCCATCGTCCTCTCCTGGATGGAGCAGAAGGCCGTGGCGGTGCTGATGTGCCTGCTGTCGCTGGGGATCCGGGGGATCTACCTGGGGCCGAAGCCGCCCGCCTGGATCACCCCCGACGTGCTCCGGGTGCTGCAGGAGCAGTTCGACCTGCGCCTGACCACCACCCCGGAGGCCGACCTGAAGGCGCTCCTCGGCAGGTAGCCCACAGGCGGAAGGCGCGGAAGCAAAGCAAGCGCGAGAAGGATTCGTCCTTCCCGCGCTTGTCTCGTTTCCCGTCAGGTCTGCCGGCCGCTAGTCGTTGTCCGGATGGCCGTAGTGCTTGGTGATGCTCTCCACGGAGTCGCCCTCGATGACGTAGTGGGCGTTGGGGCTCTTGAGCCGAATGACCCGGTTCTCGTAGTCGAACTCGGTGTCGCCCAGGTGGATCTCGAACTTCTCCCCGCCGGAGGTCGTGATGATGATCTCGCCCCAGCTCTTCAGTTCCTTCTCGACAAACTCCATCTTCACTGCGGCTCAACTCCTTTCCGTTGCTGGCGCCGTGGATGGGCATCTACTACGATCATCATACTACCAATTCCTGAACGGTTCAAGGACAGGCTCTCCCGGCGCAGCCATAGTGTGCCCAATCGGCCGCCATCCACGCGCGGGCGCACTGTCAGCGCGCGCCTTCCATGGCCAGGAGCTGCCGCTTCACCTCCGGCCCGCCCATGCTGTATTGGCCGATGGTCCCGTCGCTCCTGACCACCCGGTGGCAGGGTATGAGCAGTGGCACGGGGTTTCGCCGCAGGGCGCCGCCCACCGCGCGGGCGGCCCGGGGCCGGCCCACCGCGGCGGCCAGCTCGCCGTAGGTGCGCACCTCGCCCCGCGGAATGGCCCGGCAGGCGGCCAGCACCTCCCGGTCGAAGGGGCTGAGCGGGGACAGGTCCACCGGACCGTCGTACGGCTCACCCTCCAGCCAGCCCTGCAGCATCCGCTCCAGTTCGGCCCGGCGCCCGTCGTTCCGGACGGGGCTTTGCCCGGTCAGGGCGCGGCAGCGGGCCCGGAAGGCCTCCTCTTCGGCCTCCCCGGCGGCAACGCAGGCGATCCCCTGCGCGGTCCAGGCCACGTAGATCGGTCCCAAACGGGTCTCGCAGCACGTGTACTCCATTCGTCTCCCCCTCTGACGTATGTTGAGGCCTGCCGCGCCGGCGCGCCTCAGCCGGACTGCGCCGCCCGCACCCGCTGGATCTCCGCCACCGCCTCCGGGTTCTCCAGGGCGGAGAGGTCCCCTGGGTCCTCACCCAGGTACGCCGCCCGGACGACCCGGCGCATGATCTTGGCGTTGCGGGTCTTGGGCAGGGACCCGACAAAGAGCACCGCCTCGGGCACCAGCGGGCGGCCCATCTCCCGGGCGACCCGCTCCCGCAGCTCGTCCGCCAGGCCGGGACCCGGCGTCACCCCCGGCCGCAGCACGACGAAGCAGACGGGGGCCGTCCCTTTCACCGGGTGGGGCACGCCCACCGTCGCCGCCTCCTGCACCCGGGGGTCGCTGACCAGCACCGACTCGTACTCCGCCGGCCCCACCCGCTTGCCGGCGACGTTGATCGTGTCGTCGGAGCGGCCGTGGATGTACCAGAACCCCTCCGCGTCCACCGACGCCCAGTCCCCGTGGACCCAGAAGCCCTCAAACCGGCGCCAGTAGGTCTCGAGATAACGGTCAGGGTCGCGCCAGAAGCCCCGGGTCATGCCCGGCCAGGGGGCGGTGAGCGCGAGCTCCCCCACCTGTCCCGGCGGCGCGGGCTGCCCCCGCTCGTCCAGCACCGTGGCCGCCATGCCGGGGACCACGGCGTTGAAGGAGCATTCTTTAATTGGACGGATGGGCACGCAGCCCAGGATTCCGCCGGAGATCTCGGTGCCGCCGGAGTAGTTGATCATCGGGCAGCGGCCGCCGCCCACGTGCTCCACGAACCAGCGATACGGCTCCGGGTTCCAGGGCTCGCCCGTGCCGCCCAGCACCCGCAGGCTGGACAGGTCGTGCCGGGCCACCCAGTCCGTGCCCGCCGGCGCCAGGGCGCGGATGACGGTGGGTGACAGCCCCAGGTGAGTGATGCCGTGCCGTTCGACCATGTCCCACAGCCGGTCGGGGGCGGGATGGTCGGGGGCGCCGTCATACAGGAAGACCGTTGCGCCCAAGATGAGCCCCCCGTAGATCAACCACGGCCCCATCATCCAGCCCAGGTCGGTGAACCACATCACCAGGTCGCCGGGCCCCACGTCGAAGCAGTGGGCCATGTCCTGGGCCGCCTTCAGCGGGAAGCCGCCGTGCACGTGCACCGCCCCCTTCGGGCGGCCGGTGGTGCCGGAGGTGTAGATGATCATGCACGGGTCCTCGGGGTCCATGCGCGCCGTCTCGAAGCGGGCCGGCTGCGCCGCGACCTGTTCGTGGTACCAGAGGTCGCGCCCCGGGGTCCAGCCGACGGCGGCGCCGGTGCGCCGCACCACCAGCACGTTCCGGACGGAGGGCGCCTGCGCGGCCGCCTCGTCGGCCACCGCCTTCAGGGTGACCAGCCGGCCGCGCCGGTAGAAGCCGTCCGCGGTGATCAGGAGCTTCGCCTCGCAGTCGGCCAGCCGGCTGGCGGCGGCCGCCGGCGCGAAGCCGGAGAAGATCGGCGTGAAGATGGCGCCCAGGCGGGCCACGGCCATCATGGCCGCCACCGCCTCGGGGATGAGCGGCAGCATGATGCCCACACGATCCCCCTTCGCCACCCCCAGCGCCCGCAGGGCCCCGGCAAGCCGGTTCGACTCTGCCCAGAGCTGCCGGTAGCTCCAGGTGCGGACGGTGCCCTCCTCGCCCTCGTAGATGACGGCGAGCTGGTGGGGCCTGTTGCGCAGGTGCTTGTCCACGGCCTCGTGGGCCAGGTTCATGCGGGCGCCCCGGAACCAGGCCGCCCACGGTGCGCCGGCCGAGAGGTCCAGGATCTGCCTGGGCGGTTCGTACCACTCGATGCCGATGTCCTTCACGGCCTCCCTCCAGAACCAGGCCGGGTCGGCCGCCGCGCGGGCCTGCAACTCCTCCAGGCTGCCCACGCCACAGGACGCGAGGAACCGGGCGATCCGCGCGCGCGTCCGCCAGGCCTCGTCGGGTCGCCAGACGTACTCCGACATCCGCTCACCTACCTCCCCCAAGTCCTCTGTAAACAATTTTGGCGCTCCGGCGTGAATTCCTACAGAGCGGGGATGGTTCGTGGCGCGGGGCAGGCGAACTCCAGGAACCGGAGGAATTCCGCAGTTGAACCGTCAGCGAACAGGATCATATAATTAATATGCGTTCTTAACCATACATACGGAGTCGATGACATGACGGTGCAGGCGACAACCCCCGCGACCTCCGAGCGCTCGGGCCGGATTCCCCGGGCCGTCCCGGTTCTGGCCTTCCTCTGCGCCGCGCTCGTCGGCCTGTGGTGGCGGCTGCCGCTCCTGGTGGCACCCGTGGCCGACTTCGAACAGGGTCCCGGCGGAACCGAGGCTTACGTCACCGTGGCCACGCAGATTCGGGAGCAGTCCGCGTCCTTCTGGACGGGCGGCGACGTGCACCTGCGCCTGAGCGAGGCCGAGGTGAGCGGCATGCTCTCCTCTGCCCTGCTGAGCGGCGGCTCGCCCGACGGTCCGCTGGCTCGGGTGCGCGGCGGGGTGGACGACGGGGTCCTGCTGGTGGAGGCGGTGGTGGCGCCGCCGGCCGACCGGGTTCCGGCGCGGCTCGCCGGTCCCGTCGGGCTCCGGCTGCGGCTGGCGCCCGAGGTGGACGAGACCGGGGTGATCCAGTTCCGGATCACCGGGGCCCACGTCGGGAAGATCCCCGTGTCGCCCCACCTGATCCGGCTGGCGGGCTGGCTCCTCCAACCCCGGTGGCAGGGGTACGACGCCCGCGAGGCCGCCTTCATCCTGCCGGTCAGCGACATGATCTCCCAGGCCCTGGGTCGGCGCATCGAGATCCGGTCGTTCACGGCCGGGCAGGGGCAGCTCAGCCTGACCATCGCCATGCCCGAGTACTGAGGCCCGGAGCGGGTTTCCCCGCTCCGGGCCTAGTTCAACAGCCCCCGGCGCATGGCCTCCGCTACCGCCTGGGTGCGGTTCTGCACCCCCATCTTGTCGAACAGCAGGTTCATGTGCCGGCGGACGGTGCGCTCGCTGAGGTAGAGCCGGTTGCCGATCTCCGCGTAGGACGCTCCCTCGGCCAGCATCCGGAGCATGGCGATCTCCTCCTCCCGGAGCGTCTCCTCCCCCCGGCCCGCCAGCTTGCCGGCCAGCGACGGGTGGATGACCACCCCGCCCTGGGCGGCGGTGCGCACCGCGGAGGCGATCTCGGCGAACGAGGCGGTCTTGGGGATGTACCCGCTGGCGCCCATCGCCAGGGCGGAGCGGACCAGGGCCGCGTCGGCGTAAGTGGAAAGCACCAGAACCGCCGGCGGGTCACTGCCCTGCAGGATCTGCCGGGCGGCGTCGAGCCCGCTGCCGTCGGCCAGCTTCAGGTCCAGCAGGACGACGTCCGGCCGCAGCCGGGCCGCCAGCGCCACCGCCTCGGCCACCGCGGCGGCCTCTCCCACCACTTCCATGTCCGCATCGCTCTCGATCAGCTGCCGGAGCCCCTCCCGCACCACGGTCTGGTCCTCCACCAGCAGAATCCGCCGCTTCACGGCGTCCACCTCCCGCTGCCTGCCCGCTGAGGCGCGCGTGCGCCTGTCATGCGAATCGCTGTAGAATAGCGTTGAACAGCATCATATTAACACAAGGAGGAAAGCCAGACCATGCGCTGGTCCGACGTTCCGGTGGAGAACAAGGCGCAGATCGCCTGGGGTGCGCTGGTGGTCGTCTACCTGCTCGGGGCCCAGCGGCCCGAGCTCATCCGGCCGCCGGTGGTGGCCGTCTTCCTGCTGTCGGCCGCCGCCGCCTTCCTGGAACTCTGGCTGCGCAGCCGGGGCTGGCCGCACCTCCTCTGGTACGACTGCATCGTCTGGTCCGCGCTGCTGACCGGGATGGTGGTGGTCACCGGCGGGCGGGGCTCCGAGGTCTGGGCCGCCTACATCCTCATGTCGCTCACGGCGCCGGTGGTGCTCCGGCGGGTGGCGCCGTACATCCTGCTGGGGGTCAACGTCACCGCCTACGGGCTGATCTACCTCCTCTACAACCCCTTTGGGGCCCCGCTGGACTGGGGCCTGCTCTTCCTGCGCATCGGGACCATCTTCCTGGTGGCCTACGTGGTCGACCGCTCCACCGCCCGGGAGCGGCAGTCCCACGCGCGGGCGGTGGCGCTGGCCCGCAGCCGGGTCAGCGAGCTGGTCCAGGCCCGGGACGCCGAGCGGCGGCGCATCGCCCACGACATCCACGACTGGCTGGGCACCGGAATCATCGCGCCGCTCCGGCGACTGGAGATCGCCGCCCGCCAGTCCGACGTGGAGAGCTGCCGGCGGCACGTGGAAGAGGCCGCCGACTCGCTCCGGCGGGCCCACGCCGAGCTCAGGCGGCTGATGGAGAACCTGCACCCCCACCTCCTGGAGCAGATGGGGCTGGCGGAGGCGCTGCGGGCGTACCTCACCGACTGGGGCGAGGAGCACGGCGTGGCCGTGCACTACCACCTCACGCCCGGCCCCGAGCCGCCGGCGGACGCGGCGCTGGCGCTGTACCGCATCCAGCAGGAGGCGCTCAACAACTGCGCCAAGCACGCCGACGCCAGCCAGGTCTGGGTGACGCTGGAGCTGGGCGCGAACCAGGTGCGGCTGACGCTGCGGGACGACGGACACGGCCGGCCCGGCCGCCCGGGCCGGGGCATCACGGGGATGCAGGAGCGCGCCGCCGCCTTCGGCGGCACGGTGACGGTCCACGGTCAGCCGGGCCGGGGCACGACCGTCACCGCCGAACTGCCGCTCAGGGCGGCTGCAGCAGCGGCTCCAGCGCCGACAGAACCGTTCTGACCACGATGGCGTACCCCTGCGCGGTGGGATGGATGCCGTCGCGCTGGTTCAGGTAGGGCGACCCCGCCACCCCCTCCAGGAAGAAGGGGATGAGGGGGACGCCGAACTCGGCCGCCAGGTCCGGGTAGACCTGCGCGAAGGCCGCCTCATACTCGGGGCCGTGGTTGGGCGGCGCCCGCATGCCCGCCAGCAGCACGGCGACCCCCTCCTCCTGCAGCCGTGCGATGATGCCGGCCAGATTCTCCCGCACCTCCGCCACCGGACGCGCCTGCATGCCGTCGTTGGCGCCCAGCTCCAGGATGACCACGGCCGGCCGGTGCTCCAGCACCTGGTCGACCCGGCTGAGGCCGCCGGCCGTCAGCTCCCCGGAGACGCCGGCGTTGACCACCCGGTACCGGTAGCCCCGCTCGTCCAGCAGCGCCTGCAGCTGGCTGGGGTAGTTCCGGTCCGGGTCCACTCCCAGCCCCGCGGTGAGGCTGTCGCCAAAGGCGACGATGACGGGCCAGCCGCTGCGGTCGACCCGCGGGTCCGGCGTGAGCACCTCCGGCAGGGCCGCGCGCGCCAGCTCGGCCGCCGGCGCCTGCAGCGCCGACTGCTGCTTCGGCGAGGGCCGGCCGGCCCGCCACAGCGCGACCGCGGCGATCGCGGCCACGGCCAGTGCGACGACGAGAACGCGGCGCACGCGCCTCCCCCCTTGCACAGGTTCGTCCTGTTAGGGTGTCCATGAGGGAATCGCGCCCCGCACGGCGAATATCGGATCAGGCGGTGATGGCGGTGTTCACCTTCACGCCCCAGGCGGCGCAGAAGCTGAAGCAGATCATCCAGGAGCGCGGCGGCAACCTGGCGCTCTCCATCGCTGCGGATCCCGAGGTGACCGGCGGTGCATGGCGGCTCACGCTGGTGCCGCGCCGGCCCTCGACGGCGGTGGTGAGCGGCGTGCCGGTGGAGGCCGATGCGGAGGCGCTGCGGCTGCTGGACGGCACGATCATCGACTGGGTGATGACGCCCGACGGACCGGGGCTGGGCATCTATGACCAGAACCTCGTGGACAACGACCCCCGGCGGCGCGGCAGGTTCTGACACGGACCTGCGGTTGACATACGCGGCCGCGGGCTCGTATAATGGATGAGTCATGGGCGCCCGTAGCTCAGCAGGATAGAGCAGCAGTTTCCTAAACTGTTGGTCGGGGGTTCGAGTCCCTCCGGGCGCGCCAGGGAAAATTTGCAAGGCTCCAGGGCCGCAGGGAATGATCCCTGACGGCCCTGGAGCCGTTTTTACCCTATGGAAGGACGTGGTGGAGCCGAACCGGCGCTGCGCCGGATGCCGGGCGGTCAGACGATGTACTCCGGGTCCTCCCGGCCCGTGGCCAGCTGGCCGATCAGCCGGTCCAGCTGCTTGTCGTCCACCAGCGCCCCGATCAAGGCGGTTGCGATCGCCTGGTCCTGCGCCCCGCGCGTGACCGCGGCGGCTCCCAGCCGGAAGCCTTCGCGCTGCCCAGCGAGGAAAGCGAGGATGCCGAAGGCGCGGGCGAAGTTCCAGTGCAGGTTGGAGGCCGCGTCGATGGCCCGGCGCCATTCCTCGTTCAGCGGGCCGCTCTCCTCGGTGCGCTCCCTCAGCTCATCCAGGGTGCGGTACACCTCGTCGTACTCCTTCCCGAAGTGCTGCTCGGCCTGCCAGAAGGCGGCCTGAAGCTGGGCCGCCTCGATGCTGGTCAGGCGGCGGTGGGGAACGCGGTTTTCCACGTCCAGCATGGGAACGCCGACCTCGTACAGGGGCTCCTCATAGCTCTGCAGCTCCGGCGGGCGCAAGCCGGCGACTTGCTCACGCGTGAGCGCGTTGATCATCGGGCGACCTCCTTCGTGGCATCAGATGCGGGAGTCCGGAGTTGCCACCGTTGCAGGCCACCGCCCTATCCGCACCCAGGGCAGAGGGCAGCCCCATCCCGAGGATGAGCACTGCCGATGAAAGCCGAAGGACTGCCTGCCGGACGCCCCAGCGCCCGGCGGCCGCTGCTGACAGCCAGCCCGGGGTCCCCTTCCGCCTTGTGGATCGCGTCCCTGAGCTGAAGCACGCTGCCCCGGGGCGCCCGCGCGACGATCCGCCTCCCGCGGTGCAGTGCCTCGGCCCACCGCCCTTGCTGGTGCGGCCCGTAGGCCAGCGCTGCGTGACCGTGAACGTCCTCGAACAGCGGCTCCACCTCCTTTTCCTGCCTCCGCAGGTCCGCCAGGACCGCGCGGCGGGCCCGGTACTCGGGTTTCCAGGCACCGGGCTGGTGGATAGGGCCGTGCTGTCGGGCGTTTGCCCAAACAATTCCGGCCGGCATATTGTTATGTTGAGATTTCTGTGCAAAATCCTAACATCTGGCCTGCGTGGTTGTAAAGACCGAAGTTGCTTGTCAACTGCCAATGTTTCATTTCAATACTGCCGCGGTCCAGGGGCGCGGCCGCGCCCGGCCGTGGCAAGACCGGCCCCCCTGGACTCGGGCGCATGGAACGCCGTTGGGGTGTGATCTGTAGACCCAACGCGAAATCAGGCGGTTCTATATCCTACGCAAAATGTGTTCCGCGTCATTGCGAAGCTTTGCGGACGTGCTGCACCACGTTCTTGGTCCCGCTGTACCCGCCCATCGCGGCCAGAGCGATGACCAGCCCGGCGCCGACGGCCACCTTCCACTCCGCTGGATCGAAACCGACCGCCAGCCAGCCGAGCCCCTGGCCGATGACCAGGGCCGCGGCCGGCGCGGCCACCTGGCGGCGGGCCTCGAACCAGGGGATGCGCCGGAGCAGCGCCACCAGGGCGGTGGTGATGGCGGCGTAGGTCAGCACCCGGGGCAGGATGGCCTCGGGCAGGAGCGAGGCCAGGGCCTGGAAGAGCAGCTGGAGTTCGTTCATGGGTCCCCCTCCCCCTGCAGCGGCGAAGCCCGCCATCGGCACGGCAATGGCGGGCGTGGAGTGGTCAGACGCCGCTGCCTCCGTCTCGTCAGGAGATGGCTGTGCCGGGGCGGCCCCGCCGCGCCTACACGCTGATCGCGCCCGCCCGGAAGTCGCTGCCGCCCATCTTCACGTTGATCACGGTCAGCCGGTCCGCTGCCAGCGCCTGCCGGAGGGCAGGCCCGATCTCCTCCGGCCGCTCCACCCAGATGCCGTGTCCGCCCAGGGCCTCGGCCACCCGCTCGTAGCGGGTGTAGCTGAGAGCCGTGGCCAGCGCACGTTCGCTGCCGAACATCTCCACCTGGCCGCGGCGGATCTGGGTCCAGCCGGCATCGTTGCCCACCACCACAACGAAGGGCAGGTTCTGCCGCACCGCCGCCTCCACCTCCATCAGGTTGAGCCCTGCGGTGCCGTCGCCGAGCAGGAGGACGACGGGCACGTCCGGGTGCGCCAGCCGCGCGGCCATGGCGAACCCCATGCCGATCCCGAGCGTGCCCAGCGGCCCGGGGTCCATCCAGCCCGCCGGGTAGCGGCGCACCCGCACCACGTTGGCCGCGGTCGCCACGAAGTCGCCGCCGTCCCCGATGAGGATCGCGTCCTCCGGCAGGGCCCGGTCGATCTCGGCGCACAGCCGCAGGGGATTGACGGGCATGGCCTCGCTGGTGAGGTCCGGCTGCATCCGGGCCAGCCGCTTCTCCTCCTCCGCCTCCAGCCGTTCCAGCCACGCCCGGCGCGCGGGCCGGCCGGCGCCCAGGTCGCCCAAGGCCAGTAGCTGCATCATCACCGTGCCGCTGTCCCCGGGAATGGCCACCGCCGCGTCCCGGTTGCGGCCGGGTTCTGCCGGGTCCAGGTCCACCTGGATCAGCCTGCACTGTTCGTTCCACACGGGAGAGCCGCCGTAACCCAGGCGGAAATCGAGGGGCGTGCCGAAGACCAGGGCGACGTCGGCCTCCGCCAGGGCAGCCTTGCGGGAACGCGCCCAGCGGGGAGGCAACAGGCCTCGGGCCATGCCCGAGACATAGACCGGCGCGCCCACCTTTTCGGCGAACTCCCGGGCCGCCTGCCAGTGCGGGGACCAGCGCACCTGGCTGCCGATCAGGACCACCGGCCGCTCCGCCGCGCGCAGCAGCTCCGCCGCCGCCGCCACGCGGCTTTCGTCCCCCGGCATGGCCGGCCGCCCGGGGTAGGGGGCCGGCAGGCGGGAGCCGCCGTCCTCCCACGGCGCAAACAGCAGGTCCAGCGGCATCTCCAGGTAGACCGGCCCCGGCACGCCCGACATGGCCGTCCGGAAGGCCCAGGAGACGATCTCCGGGATGCGCGCCGGATCGGAGATGGAGACCTGCCCCTTGGTGATGGGGCGGATGACGGAGAGCACGTCCATCTCCTGGAGCGCGCCCTTGCCCGCCAGGCTGCGGGGCCCCTGCCCGCCGATCACCACCATCGGCGACTGGGCGCGGTAGGCGTTGGCGATGCCGGTCACCGCGTTGGTGACCCCCGGGCCGGCCGTCAGGATGGCGACGCCGGGACGGCCGGTCAGGCGGGACCAGGCGTCGGCGGCGAACGCCGCCGTCTGCTCGTGCCGCACGTCCACCACCCGGATCCCTTCATCCAGGCAGCCGTCGTAGATGGACATCACGTGGCCGCCGCAGAGGGTGAAGACGACCTCCACGCCCTCGTTGCGCAGCGCCCGGGCGACCAGCTTCCCCGCATGCGCAAAGCTCATCTCCCGCTCCCCTTTCAAACTTCTTGCATGAGCGACTATTCTTCACCTGTTGCGCCGTTCCTGTCCGCACCCTGCCAGGCGTACCAATATTCGCTGGAGGCCGCGAGGTATGGGACGCGGGCGCCGCACGCACACTTTGGGCAGCCTTGCGAAGTCTCGCCAAGGGAGGAGCATGAAGATGCACCGCACGCCGACCCGCAGGAGGGCGCTTCTCCTGGCCGCGGTCCTGATGGGCGCGGCTCTGGCCCTGCCCGCCGGAACGGCCCGGGCACGGGTGACGGAGCGCAACGACGCCGCGCCGGTGAGCGCCTCGCTGCAGCCCACCCTGCGTCCGATTTACTCCGCCAGGACCGAGGACAAGGTGGTCGCCCTCACCTTCGACATCTCGTGGGGAAACCAGATGGCTCCCAAGGTGCTGGAGGTACTGCGTAACGAGAAGGTGCCCGCGACCTTCTTCCTCTCGGGCCCCTGGGCGAAGAATCACGCGGAGCTGGTGAAACAGATCCAGGCGGACGGCCACGAGATCGAGTCCCACGGCCACGCCCACGTCGACCTCAACACGCTGGGCCGCGAGGGCGCTGCCCGGAACATCGCCGCCGCCCACGCGATCCTGAAGGAGCTGACGGGCCGGGACCCCACCTACATCCGGCCGCCCAACGGCGCGTTCAACGAGGCCTCGGTGCAGGCGGCGAAGGACCTGGGCTACGCGACGGTCATCTGGTCCGTGGATTCGCTGGACTGGAAGAACCCGGGGGTGGACCGCATCGTGAACCGCACCGTCCGGCTGGCCCACCCCGGCGCCATCATCCTGATGCACGCCAGCGACTCCTGCAAGCAGACCGACCAGGCGCTGCCGGCCATCATCCGCTCGCTGCGGGAACAGGGCTACCGATTCCTCCTGCTGGACGACCTGATCCGCACCTACGGCGTGGACATGAACGGGCACATCCGGGTGCTGCGCTAGGCCCGGGCGGGCCCGCGCAACCGCGCGCGGACGGGGCCCGTCTAACGGAGAGACGGCGGCGCCACCCCCACGTTGACGGAATGAGGCGGCCGCTGGTAAACTGGTGTTCGTGACGCGGCTCCGCCGCGCCGACACCGCCAACCCGGGAGGGTTCCTGGTGTTCAACTGGAGCGCTGCTCTGAAGGTGATGGCCATCTCGGCCATCCCGTTCCTGGAACTGCGCTTCGGCATCCCCGTGGGTATCGTCAGCGGACTGGATCCGGCGGTTGCCGTCGCGCTCGGCGTCCTGGGCAACGTGCTCCAGGTGCCGCTGATCATCTTCATCATGTACATGCTCCGGCGCATCGCCCAGCAGGTGCCGTGGGCGGCCCGCATCCTGGCGCGCATCGACCGCGCGGCGGAGCGGCATGAGGCGAAGGTGCGGCGCTACGGCTGGCTCGGTCTGGCGCTGCTGATCGGCATCCCGATCCCCGGCACCGGCCTGTGGACCGGCGCGGCCGTGGCCAACCTGATGCGGATGCCGCTCATGCTGACGGCGCTGTCCATGGCCGCAGGGGTAGCGATTGCCGGCGTGCTGGTCGGGGCGGTGACGACGGGCGCCATCGCGGTCATCGATCTGTTCTGAGCGCACATAGCCAGGGAGGGGGCCTGATCAGCCCCCTCCCATCTCTATCCTGCGGACGGTTCGCGCCGCCGCGCGGCCGGCTACACCATCAGCAACCCCACCAGCCCCCCGACGACGGTGGCCAGCAGGTTGACCAGGTCGTTGCTGACGACCTGCAGCCCCCGGTGCAGGCGGGTCCGGCTGCCGCACCCGTGCACCGGCCGCTCCGTCTCCTTCCCGCACTGCGGGCACCAGTACACGCCCTGCAGGGTCGCCCCCAGCAGCGAGTCCAGGAAGGAGCCGGTGAGGCCGGCCAGGGTCACCCAGGGCAGGAGGCGCCACCAGCGGGGATCCGCCAGGGCGCCGACCAGGGCGATGAAGAGCCCGCCGCCCACGGCGGCCAGCGTGCCGCCCACGGAGACGGCGCCGCTGGTACCCGGAGGCACGGGCTTGAAGGTCGTGATGAGCCGGGGCGCCGAGCGGGCCAGCACCCCCAGCTCCGTGGCCCAGGTGTCCGCCGCGGCGGCCGCCAGGCTGCCCAGGATGGCGCCCATCCAGGCGGCCTGCCCGGTGGCCGTGTAGGCCACGGCGGCGACCGCCGCCACCCCGCCGTTGGCGAGGGCCTGACCCAGGTCGCGCGTGCCGGTCTTGGCGAAGTCGGCCTCGACCACGGCCTTCCGCTGCCGGAACAGCCGGGACAGCAGGCTGCCCGACACGAAGAACGCGACCAGGGCGAGCCCGCCGGGCCAGCCGCCCAGTCCGAACACCGCCGTGCCCGTGAGGATGGCCCCCAGCACTCCGCTGGGTGTGAGGGCGCCCTTCCGCCAGGCGGCCAGCCCGATCAGGGACGCCAGCAGGGAACCCAGGCCCAGGGCCGGCAGGAGGGGCGTGACGAGGTTCAGCCCGCTCCAGACCACGAACCCGGTGCCGAGAGGTACCCAGAGGTTGTCCAGCCCCTTGATGCCCAGCGCCTCCGCACACGATGCGGCCACAGCCCCCAGGAGGGCCAGCCCGGCCACGGCCGGGGCGGCCAGATCTGGCGCGAAGAGGCGCAGCACGACGAGGAGGGTCGACAGCGTCACGGCGAACATGGCCAGGGAGCCCTCCAGGCTCTTGGTGCGGCCGCCCAGGGTGGCGTACGGCCGTCGCCCGAGGCGCAGCCCCACCGTGGACGCAGCGGCGTCGCCCAGGGTCATGGCGAGCACGCCGCCCAGCATGGCGGCGGGCTCCTCCCAGGCCAGCAGGACCAGCAGCGCGAAGGAGACCGCGAACCAGACGGTTCCCAGGTTGTCCGCGTCGGCCTCCACGGCCCCGAGGAGCCGCCGGCGGTGAACGACCCAGTTGGCCGCGGCGGACAGCGCGGGCGGGACCGCCGCCAGGTAGCGGTTCTCGAAGACCAGCAGCGTGCCGATGATCCACAGACCCGCGCCCACGTGCACCACCTTGCGGGCGATGGGGCGCGGCAGCCCCATGCGGTATCCGACCTCGCCCACCGCCACCACGCCACCGACGTAACCGAAGGCCAAGAGGATGGCCCAGAGGTCGTTCATCCTGCATTCCTCCTCGCTCCGACAGGAGAACTTCTCTCCAAGCCTGAAACTTACCTGCAGAGAAGATTCGCCGGCTGTCGCAGATCCGCCCTTCGATCGGTCACGCTCCTCATCACATCCCGGAAAGTTAGGTTGGTCGCGATGCAGTGGAAGACCCTGCTTGACCTGTTCATCGGTTTTGGCCGTGCGACGCTCCTGGGGTTCGGCGGAGGGCCGTCCATCGTCCCCCTGTACGAGCACGAGGCCGTGGAAGTGTTCGCCTGGGTGAGCCGGGAAGAGTTCGGAACAGCCCTGGCCATGGGGAACGCGCTGCCCGGGCCCATCGTGACCAAGCTGACCATGTACATCGGCTACCGGGTGGCCGGATGGCCGGGTGCGATCGTCGCCCTGCTCGCCGTGACCCTGCCCGTCGGGCTGATCATGATCGCCCTGGCGGGGCTGATGCTCCGGTTCAAGGACAGCCCGGTCCTGAAGGGGATGGTAAACGGCATCCGTCCGGTGGTCTTCGTGATGCTCGCGATGCTCGCCTGGGACTTCGCCGGCTACGCCTTCCAGCCCAAGGGCACGGGGCTCCTGAGCTGGCTGCCCTTCGGCATCGCCGCCGCCTACTTCATCTCGGCGCAGTACCTGAAGCTCTCCCCCATCTACGGCGTGGTCGCCTCGCTGGTCATCGGCGCACTCCTGCTCCGGTAGCCCGCTGCCGCAGCCCGGCAACAAATTTCGCCGAAGCGGCAGGTTTCTCGGTCGCAAGGGCGAAGAGGTATGCCGGGTCCGTGACTCTCACTTAGGAGGCTGTCAGACTTGGCCGTTGTGAGCATTTTCGTCGGGAATCTGCCCTGGGCTACCACGGATGAGGAACTGGAGGCGCTCTTCGCCCCGTACGGGGAAGTGAAGCGGTCGAAGATCGTCCTGGACCGGGAGACCCGCCGCAGCCGCGGGTTCGGGTTCGTGGACATGGAAGAGGAGGCGGCCGCCGGGGCCATCGAGGCCCTGAACGGCCAGCCGTACAACGGCCGTGTTCTGACCGTCAACCTGGCCCAGAGCCGCCCGGCCCGCGCGTAACGTCCGGCGCCAATCGCACGGCGGCGCCCCCGGCACATGCGGGGGCGCCGCTTTTGTGTGTGATCCGACTTCCTAGCCCTTGAGGCGTTCCTCGATCTCGGCCCGGCGGGCCTCGAACCCCGGCTTGCCCAGCAGCGCGTACATGTTCTGCTTGTACGCCTCGACGCCGGGCTGGTCGAAGGGGTTGACCCCCAGCAGATACCCGCTGATCGCGCAGGCCTTCATGAAGAAGTAGAGCATGTAGCCGTAATGGTAGGGCGTGAGCTCCGGCAGGGTGAGGGTGAGGTTGGGCACGCCTCCCTCGGTGTGGGCCAGCCGGGTGGCGAGGAACGCGGTGTGGTTCACGTGGTGCAGCGTCTGGCCGCCCAGGAAGTCCAGGCCGTCGCCCTCGTCGCCGGGGGGCAGCGGGATGTCGACGGACGGCCGTTCCACGTGCACCACCGTCTCGAACAGGTTCCGCATGCCCTCCTGGATATACTGGCCCAAGGAGTGCAGGTCGGTGGTGAAGGCCGCGGCGGCGGGGAAGATGCCCTTGCCGTCCTTCCCCTCCGACTCGCCGAACAGCTGCTTCCACCACTCGGCCGTCGCCTTCAGGGCGGGCTCGTAGGTGACCAGCACCTCCGTCGTCATGCCCTTGCGATAGAGGGCGTTGCGGGCGGCTGCGTACTGGTAGCACGGGTTCCGCTCGAGATCCGGGTCGCTGTACGCCGCGGCGGCCGCGGCGGCGCCGGCCATGAGCGCGTCGATATCGATGCCGGCGGCGGCGATCGGCAGCAGGCCCACGGCCGTGAGCACCGAGTAGCGGCCGCCGACGTCGTCGGGGATGACGAACCGGGTGTACCCCTCGGCGTCTGCCAGCTGCTTCAGCGCGCCCCGGGCGGCGTCGGTGGTCGCGTAGATGCGCCGGCGCGCGCCGTCCTTGCCGTACCGGCGCTCCATCCAGTTCCGCAGCAGCCGGAAGGCGATGGCCGGCTCCGTGGTCGTCCCGGACTTGGAGACGACGTTGAGCGACACCTCCCGGTCCTCCAGCACGTCGAGCAGTTCCGTCAGATAGCGCGGGCTCAGGTCGGTGCCGGCGAAGAAGATCTGGGGCGCCCCGCGGCGCTCGGGAGGCAACAGGTTGTGGAAGGCGTGCCCAAGCGCCTCGACGGTTGCCCGCGCCCCCAGGTAGGAACCGCCGATCCCGATGACCACCAGGACGTCGGAGTCGTCGCGAATGCGCGCGGACGCCTCCTGGATGCGGCGGAACTCCTCGCGGTCGTAGCGCTCGGGCAGGTCCAGCCAGCCGGTGAACCCGGCGCCCGGGCCTGTCCGTTCGTGAAGCATCCGGTGGGCGATCCGGATGGCCTCGGCCTGGTACGTCAGTTCGTGGGGATGGGGACCGAGCAGAGACGGCGAGACGGTGAAACGCAGCGAAGAACTCAACAGGACCCCCTCCAGGCTCCAAGTGTTCAGATCACAGTATACCTGCGGCGCCGCCGGCGAGCCAAGCCTTCGTGTATCCGCGCCGCTCAGAACGTCACCGCCACCACCGCCTCCGGCCGCGCGCACGTCGCGCGGCCCTGCCCGTCCACGATCACCACGGGGTCGGCCAGGATGAGCCGGCCGGTGAGCAGCCGCTGCCCCACCTGCAGCGTCACCGCACGTCCCCGGAGTTCGGCCAGCAGCTCGACGATCGGATCGCGTCCGCCGCTCCGGTCACCCCCGGAACCGGCCGTGGAGCCCTCAACCCGGGAAACAGGCCCCCCGGGAGCGGTCAGCCGGCGCGGTGCGACCGGCATGCCCCTCTGCGCGAAGCGACAGGCGCCCGGCACCCCCTCCTCCCCTCCTTTCCCCATTCGGACATCCGCGGGCGGGAACGCATAATGTAAACCTGGGAGGCTGTGCCCCGGCTCTCTCAATCCGTCCCTGAGGAGGAGTCCCCACATGCAGAACGGAACCATCCGCCAGCTGCTGGAGGACCTGCGGGGTGGCGGGTTTAACACGAGCCTGGTCGTGGACGGCGTCGTCATCCGGCGCCAGAAGGTCGTGGCGTTTGACAACGACGTCGTGTACACGGTGGACCGAAACGGCCTGGCCAGGGCCACCCGCATCGATCAGATCGACAGCGTAGACTTCTGAGGCGGGAGGCCGCGTCCGCGGTCCCCCGTTCCATGGTATTCACGCGAAGGGGGAGCCTGCCTGGGCTCCCCCTTCGCCCACCAGGGCAAAACCGGCGGTTCGAAGCTCACCGCAACCCATGCGGATTCGTGCCGTCGGTTCTGCGCTGGTTCAGTGCCGATAGCGGTAGACGATGCGGCCGCGCGTGAGATCGTAGGGGCTGAGCTCCACCGTCACCCGGTCGCCGGGCACGACGCGGATGTAGTGCCGGCGCAGCTTGCCTCCCAGGTGAGCGATCACCTCCGGCTGGTTCTCCAGGTCGAGCCGGACGGTGAAGAAGCCGTTGGACCGGGGCTCGACGATCACGCCATCCACCTCGATCATGTCCGACCGGGCCACGTCCCATCACCTCCTTTCTTTATGTATTATAGCCAGTTTCCTCCGGTTCGTCATCCGACGTTACAGGAGATTCCAGTAAAGACGTTTCGTGGACCACACCGCGGGATCCGCCTTGTCGCCCGATTTCGCTGCGTGCTACAATGTTCAGCGCCAATCTAGTCGGAGGGGGTTTCACCCTTGGGCCGAAAGTGGGAGAACATCAAGCGATCGAAAGCCAAACTGGACCAGCAGCGAGGGGCGACCTTCTCCCGCATCACGAAGGACATCATGAAGGCCGCCCGAGAGGGAGGGCCCGATCCGGAGACCAACTTTCTGCTGAAGGTGGCGGTCGCCGCGGCCCGCAAGGCCAACATGCCCAACGAGAACATCCAGCGGGCCATCGCCCGCGGGGCCGGGCTGGACAGCGCCGAGCGCTTCGACGAGATCGTGTACGAGGGCTATGGCCCTGGCGGCGTCGCCATCATGATGAACATCGTCACCGACAACCGCAACCGCACCGCGGCAGACGTGCGCCACATCTTCTCCAAGCACGGCGGCTCGTTGGGTGAGACCGGCTGCGTCAGCTGGATGTTCAAGAAGCGCGGCGTGATCGAGATCGACCGGGGCGAGACCCCCATCGGCGAGGACGACCTCATGATGATCGCCCTGGACGCCGGCGCGGAGGACCTGGTCACGGAGGAGGACTCCTACGCGATCTACACCGCCCCGGATGCGCTCAACCAGGTGATGAAGCAACTGGAGGCGGCGGGCGTCCCGGTGGAGAAGGGCGAGGTGGCCATGGTGCCCACCACGACCGTGGCCGTGTCGGGCGAGGAAGCCGAACAGCTGATGCGCCTCCTGGACCTGCTGGAGGAGCACGACGACGTGCAGAACGTGTATACGAACGCCGATATCAGCGAAGCGTAAAGGTGCGGCGGCGCCCCCGGAGTCGGGGCGCCGCCGCGCGTCCGCGGGGCTCAGGCCATCCCCTCGGGTTCCCGGCCCCGCCGGAGCAGGAGCGGCTCACGGCCCGTCCGCCAGACCACCTCGGCCACCGCGGCCACCACCTCCGGCGCCAGGTGCGGCTCCTGGATCACCGCGACCGCCGGCGGCGCCAGGGGCGGGCTGAAGAAGCCCAGGCTGACGACCCGGTCGGGCCGACTGGTGGCGGCCGCCAGGTAGGCCGAGGAGATCGTCGGCGAGCAGGTGGCCAGGATGGCGTGGGCCGGCGCGAAGCTGTCCAGCCGCGCGAACAGCTCCCGCTTGCCCGGCAGGTCCACCGACGACGCCTCGATGACCAGGTCTGCGTCGGCCACCGCCACCTCCGGCACCGCCTCCAGCCGCACCCGCACCGCCGCCAGTTGGGCCACGGAGGCAGCCCCGCCCCCTTCCCCCTGCCGGCCGAGCAGCCGGTCCTGCAGCCGGCGTCCGGCCTCGGCCAGGGCGGCCGGATCGGGCTCGTGCAGGCAGGTCGCGTATCCCGCCCGCGCCATCAGCGCCGCGATCTCCACCCCCGCCACGGTGCCCCCGATGACCGTTATCCGCTCCATCATCCGCACCCGCCCCCTTCTCTGCCCACGGTAAGCCACGGCCCGTCCACACGCCAGATGTATGCTCGCCGATGAACCGGTTATGCCGCGGGTGGCCAAGAGGTCCCCTTCACGGAAGGCGCGCAGGAATTTGCAGGAGTCCAAATCATTTTTGTGGTACCATTGCTATTGCCAAAAAACACGCGCCTTCTGGCGCTGCAGGAGGAGGCAAACCATGAACCGGTTGATGCGGCTCCTGACATCGGGAATCGTAGCACTCATGGTCTCGGTTCTCGCGCTGCCCTCCGGTGCCTACGCCGCGCCGGTCGTGCCGGCCGCACCCACGGACTGCGGCCTGGGCGACCACTGGGCAGCCCCCTATGCCTGCGACCTGATCAGGCACGGCATCATTGAGGAAGCGGCAGAGCTCGACCTGAACGCCGCGCTTGACGGTGCGTCCTTCCGCGACCTGCTGGTCCGGGCGGGCGCCTCCCTGGCCGACGAGGCTGAGGGTCCGCTCACCCGCGGCGAGGCGATCCGCCTGCTCGCCAAGGCCGTCGCCGGCGACCAGCTGGCCGGCGCTGACCTGCGCGTGCTGGAGGGCTACGCGGACGCGGCCGCGGCGGATCAGGCCACCCGCGAGGCCCTGGCGTTCCTGCTGCTGCGCGGCGTCCTGCTGGGCCGCGACACCGGTGAACTGGACCTGGACGCGCCGGTCACCCTGGGCGAGGCCGCCAAGCTGATCAGCCTGGCCGTGCCGGAGCCCCTGCCCGAGGGCACCGACAAGATCAGCCTGCTGGTTTACAGCGACTTCCACGGCCGTCTGGAGCCGAACGGCGCGGAACTGGGCGCCGCCCGGTTCACCACCGCCATCGCCGGCCAGTTGCTGAAGAACCCCAACACCGTCCTGATCGACGGCGGTGACACCTTCCAGGGCACCCCGATCTCCAACCTGGTGAACGGCGCCTCCGTGCAGGATTGGCGCAACAAGGTCGGCGTGAAGGTCGCCACCCTGGGCAACCACGAGTTCGACTGGAGCCAGCCGACCCTGCAGGGACTGCTGGCGACCGCCGAGCATCCGGTGATCGCGGCCAACATCTTCTATGAGGGCACGCAGGATCGGCCTGAATGGGCGGTTCCTTCCACGACGCTGAAGGTGGGCGAGTACACCATCGGCTTCATCGGCATCACCACGCCGGAGACCAAGGGCATCGTGCTCGCGGCCAACGTGGAGGGGCTGGATTTCGTCGATCCGGCGCCGGTGATCAACGAGGAGGCCCGTAAGCTGCGCGAGGCCGGGGCGGATCTGATTGTCGTCGTCACCCACAGCCCGGTGGATCCGGGAGACGAGCCCCTGGAGATCGTCGGCGAGGTGGCGGACTGGATGCCCCGGGTGACGGAGCGGGTTGACGCTGTCACCGGTGGCCACTCCCACAAGCAGGCGGCCGGCTACGTCCTCGATGCCAGCGGCAACCAGGTGCCGGCCGTTCAGTCCGGCGCTCACGGCACCGGCCTCGCCCGCATCGACCTCTACGTGAGCCGTGCCGACAAGCAGGTCACGAAGGCAGCCGTCGAGGTGTGGAATCCGCACCAGGCCCTTGCCCCGACCCCGTGGGCGGCAGATCTCGTGGCTAAGTGGGCCGCCGAAATCGAGCCCATCAAGCAGGTACCGGTGGGCAAGCTCGCCCATGAACTCTCCCGCACCACCGAGCCGTCTGGCGAGAGCGTGCTCGGCGACTTCATCACGGACGCCATGCTGGCTGGCGCGCCCGGCGCGCAGATCGCGGCCCACAACGGCGGCGGCATTCGGGCTCACCTGACCCCCAACGAGGAAGGCATGGTCACCTGGGGCGACCTGTACACCACGAGCCCCTTCGGCAACACCCTGGTGCTGGTGGACATGAAGGGCAGCGAGGTCAAGACCCTGCTGGAGCAGGCGCTGACCGGCTACGTCAGGCAGCTCAGGAACGAAGGCGGCTACCGGCCGCTGCAGGTGTCGGGTATCACCTTCACCTGGGATTACAGCAAGCCTGACGGCGAGCGGGTGGTCGAGATCAAGCTGGCCGACGGCACGCCCATCGACCCGGACGCGACCTACAAGGTGGTCGTGAACAACTTCATGGCGTCGGGCGGCGACGGCCTTACCATCCTGGCGCAGCTCGCGGACAAGCAGGTTGATCTGGGCATCGTCCTGCTGGACGCCCTGGTCGACTACGTCAAGGCCCTGGCTGCCGACGAGCCGCTCTCCTACGAGTTGCAGAACCGGATCCAGGTCATTAACATGCCTTAGCCGGGTCGATGGCCGGGTTTTCCCCGGTCAGGACGACCAGGTCAGCGGGGCTGCCCCGGCAGCGCAAGGTGCCGCGGCAGCCCCGTTCCGCGCCAACGGGCCGTCACGGCCCCTCTCCCTCCCGGCCCGCCCAGGCGTCTTCCGCGCCCTCAACTGCCGGAAGTTCGTCCGCCACGGGATACAGAGGGAGCACGTCCCCCTCCTCCTCCTCCAGGCCCGGGTAGGGGTTCACGTGCACCAGCACGTCCCGGCACCCGGGGACGGCGCGCATCACGGCCTCCTTCACCCGCTTGCCGATCCGGTGGCCTTCGGCCACGGTCAGGCCGGCGTCCACGCTCACCTTGCACTCGGCGTAGATCCCCGGGCCGAACACCCGGGCCCGCAGGTCGCCCACCTCCCGCACCCCCGGCACGGAAAGGGCCGCCCGCCGCATGGCGTCCACCGTCTCCGGCTCCGGCGCCCGGTCCATCAGGTCCCGCACCGCCTGCCAGTACAGGCCAAGCCCCATGCGCAGGATCAGGGCCGACACCAGCAGGCCCATGAGGGGGTCCAGGATGGGGAGCCCGAACCGGCCGCCCAGGGCGCCGGCCAGCGCCGCGGCCGACGCCAGGACGTCGGTGCGCTGGTTGGCCGCGTCGGCGAGCACGGCCTGGCTGCGCAGCCGCCGGCCAAGACGGGCCAGGTACCGGGCCAGCGCCTCCTTGGCCGCGATGGAGACGGCCGTCACCACCGCCGCCGCCAGGCCGACCGGTTCGCCGCCGGCGCGCAGGGCCTGGACGGCGCCCGCAGCGGTGGCCAGCCCTGCGAAGGTCACAAGGATACCCACCAGCTTCGCCGCCACCGGCTCGGCCTTGTCGTGGCCGTATGGGTGGTTCCAGTCAGGCGGCCGCGCGGCGATGCGGCTTCCGCCCATCACCACCAGCGTGGCCAGGATGTCGGTACCGGAGTTGGCCGCGTCGGCCAGGACCGCCGTGGAGCCGGCCAGAAAACCGGCGGCCGCGCGGGCCACGGTGAGACAGAGGTTGACGGCGATGGTCAGCAACCCCGCCCGGTGGATGAGCCGCTGACGCCTGTCCCCCGAAGCACTGGACAACAAGGGGCCCCCTCCCTTCCTTCCGCGCTAGTATGCGCCGGCGGAGGCGAGGGGGCCCGGTTGTGAAGCGTACGTCTACAGCGCCCGCAAGGCCCGGTCGAGGTCTTCGAGGAGATCGTCCACATCCTCCAGCCCGACGTGGATGCGGACCAGCCCCGGGTTCGGCCACTGCTCCTCGGGCGCGCGGTGCATCGCGCCGATGACCGGCAGCCACACCAGGGACTCGTAGCCCCCCCAGGAGACCCCCAGCCGGAAGAGCCGCAGGGCGTCGACGAACCGGCTGACCTGCTTCAGGTCCCCGGTGTCCAGCTCGAAGGAGAGCAGGCCCGACGCCCCCCGCATCTGCCGGAGGGCCAGTCCGTGCTGCGGGTGCGACGGATGGCCGGGGTAGTGGACCCGGGCGACCCGCGGGTGGCCGGCCAGGAACTCGGCAACCCGGCCTGCGCTCTGCTGGTGCTGCCGCAGCCGGAGGGGCAGGGTGCGCAGCCCGCGGCCGATCAGCCACGCCTCGAAGGGGCCGACCACGCCGCCCCGCAGCGGCTGTTCGGCGTCGCCGATGCGCCGGATCCGCTCTGCGGGGCCCAGGACGGCCCCGGCCAGCACGTCCGAGTGGCCGCCGAAATACTTGCTGCACGAGTACACCACCAGGTCGACGCCCAGCTCCAGCGGCCGCTGAAGCAGCATGGTGGCGTACGAGTTATCGCAGATGGTGGCGATGCCGTGCCTGCGGGCCAGCGCGGTCACGGCCGCGAGGTCCTGGAGCTTCATCAGCCCGGAGGAGGGCGACTCCAGGTAGAAGAGGCGCGTGTTGGGTCGCACCGCCGCCTCCCACTCGGCAGGGTCGCACCCGTCCACCAGCGTGGCCGATATGCCGAAGCGGCTGAGGTAACCGGTGATGAAGGCGCGCGCCGGCCCGTACGCGGTGTCGACGCAGACCACGTGGTCGCCGGCCCCCACGCAGGAGAGGATCGCGGCCGAGATCGCCGCCATCCCCGAGGCAAACAGCCGGCATTCCGCCGCGCCCTCCAGGGCCGCCAGCTTCTCCTCCACCACCCGGACGGTGGGGTTCCGCCGCCGCGTGTAGACGTAATGCTCCTGCTCGTCTGCAAAGGCGGCGAGCGCGTCGGCCACGCTGCGGAACACGAACGTCGACGTCTCGAAGATGGGCGGCGCGGCGGCGCCCAGGAAGCGAAACGGGTCGTCGCCGGCGTGTGCGGCCAGGGTCTCCGCGCGGTCGCTGGGAACGGGTGCAGGTCTCTCCATGACGGCTCGCTCCTTATCCCGAAAGATTAAGTATTGAAGTGACTTCGGCAAGCCGCCCGCCCGTTCCTGTGCGGCCAGCGGTCCGCCCCGGTCGCCGTCTGCGCGATACGGCTCGCGGCCGGGGGCGTCCCTGGGGCAAGCTATGGAGTGGCCTCACGCTTATTGGGAGGTGCCAGCCATGTCCGAGATTCTGCCACCCGAGGTCCGTCAGAAGATCGACGAGTGGGAGATCCGGCAGCGGTACAACCCGGTGGACGTGGAGAAGGTGGAAGGGAACCTGCGGATGACCAAGGTCCGCCGGACGATCCCGGTCACCCAGCATTTCCACGCCAACCACCCGGGGGAGACGTCCCGATAGGTCAGGCCGGGCGGAGGGGGCTCGAGCCCCCTCCGCTCACACGCGGTACGTCCGCAGGTACGCCCGGCGCAGCACCACGTCCCACCGCTTCTCCTCCGCCACGTGGAGCCGCTCGTACACGTACCCGGGCAGGCTCACCTGCAGCTCCACGCCGGGCGGGTCCGAACGGAACAGCAGCAGCACGTCTCCGCCGTAGTCGATCTCCTCCACGATCTCGCCGGCCAGCACGGTGTCCCCGGGGGCCCGGAGCGGCCGGTCCTTCCGGACCAGCATGACGTGCTCCGGCCGGATGGCGCAGACCACCCGTTCCCCGGGCCTTGCGTCCCCGGCCGGGGCCAGCAGTTGGTGCGGCCCGACCCGGACCCGGGCGCCCTCGCCGTCGACCGCGGCCACCACCCCTTCGAGCCGGTTGTGAAATCCCATCTGGGCGGCGGCCTCCAAGGTGGCGGGCCGCTGGAAGACCGCCGTGCGGGGCCCCAACTGCACCACCCGGCCCGCTTCGTACACCGCGATGGTCCGGCTCAGCGCGTACGCCTCCTCCAGCTGGTGCGTCACCAGGAGGGTCGGGATCTGCTGCTCGGCCAGCACGGCCAGCAGCTCCCCGTGCAGCGCCCGCCGCGTCGCGTCGTCCAGGGCCGCGAAGGGCTCGTCCAGCAGCAGGACCTCCGGCCGGGTGACCAGGGCCCGGGCGAGGGCGACCCGCTGCTGCTGCCCGCCGGAGAGCTCCCCGGGCCGGCGCGACTCGAGGCCCGCCAACCCGACGGCGGCGATCGCCGCGGCGGCCCGGTCCCGCCGCTCCCGCCGCGGCAGCCGGTGCAGGCCGTAGGCGACGTTCTGCAGGACCGTCATGTGGGGGAAGAGGGCGTAGTGCTGCGGCACATACCCCACCCGCCGGGCCTGGGGCGGCAGGTTGGTGCCCGCCTCTCCATCGAACAGCGTCCGGCCGTTCAGCCGGATGACCCCCCGGTCCGGCCGCACCAGCCCGGCGATCGCCTGCAGCGTCAGGCTCTTGCCGGAACCCGAGGGACCGAACAGGGCGGTGATGTGCGGGCCCGCGGTCAGGTCCACCTGCAGGTGGAACGCGCCCAGCCGCTTCTCGATCCGGCAGGTCAGCACCTCACCTCCCCCTCCCTTCGCCGAAGCCCGTCAGCACCACCAGCACCCCCACGCTCACCAGGCTGATCAGGAGCACCAGGGCATTGGCCAGGCCGTACTGGCCGGACTGGACCGCGGCGTAAATGGCCACCGAGAGCGTCTGGGTACGGCCCGGGATGTTGCCCGCGACCATCAGCGTCGCGCCGAACTCGCCCATGGCGCGGGCGAAGGCCAGCACGGCGCCGGCCAGGATGCCCCGCCAGGCCAGCGGCGCCGTGACCGTGAAGAAGATCGAGAGCTCCGACCGGCCCAGGGTCCGGGCCGCCGCCTCCAGCGCCGGATCCACCGACTCAAATGCCGCCTGCGCGGACCGCACCACCAGCGGGAACGACACCACCGCCGCAGCCAGCACGGCGGCGTGCCAGGTGAAGACCAGCCGGATGCCCATCCCCTCCAGCAGCCTTCCCAGCGGTCCCTGACGGCCGATGAGCAGCAGCAGGTAATACCCCACCACCGTCGGCGGCAGGACCAGCGGCAGGGTCGTCAGGGCCGAGAGGAGCCTCGGGGAGGGGAGGCGCCGGCGGGCGAGGCCGTAGGCCAGGGGCACGCCGGCGAGCGCGGCGGACAGGGTGGCCAGGAAGGCCACCCGCAGCGAGAGCACCACCGGGAACCAGTCGATCGCACCGAGATCCGACATGGGCATCACTCCGCGGGCAGGCCGAACCCGTAACGCTCCAGCACCGCCCGGCCCTCCGGCCCGGTGACCAGCTCGGCGAAGCGGCGGGCCTCCGCCTCCCGCGGGCTGCCCGCCACGATCCCCAGGGTCTGCTCCAGCGGCGCATAGAGCGACGGATCTACGGCCACGAAGGTGATATCCGGGACATCGGCCAGCGAGCGCGGCACGAGCCCCGCGTCCGCGTTGCCGGTTTCCACGTACTGCAGGGCCTGCCGGACGTTCTCGGCCAGCACGAGCTTGGGCTGCAGCGCCTCCCAGAGTCCGGCGCTCTCCAGCGCCTCCCGGGCCGCCCGGCCGTAGGGGGCGTGGTCGGGGTTCGCGACGGCCAGGTGTCGGATCGCCGGGTCGAGCAGGTCCTCCAGGTCGTCCACGGGCGCGGCGGCGCCCGCGGCCAGGACCAGGTGGCCGAGGGCGTAGACCCTGCGGCTGTCGGGCAGGATCGCCCCCGCCTCGATCAGGTGGTCGACGTAGGCGGTGTCCGCGGCCGCGAACAGATCGACCGGCGCGCCGTTCTCGATCTGCCTGGCCAGGCTGCCGCTGGCCCCGAAGGTGAAGGTGACCTCCACTCCGGTCTCCTCCGTGAACAGCTTCCCGATCTCCGAAAAGGCGAAGTGCAGGTCGGAGGCCGCGGCGACCGTCAGCGGGCGGGCCGCGTCCCCGGCCCCGTTCCCCGGGGCCCCGCCGCCGCCCGGTCCCCGCGGCGCGCAGCCCGTGACCAGAATCAGCACCGCCACCAGGCCCGTCAGACGCCGTATCATCTTGCGCCATCTTCCTCCCGGAGTAAGGTCTCTCCCTGCCACGATACCATACCCGCGCCGCCCCGGCACCGCCCGAGCGTGCCACTCCCCGGCTAGAGCGACCGATCGAGGCGCGGCGCACCCCCTGCCGCCGCCCGCATAGGCTGGGGCCGAGGTGGTCCCCGTGCGCATCACGCCCGTGTACCGCGACGTACTGCTCAGCCTGGAGGCGGCTGAGCTGGGCTCGCCCCTGTGGCCGGCCTTCTACCACATGGCGTACCTGCCCCATCGCGCCTACTTCGACGGCCTCGCCGACACTTACGGGCCGCTGCTGATGGGCCAGGGGGGGCTGCCCGGGATCGTCACCCGGCTGGCGCCGGCCCTGCGCCGGGCGCTGGAGCCGGCCCCCGGCTACCGGATGGAGGAGCGGGTCCGGTCCGTCATGGATCGGATTCAGCCGCTGCTTCCCGGGCGTATGCCGCACGTCTGGCTGGCCACGCTGTTCTTCGCCGCCCCGGCCGCGACGATCGCGGTGGGCGGCCGGCCTGCGATCGCCCTGGGGATGGAGCGCTTCTCGCCCGCGCCGCCCCCGGGCCCCCGGTACTGGTACCCGCCGGAGGCCGTGGAGGAGATGGTGCCCCACGAGGCGGCGCACGTCGCGCGCATGGAGGCCCTGGGCCTGCCCCCTTCGCCCCAGCACCTCACCCTCCTGGACATGGTGATGCTGGAGGGCACCGCCCTGCTCTTCACCGACCTCCTGCTCGGACGGGAGACCCTGGCCACGTTCATGGACCCGGACCGGCTGGCCTGGCACCGCGCGCACGACGCGGAAGCGGTGGCTGCGGCCGCCCGGGAGTTCCACGCCGGGGGTCTCACCGTCTTCGCCCGCTACTTCGCCGCGGACGCACCCGTCAGCGGCTACTGGGTGGGCTACTCCCTCTGCCGGCGCTACCTGGACCGACACGGAGCCGGGGCCATGCAGGAGATGCTGTGCCTGCCCTCCGAGGAGATTCTGCGCCGCCTGGGCTGAGCCGGCTTCCGCCGGCCTCCCCGGGGCACAACCCGGGTTGAGATGCGCCCGGCAGGCCGTTATACTGAGGGGGAAAGGGGGTCCTTCGCAGTGGCCGGTGATCGTTGGAAGGGCGCCACAACCGAACGGGGGAAACCGCGGGTCTACATTCAGCAGTACCTCGACCTGAAGCTTCCGGAGGAGCGATACAAGCGGATCTGCCAGGAGATGGGGCTGGAGAAGCCCTTCACCGAGGAAGCGGCGACGGCGGTGATGGAGGCGTATCTCGAAGACCTGGCCGACGGATCCCAATGCGACACGGTGCACCTGCACCGTTCCGGCGGAGACGTGGTCCTCATGACCGTCGTCTCCTTCCCATACAGTCAGGCCGCTTACGACAGGATGATGGCCGCGTATCTGGCCAAGAAGTCCCTGGGCCAGACCGAATAGCCCGCGCAAGACGAGGAGCCTGCGCTCCTCGCCAGTCTTTTTTGTGGGGACAAGACCATGTTTCATGCGTTATGATAGCGGTGAAGGGGTCCGACCATCAGACCACTCGCAGGACCTCGCGAAAGGAAGGCGAAAGCATGCTCACGCCGGAAATCCTCGCCGCGCTCCGGGCGGCGGTCGGCGAAGAGTGGTGCCTGACCAGCAAGGCTGATCTCATGGCCTACTCCTATGACGCCACGCCGCTTTACCAGCGGCTCCCCGACGCCGTCGTTCTGCCCCGGACCACCGAGGAGGTGGCCGCGGTGCTGCAGATCGCGCACGCGCATCGCATCCCGGTATTTACCCGGGGCGCGGGCACGAACCTGGCCGCCGGCACGGTGCCCGCAGGCGGCGGCATCGTCCTGTCCCTGAACCGCATGAACCGGATCCTGGAGATCGACCAGGAGAACCTGACGGCCACCGCAGAGGCCGGGGTCATCACCGCCGAGCTGCACAAGGCCGTCGAGGCCGTGGGCCTGTTCTACCCGCCCGACCCCGGCTCCATGACCTCCTCGACCCTCGGGGGCAACGTCATGGAGTCCGCCGGCGGCCTGCGCGGCCTGAAGTACGGCGTGACCAAGGACTACGTCATGGGCCTCACGGCCGTGACGGCCGACGGCCGCATCTTCCGGGCCGGCGGCAAGAACGTGAAGGACGTTGCCGGCTACGACCTGGTGAAGCTGATCTGCGGGTCCGAGGGGACCCTCTGCGTGGTCACCGAGGTCATCCTGAAGCTGCTGCCGATGCCCGAGGCCAAGCGCACGGCCCTGGCGGTGTTCCACGACATGGAGGCGGCCGCGCGGACCGTCAGCCGGATCATCGCGGCCCGCATCATCCCGTGCACCCTCGAGTTCATGGACAACGGCACCATCCGCGCCGTGGAGGACTACGTCCACCTGGGCCTGCCCACAGACGCCGCGGCCCTGCTGCTCATCCAGCAGGACGGCCCGGCGTCGGTCTGCGACGCCGACATTCAGCGGATCGCCCAGATCTGCCGGGAAGAGGGCGCCACGCGGGTGGAGCACGCCAGCGATCCCGCCGAGCAGGACCGGCTGATGCAGGCGAGGCGCTTTGCGCTCTCGGCCCTGGCCCGGCGCAGGCCCACCACGATCCTGGAGGACGCGACGGTGCCCCGCAGCCAGATCGCCCCGATGGTGGCGGAGATTCAGCGCATCGCGCAGAAGTACGACCTGGACATCTGCACCTTCGGCCACGCCGGCGACGGCAACCTCCACCCCACCTGCATGACCGACGAGCGGAACAAGGAGGAGATCCAGCGGGTCGAGCAGGCCTTTGCGGAGATCTTCGCCGCCGCCCTGGAGCTGGGCGGCACCATCACCGGCGAGCACGGGGTGGGCGAGGCCAAGTCGCCGTACCTGGAGTGGAAGGTCGGACCCGTCGGCATCGAGCTCATGAAGAACATCAAGAAAGCCTTCGATCCCCACGGCATCCTGAACCCGGGCAAGCTCTTCGCGGGCGAGACCCGGAAGCGGGTGGTGGTCCGCCAGTGAAGGTGCAGATCTCCGAGGATATGATCCTCAACTGCATGCGCTGCGGGTTCTGCCTGCCCGCCTGTCCCACCTACCGGTACAAGCAGGTGGAGTCGGCGAGCCCGCGGGGCCGCATCGCGCTCATGCGCGCGGTGATGGAGGGCAAGCTGGACGTCCTGGACATCGCCGGCCCCCTGGACACCTGCCTGGGCTGCCGAGCCTGCGAGCCCGCCTGCCCCGCGGGCGTCACCTACGGAGCCATCCTGGAGCAGGGGCGGGCCCAGCTCAACCAGGTGAGGCCCCTGCCCGGCGTCGTGCGGTGGGCCTACCGCTGGCTGCTGGGCACGCCGGGCGGCATCCGGTTCTCCGCCTGGGCGCTGTGGCTTTACCAGAAGCTCCGCCTGAACGCGCTGGCGCACCGGCTGAACCTGGTGGAGAAGATCGGCGGTAAGGGGCTGGCCGATATGGAGCGGGCCATCCCGCCCGTCGCCTCGCCGGCCAGGCGCGCCGCCCGCAAGCCGGCATACCCCGCCGCCGGGAACCGCCGGTACCGGGTGGCCTTCTTCATGGGATGCCTCTCCGACATCGTGTTCTTCGAGACCAATCAGAACGCGATCGAGGTCCTCACGGGGCTCGGGTGCGAGGTGGTGCTCCCCGCGGGTCAGGGATGCTGCGGCGCCGTGCACAGCCACGCCGGCGAGCACGAGCTGGCCGTTGCGCAGGCCAAGCGGAACATCGCCGCCTTCGAGACCAGCGGCTGCGACTTCATCGTGAGCACGGCCGGCGGCTGCGGCGCGGCCCTGCGGGAGTACGACAAGCTGCTGGCCGACGACCCGGAGTGGGCCGACCGGGCCCGGGCGTTCTCGTCCCGCTGCCGGGACTTCTCCGAACTGGTGGAGCAGCTCGGTCCCATCCCTATGGGGGACATGACCGGCACCTACACCTATCAGGATTCGTGCCACCTGCGCAACGTTCAGAAGGTGGCGGCGCCGCCCCGCAACCTGCTCAAGTCCATGCCCGGCGCCCGTTTCGTCGAGCTGCCGGAGGCCGACCGCTGCTGTGGCGCCGCGGGCACCTACATGATCACCCAGGCCCTGCTCTCCGACCGGATCCTGGACGACAAGGCGCAGAAGGTCGCCCAGACCGGCGCCGCCACCCTGGTGGTGGCCAACACCCCCTGCCACCTGGAGATGCTGGAAGGCATCCAGCGGGCGGGCCTGGCCGACCGGGTGCAGGTACGCCACATCGCCGACGTGGTCGCCGAGGCGATGCGCAAGGCCCCGGCTGCCGGGGGAAGTCACTGAGCGCAACGCGAAACGAAGAGGGCGGTTCCGCCTTGCCTGGCGGAACCGCCCTCCTTTCGCCTGCATGACAGACAGCCGCTGCCGAAGCGCCGCGCACCGGCCAGACCTGGGGAACCCGGTTCCCAAACACCCGGCGAAGCCACGCGTACGCGGCGATCATGGCCAGAAACCCCAGTCCGCCGTACCGCTCCGGGCGCTCGATGGGCAGCGACCACACGACCGCCCCCACCAGGCCGGGCGCGACAAAGTAGACCAGCAGGTACGTACCGACCAGAGCGAGGAAAGACCTCACGCCAGACGCCTCCCTTGCCTATTCCTCCGGCTCGGGCCGCGCTTCCTCATCGCCCGGCGCCTCCGGGAGCGGCTTGCGCCCCATCATGCCCTCGTGCAGCCCGTGGTACCAGCGCACCTCCGGCTCGCCCGGCCGCCAGCCGAGCAGGACCTCCTGCCCGTCCACGATGGCCGGGAAGTCCACCAGGTAGCCGCCCTTCAACTCGCCCCCGAGCTCCCGGATGCGGTCGCACTGGCCGCGGGAGAGGATCCGGAGGAAGTCCAGCTCGGCCTCCTCTTTCAGGAAGGTGTAGGTGTCCACCGGGTCGTCCCGCCGCCGGGCCTCCACCTTCCGCTGCCTCAGCCGCCAGTCCTTCTCCTGAATCTCGGCATCCAGGCGCCTGAGGTAGGCGATGATGCGCTCCAGTTCGGGAATGAGACGGTTCACTTCAGCCGGCGTAAAGTAGCGGGTTGCCATCCTCATCCCCACCTTCCCACGGCCATCGCGCGGTCTGTTTACGCGCATTATACGGAGTCCGAAGGGAAGAAGTCAAACGGTGTGCGCGCCCTGGGTCTGTCAAGTGAAAGTGGGTACGTCGCACTTCCAAAAGTGTTCTGTATGAT
>JAAROH010007621.1_pt1 | contig 103406 bp, 95 predicted proteins | sample 7248631 | NCBI WGS metagenome assembly JAAROH01 (sample SAMN09772309, study PRJNA484901) | compost metagenome | isolation source: Vermicomposting unit | place: India | reverse complement strand
CGGCGCCGGAGAGTAGCTGCGCACCACGTTGCCTCCCGCCATGGTCACGGCGGGGCGTCCGGGGGCGGCGTAGGTGACGACCGCCGCAACGCTGCCCTCGACCGACGTGACCCGCAGCGAGGCCAGCTCCTCCGGCCGCAGGGCGAGGCTGACCCGCTCGCCGGGCTGCAGGATCTTCTCGACCAGCTGGCCGTTCAACCGGTAGGCGAGCCCCACGGGCGCGCCCCGGCGGCCTTCCAGCCCGCTCCGGGCGGCGAGCACGAGCTCCAGGTTGATCAGGCTCTCCCGCGGCGGATTGTCCAGCAGGTAGCCGAGCATGCTCGTCGCTTCCGGCTCCCCGAGCCGGGCCGCCAGGGCCGCCGCCAGCGCGGTGGCCTCCAGCTGCTCGTCGCGGCCCGCGCCCGCCGTCAGCCGCAGGTCCTGGCCGATCTGGTCACCATGGGCCGCCACCAGGGCCCGGTAGCGCGGGCGCACCGTCTCCAGGTCGCCCAGCGCCGCGGCGGCGAGCATGCCGCAGAGCTCCTCCGCCGGCGAGAGGTCCGGTTGGGCGAGCAGCTCGTGCGCGGCGAGCAGCACCGGCTCTCCCAGGCCGGCCAGGCCGTAGAGCGCCATGGCCTTCCGCTCCCGGCTCTCGCCCTCGTCCTCCAGGATCCGCTCGAAGTACAGCGCCAGGGCGGTACGGTCAAACCGATCCGGCGCCAGATCTGCGGCCAGCGCCGAGAGCTTCAGGTCGCCGTCGCTGTACGGCAGGATCGCGATGGACCCTTCCGTGGTCTGATACCGCAGCGCATCCAACTCCGGCTCTGGCCAGGCGTCCTCCCAGCCGAAGTGAGCCTGCAGCAGTTCCGCGGCCTCCGCCCGGGCCAGCCGCTTCTCAAACCGGCTGCCCGACAGCCACCGGGTGCGGTGCAGCACCTCCAGGTACCGGCCCCGCTCCCAGTCGAGGAAGGTCACGTAGGTGAGCCCGTCCGTGGCGCCGGAAAACCGCGCCCCGGGCTGAACGACGGCGAAATCGACCCGGTTCTGCACCAGGTGGGTCCCGCGCACCGCAAAGGTGCGCTCCAGGGCGTCCGCCAGCCCGCCGGAGGCGGCCGTCACCCTGACCGTGTAGGTCCCCTCGACGGCCAGCGGCGCCAACGGGACCGAAACCATATCGAACGGGCGGCCGCTGAGCCGCAGCCGGTGCCGGTAGCCGCCCGGCCCATCCACCTCCACCGCAAACTGCACCCCCGCGTCCGGCGCCAGCGCCTCGCCGTAGGCGCGCACCTGAAACACGGGCCGCTCGCCGACCAGGTAGACCTCGCCCATGACCAGATCGGCGAAGAAGGGCAGCCGGACCGGGATCCCGATGGCTCCGCTGGCGGCCTCCATGGTCTCCGGCCGGACCGCCTGGTACGTCAGTCGCCAGCTGGTAAGGTTGTCGGGGACACGGAACGACACCCCGGCCTCGCCGGAGGCGTCGGTCACGACGCGGGTGAAGAGCGCCGCGTCCCGGAAGTCGCGGCGGACCCCGCCGCCTTCGCCGCCCTTCTCCGCCCCTCCGCTCGTGGGTGGAGGCTCGTGGGAGCTGCGGGTCCGGAGCACGCCGGAACTGACCCAGCTTCCGTAGAGATCGCCGAGGATGTCCACATCCTGCTCCCGCACCGCGAACAGGGCCTCATCCACCAGGTTCAGGTTGACCACGGCCCCGGCGGCCGGCCGCCCGGTGCGGTCCCTGACGGTCACCTGCACCCGCACCTCATCGCCCGGGCGGTAGGCCTCCCGGTCGGGGGTGACGGTCACGTCCAGCCGCATCTCCTCCGGGTCGACGGCGATGGAGTGCATGGCCGAGAGGTAGCGGCGGCCGTCGAAGGCGACGCCGTAGAGGGTCGTGTTGGGAAGGTCTTCGACCTGCAGCGCTGCGGTGAAGGCAGCCGAATCCTGCACGACGTACTCCCGGATGCCCCGGCGGGCGGTGAAGAACAGGAAGCCGCCGGGCCGGTCATCCAACCGCCGCTGCCCCTTGCGGAGCACGTACGCCACCGGTTCGCCGACGGCGACCCGGTACCGCCCCTCATCCTCGGGGACCAGTTGCGGCCATCCCCAGTCCGGGTCGTAGCCGTACCACTGGCCCGAAACCCACGCGCTGCTCACAAGCCACAGGCCGCGGGAGTCCTGCACGCCGTACTGGACCTCGTACTGCTTCTCCGGGTCGAGGGTGAACCGGAAGATCGCCCGCCCGTCCCCGTCGGTCTCCGCGGTCTCCTTGATGATCTCACGGGTCTGCTGCTGGTACCGGTACCGCTTGCGCACGACCTTCTCGATGAAGTCGTAGTACTCCCCCTCCTCAACGGGGATCCAGTTCCGCTCGAAGAGGGTGAACGTCACCGGTTGCCCCGCCACCGCAGGGCCCGTGGCGTCGGTTCCCGTGCCGGCCAGGAGCTGGTCCAGCACGACCCGGTTGATCTGGACGGTTACCGTGACCTGGTCGCCTACCACCATCGTCTCGGCCCGCTGCATCACATCCCGGGAGAAGAGCCGGACGGTCCGCTCCGCCGTCACCTCGCCGATCTCCGGTTCGCCTCCGCTGACGTAGAGGGTCAGCCAGCTTTCCCACCATCCCCAGCTTTCCGGCTGCTTGGGCGTGGTGTAGACGATCACCGCCTCGCCGTTGGCATCGGTGATCACGCTGCCTGTGTCGCCGCCGATCCGGTAGTTCAGCTGCATGTCGGGCACGGGCGTCCCCTCGAAGAAGGTGGCCCGTACCCGGAAGGTCACCGTCTCGCCGGCGAAGAGCGCCTCCCGGTCCGGCGTCACGTCGATTTGGTAGACCGGCTTGGCGTAGGTGGCCACCTCGAACCAGCGGCTGGCGAACAGCTCATCGCCGACCCAGAGGCCCATCTGATAGGTGCCCGGCGTGAGGTTCGGCAACGTCAGGCCGCCGATGAAGCTGGAGCGCTCCACCGGCAGGTCGGCGCTGGCCAGGACCACCCGCTCGCTCCCGTCTCCCCAGTACCACCCGCGGGTGACCTCCGCCCGGACCCGGTCCACGGGCCGGGCTTCCGGCTCGCGCGGATGGAGGATGCCCCAGAGGTGGACCGTGTCCGTCGGCTTGTAGATGGCGCGGTCCAGGTAAAGGTAACGCCAGTACAACTCGGACCGGGACTCCGGGGCGCTCCAGTACCCATAGCTGCGCCCGGTGTGCAGGACGGCTTCCTTGGTCCCGCTCCGGGCGATCCAGAAGCCATGCGGGGGCTCGCCATCCCCGCTGGAGTCCGCTGACCCGCCGGCAACGGCGGCTTCCGGCTCCAGCAGCGCCACCCCGTTCTGGTCGGCCGTGGCCGGCTCCAGCAGCGCCACCCCGTTCTGGTCGGCCGTGGCCGCAGTCGAACCGTCGGGCCGGTGGAGCACCGCCCCTGCCGCCGGCCGTCCCGTCTCCAGGTCGTTCAGCCAGGCGAGCACCCCGGTGGTGCTCTCCGCCAGGTAATAGGAAAGGTCGGTCACCTGAAAATGAACCTGCCGGACCTGTCCGTCCCGCTGCACTTCGGCGAGGTAGTACCCGGCCGGCAAGGGCTCCGGAAGGACCAGGTAACGGTCATACTCCAGCTCCATGGGCTTGGCGGAGAAGGTCGCGACCGCCTCCAGGCCCTCGGTGGACTCGTGGTAGCGGTCGCGGGCCGCGCTGCTCCAGGCGGGCAGCCCTAGGATCTCCTGCAGCGCCGCGACGTAGGCGGCGGCGTCGGGGTACCGGTAGACCGCAATGGCGTACTCCCGGGCGCCGCCGGCGTCCCACATGCGGAAGTACGGGGCCGTGTCGGTGGGGAACTCCGCCGCCTCGTCGGCCAGGTGGAACCACCTGACCGGGCTGCTGGAACCCGCGGGCGCGGTTTCAAACGCAAAGGTATACTCACCCAGCTTCCCCTCGCCCCGGATGCGGCCCAGCCCTTCCTTCAGGGTGACCGTGTAGATGGTCCCCGGCTGCAGCGGATCCCGGGGAACGAACACGGCCGTCTTCTTATGCCGCTCCCACCGTCCGTTTACCGGGGGGCTGATGGTGAAGTACGCGGACGGGTCCTCGTAGTCGTCGTGGCTGAAGGTGAACTCGATGCCCGTCTCCACGGGAACGCCCGTGGACTGGTGCGCGGGGAGCGTACCCAGCAGACGGAACTCGGCGCGGGTCTGGAAGGACCACTGGTAATCCCGGTCCAGCCCGGCCTCCCGGGCGAGCCGGAACCGGTAGACCCGGTTGGGCTCCAGCGCCGCCGCCGGCGCGATGGTGAAGCGGGTCCCCTCGCTGTCGGCCTGCTGGATCCGCACGCTCACGGCCGGCTCCACCGCCAGGGCGGCCTCCACCGCAGCCAGCGCGAGCGGCCTCCGGCTCGTGAGGACCAGCTCGCCGGAGGGGTCCAGCCCGGCCGGGTCGAAGGCCGCCGGCTCCAGGGTGACCTCGGCCGCCTCCGCCTGCACCGGCAGGCGCGCCGAAGAAGGGGCCGGAGCGGGACCAAGCGCCGCAAGGACCGTAAGGATGAGGACAAGGGCAACGGACAGAGAGAACACGGTCTGTAGGATGCGCATGGGGGGCATCACTCCCGGCGCAGTGTTCTGCCAACTCGCACGTTGGACGAATGCGCGGGACCAGAAGTTTCGCGCAGGTTGTACGCTGCAGGTTCCCTGCAGCGCCTATGCGCGACCCCTTCCGGCCCCTCGGCGATCCCCCTGATGCGAAAGGGCGGGAGCGCCCTCCGGGGCCCCGCCCGGTCCCATCACCCTTCGCCCAGCGCCGCCTTCAGCGCCTCCACGAACCGTCGGTTCTGCTCCGGCGTCCCCACCGTCACCCGCAGGTGGTCCGGCAGGCCGAAGGAGCCGCACGGACGCACCAGCACCCCGCGCCGAAGCAGCGCGTCGAACACCTCTGCCGCAGGCCTGCCCGCGTCGAACAGGACGAAGTTGGCCTCGCTGGGCACGTACCCGAGCCCCAGCCGCTGGAAGGCGGCGTAGAGGTACGCCTTTCCCTCCCGGGTGAGCGCCCGGGTCCGCTCCACGTGTTCCACGTCGTCCAGGGCCGCCAGCCCGGCCGCCACCGCCAGGCCGTTCACGCTGAAGGGATCCCGGGCCGTGTACAGCGGCGCCAGCACCTCCGGCCGCATGACGCCGTAGCCCAGCCGGAAGCCCGCCATGCCGTAGATCTTGCTGAACGTCCGGGCGATGACCACGTTCGGGTAGTCCTGCACCAGGGCCCGGCTGTCGAACGGGGTCTCGTCGAACTCCCGGTAGGCCTCATCCACCACCACCAGGGTCGACGGCGGCACCCGCTCCAGGGCCGCCCGCAGGTCGGCCTCGGCGAACACCGTGCCGGTGGGGTTGTTGGGCCGGCAGAGGAAGAGCAGCTTCGCACCCCGCGCCGCCGCCTCCGCCATCGCAGGCAGGTCCATGGTCCAGCCGGCCAGGGGCACCGCCACCACCTCGGCGCCCATCAGCTCCGCCACGAACCGGTAGGCGGCGAACGACGGCTCAGGGACGACCACCCGGTCCCCCGGCTCCAGGTACACCTCCGCCAGCAGCCGGAAGACCTCGTCGGAGCCGTTGCCGATCAGGAACCAGTCCGCAGGCAGGTTCCACATCTGCGCCAGCCGCTCCCGGAGCCGGCGGGCGGTTCCCTCGGGATAGGTGTGGACCTGGGCCATCGCCGCGCGCGCGGCCGCCACCGCCCGGGGCGAAGGGCCCAGGGGGTTCTCGTTCTGGTTGAGCTTGACGAGGTCGTGAAGCCCCAGCTCCCGCTGGACGTCCTCCACCGGCTTGCCCGGCACGTAGGGCTTCATCCGCCGGACCGCTGTGCGCACGCCGGACATGGCTACTCCTCCTTCTGCTGCTCCCGCCTCCTCCCCCGCCGGCTGGCCAGCTGGTCCGCCACGTCCGCGGGGCTCAGCCCCTGGTCCACCAGGGCCACCAGGCTGTGAAACCAGAGGTCAGCCACCTCGAAGGCCAGGTTCTCCCGGTCCCGGTTCTTGACGGCGAGCACCACCTCGGTGGCCTCCTCGCCGATCTTCTTGCAGTAAGCGTCGGGTCCCCTCCGGAAGAGCCTGCTCGTGTAGCTCTCCGGGTCGGGATGCGCCCGCCGCTCCGCCAGAACGGCGGTGAGCTCCCGGAGGATGGACCCGATGTCGTAGGGCACCGTGTCATCGGGCTGGATGGGCCAGAAGGCGGTGTCGATCAGGGCCTTGGGCGAACCGTCCACCCGGCGGGTGAAGCAGGAGTAGGTGCCCTCGTGGCAGGCCACCCCCTCCTGTTCCACCAGGAGCAGCAGCGAGTCCCCGTCGCAGTCGGTGCGGATCTCCCGGACCCGCTGCACGTGGCCCGAGGTCCCGCCCTTCTGCCACAGCTCCTGCCGGCTGCGGGACCAGTACCAGGCGTACCCGGTCTCCAGCGTGAGGCGGAGCGCCTCCTCGTTCATGTACGCCTGCATCAGCACCTGCCCGGTCCGCACGTCCTGCACGACGGCCGGAATCAGCCCGTCCGGGCCCCACTTCAGCGTCAAGGTCTCCGTCATGACCGTACCAGCACCCCTCTCTCCCGGAGGAAGGCCTTCACCTCCCCCACCGTGTGCCTGCCGCTGTGGAAGATCGAGGCGGCCAGGGCGGCATCCGCCCGGCCCACGGTCAGAACTTCGAGGATGTCCTCCGGGCTCCCTGCCCCGCCGGAGGCGATGACGGGCACCCCGACCGCGTCGGCCAGGGCCTGGTGGAGCGCGATGTCGTACCCCTGCCGGGTGCCGTCGGCGTCCATCGACGTGACCAGCAACTCGCCCGCCCCGCGCCGGGCCGCCTCCTCGGCCCAGGCGACGGCGTCGATACCGGTGGGCGTGCGTCCGCCGTGCAGGTAGACCTCCCAGCCCCCCTCGGGCCGCCGCTTGCAGTCGATGGCCACCACCAGGGTGGAGGAGCCGAACAGGTCGGCGATCTCGTCGATGAGGTCGGGCCGCTGCACGGCCGCGGTGTTGACCGACACCTTGTCCGCCCCCGCCCGCAGGTACGCCTTCACGTGCTCGACGGCGCTCACCCCCCCGCCGATGGTCAGGGGCACGAAGACCTGCTCGGCGGCCCGGCTCAGGACGTCCAGCGTGGCCGACCGCCCCTCCCAGGAGGCGTTGATGTCCAGAAAGACGATCTCGTCCGCCCCCTGCCGGTCGTACTCGGCGGCCAGGGCCACCGGGTCGCCGGCGTCCCAGATGTTCAGGTGGAACTGGACGTTCTTCACCACCCGCCCGTCCCGGATATCCAGGCACGGGATGATGCGCTTCGCGAGGGGCATGGTGCCAGCGCCTCCTTATCACGTGTCACGGGTCTCTCCGCAGAGCGACAGGGCCTCCGCCAGGTCCACCGCGCCGGTGTAGAGCGCCCTGCCGATGATGGCCCCGGCCACGCCGGGGATCTCCGTGAGCCGCCGGATGTCCTCCAGCGAGGAGATCCCCCCGCTGGCGATGACATCGAGGCCGGTCCGGCCCATCATCTCCAGTTCGACAAAGTTGGGGCCGGTGAGCATGCCGTCGGTGGCGATATCGGTGTAGACGACCGTCCGCACCCCGACCTCCCGCATCCGCACGGCCAGGTCCACGGCCCGGACCTGGGTCACCTCCACCCAGCCGCGCGCGGCCACGAAGCCGCCGCGCGCGTCGATGGAGACGGCGACCCGGTCCGGGCCGAAACGCGCCACCGCACGGGCCGCCACGTCGCCTTCGAGGGCCGAGGTGCCGATGATCGCCCGGGAGACGCCCAGCGCCAGGGCGGCCTCCAGCGCCTCCAGGGTGCGCAGCCCGCCGCCCAGCTGCACCCGCACATCGGGGTGACTCTGGCGCAGCGCCTCCACGATGGCCCGCACCGCGGCGGCGTTCTGCGGCCGGCCCCGGAGCGCGCCGTCCAGGTCCACCACGTGGATCCAGCGGGCGCCGGCCTCCGCCCAGCGAGCCGCGATCCGGACCGGGTCCACCCCATAGACCGTGGCCTCGTCCATGCGCCCCTGCCGGAGCCGCACCACCTGGCCGTCCTTCAGGTCGATGGCCGGGTAGAGATCAAGTCGCATACCATTCTCCCCCAGTTGGCCAGCATCCGGAGTCCCGCCCGGGAGGACTTCTCGGGATGGAACTGGATACCCAGCAGGTTGCCGCGGCCCACCACCGAGGGGTAGGTGCGGCCGTAGTCGGTCAGGGCCAGCGCCGTGGACGGCGGTTCGCCCTCCACCGCGTAAGCGTGGTCGAAATAGGCCCAGAAGGGGGTCGGCAGCCCGGCGAAGAGCGGGTGGTCCCGCTGCGGCTCCACCAGGTTCCAGCCGATCTGGGGAAGGGGCAGCCCGTCGGGCAGGCGCGCAACCCGCCCCTCCAGGAGGCCCAGCCCCGGGCGCGGGCCGCCCTCGTCGCCCTCCGCGAGGAGGAGCTGCATCCCCAGGCAGATGCCCAGGACCGGCCGGCCGGCTGCGGCCGCCTGCCGCACGGCCTGATCGAGGCCGCGGCGGGCCAGGTTCTGCATGCCGGTGCCGAACGCGCCCACGCCGGGCAGCACCAGGCCGTCCGCCCCCGCCACCGCCGCCGGGTCGTCGCTCACCGCCGCCTCGAAGCCCACCGCCCGCAGGGCGTTCCGGACGCTGGCGAGGTTGCCCATCCCGTAGTCCACGATGACGATCCGGACCATCAGAACAGGGCCCCCTTGGTGGAGGGGACCCCCAGGACCCGGGGATCCCGCGCCACGGCATCGCCGAGGGCCCGGGCGAAAGCCTTGAACAGACCCTCGATCATGTGGTGGGTGTTCCGGCCGTAGTGGACCTTCAGATGCAGGGTGATGCCGGCGTTCATGGCCAGGGCGCGGAAGAACTCCTCGGCCAGTTCGGTGTCGAAGTTGCCCACCTTCTGCGCCGGCAGCGCGGCGTCAAAGACCAGGTAGGGACGGCCGCTGACGTCCACCGCGGCGAAGGCCAGCGTCTCGTCAAAGGGGACGAAGGCCGAGCCGTACCGGCGGATGGAGCGGCCGTCGCCCAGGGCGCGGCGCAGGGCCTGCCCCAGGGCGATGCCGGTGTCCTCCACCGTGTGGTGCGCGTCGATCTCCAGGTCGCCCACCGCCCGGACCGTGAGATCGGTGAGGCTGTGGCGGGCGATCTGGTCCAGCATGTGGTCGAAGAACGGCACACCGGTGTCGACATCCGCCCGTCCCGCCCCGTCGAGACGCCACGTGACGGCGATGTCGGTCTCCCGGGTCTTCCGGGCCACCTGTCCGACCCGCTCCGCCAGTGCGCCCGTCTCATTCCGACTGCAGTCCGTCATCCGGCTTCCCTCCCCTCCGATGGGCTCTCCCCGTCCGGCTTCGCCAGCCGGATCTGCATCGACGCCGCGTGGGCCAGCAGGTCCTCGGTGAGCGCCAGCCGCACGGCGTGAGGCGCCTGGGCGCGGAAGGCGGCCTCGCTGTAACAGGTCACCGCCGAGCGCTTGATGAACGTCTCCACGCATACCGGCGACGCATACCGGGCCGTGCCCTCGGTGGGGATCACGTTGGACGGCCCGGCGATGTAGTCGCCCATCGCCTCCGGCGTCCAGCGGCCCAGGAAGATGGAGCCGGCGTGCCGCACCAGCGGCAGGAACGCCCAGGGGTCGGCCACGCCCACCTCCAGATGCTCGGGCCCGACAGCGTTGACCAGGTCCGCGGCCTCCTCCAGCGTGTCCACCGCCAGGGCCGCGCCCAACTCCGCCACCGACCGGCGGATGGTCTCCGCCCGGGGCAGGGCGGCGGTGTGCCGCGCCATCGCCGCGCCGACGGCCGCGATGCGCTCCGGCCCGGCCGTGGTCACCAGGATCACCATGCCGTTGGGGTGTTCGGCCTGGCTCAGCAGGTCGGCCGCCAGCCACTCCGCATCGACGCTGCCGTCGTCGACGGCCATCACCTCCGTCGGCCCGGCCAGCATGTCGATGCCGACGGGGCCGAAGACCAGCTTCTTGGCCAGGGTCACGTAGTAGTTGCCCGGGCCGGCGATCTTGTCGACCCGGGGCACCGTGGCCGTGCCATAGGCCATGGCCCCGATGGCCTGCGCGCCGCCCACCTTGTACACGTCCTTGACCCCCGCAGCCCTGGCGGCCACCAGCATGTGCGGGTCGATCCGGCCATTCCGGTCCGGCGGGGTGCAGACGATCACCTCCGGGACCCCGGCAACCACCGCGGGGATGGCGGTCATCAGCAGGCAGGAGAAGAGCGGTGCCGACCCGCCGGGCACGTACACCCCCGCCCGGTCCACCGGGGTGACCCGCTGGCCCACGATGGTGCCGTCCGGCCGGGTCGTGAACCAGGAGGTGGGCACCTGCGGCCGGTGGAAGGCGGCGATGTTCTCGACGGCCACCTGCAGGGCGGCGCGAAACGCCGCGCTCACCGCGGCCTCGGCCTCCCGGTACTCGGCCTCGGTCACCCGCAGGCCCGTGGCCTCCAGGTCGGCGCCGTCGAACTGCCGGGTGAAGGCGTACAGCGCCCCGTCTCCCTCCCGGCGCACCCGCTCCAGGATGGCGCGCACCTGCGCCTCGATCTCCGGGTAGAACTCGGTACGGCGCCGGTTCAGGAACTCCAGGAAGGCCTGCGGCTCCCATACCTTCAACATCTCGATCTCCTCCTTGACGATACGGCCGCAGGCTAGGCGTTTGCGGCCACCGCGCGCCGGCTCACCAGCTCGCGGAGCCGCTGGACCATCGGGCCGATCCGCTCGGCCCGGAGCCGGTACGCGGCGCGATTGGCGATCAGCCGCATGGACGAGGTCCACAGTTCCTCCACCACGACCAGGTTGTTCTCCCGCAGGGTGCGGCCGGTCTCCACGATGTCGACGATCAGGTCCGCCAGCCCCACCTTGGGGGCCACCTCGATGGAGCCGTGCAGGAAGATCGTCTCGACCTGCAGGCCCCGGCTGTTGAAGTACGCCTCCGTCATGCGCGGGTACTTGGTCGCCACCCGCTGCCGGGAGCGGCCGCTCAGGAGCTGCCGGGGGTCCACCCCCGCAGGCGCCGCCAGCACGAAGCGGCACTGGCTGTAGCCCAGGTCCAGCAGTTCGTAGACCTGGGGCTCCAGCTCCATGAGCACGTTCTTGCCGACGATCCCCAGGTCCGCGGCCCCGTACTCCACATAGGTGGGAACGTCCGAGTCGCGGGCGATGATGAAGCGCGTGCCCTGCGCCGGGCACTCGACGTAAAGGCTCCGCCCCTCCTCGGGCTCCAGCTCCGGCCCGGCCAGACCCGCCTCCCGGAGAAAGCGGACCGTCGCGGCGTACGGGCGGCCTTTGGGCAGGGCGATCGTGATCGGCGACATGAATGCAGTTCCCTCCTGGAAGACTTCATGGGCGCCGGGGCCCCGGGGCCTGCGGCGCCGAGCCCTGCTGCCCGGAGGCTATAACTCGCTAGTGTATCGACGGCACCCCCGGGCGCAGCACCCGGGCGGCGCCCCGGGCGCGGGCGTAGGCGGCCAGCTCCTCCCCGCTCCGGCCCAACAGGTCCACCTCCACGGCCAGCCCCTGCGCCCGGAGCCGCGCCGCCCACGCCATGGCCGCCGCCTCCTGCCCGGGCGGGCAGGCGATCACCGCGTCCAGGCCCGGCTCCGCGGCGAGAGCACCCTGCTGCTCCTGCGCCATCAGCAGCCGGTCCACCTCCAGGGCGAAGCCCGTCGCTGCCAGCGGCCGGCCGAACGCCGCGACCAGGTTGTCGTACCGGCCGCCGCCCAGGACCGGCGCCCCGATGCCCGGGAGATAGCCCTCGAAGACGACCCCGGTGTAGTAGCCCAGGGACCGCACCAGCCCCAGGTCGAGGTTGACCTGGTCCGCCACCCCCAGGGCCGCGAGCGCCTCCAGCACCCGGCCCAGGTGCCGCAGGGCCTCGGTCACCCGGCCGCCGACGCCGCCGAAGCGGGCCACGGCCTCCGCGTAGCTGCCGTGGAAGTGGACCAGCGCCAGCAGCCGTTCCGCCCGCTCGCCGGAAAGGCCCGCCCGGGCGACCCCCTGCTCGAAGGCCACCAGGTCCCGGGCGACCATCGCCTCCTTCAGCACGGCCGCGGCCTGAGGATCGACGCCGGCGCTCTCAAACAGCCCCTCCACGACGCCGACGTGGCCCAGACCGATGCGAAAGCCGCTGAGGCCCGCCGCCCGCACCGCGGCGCACGCCAGGCTGATGACCTCCGCGTCGGCGGCCTCCCCCGGCGCCCCCACCAGCTCCACCCCGGCCTGCCAGATCTCACTGGTCGCGCCGGCCCTGAGTTCCCGGTGCCGGAAGACCGGCGCAAAATAAGAAAGCCGGAGCGGCAGGGGCTCGTCGGCCAGCCGGGTCGCCATCAGGCGGGCGATGGGGGTTGTCATGTCCGGGCGCAAGGCCAGGGTGCGCCCCTTTCGGTCGAAGAACTGGTACAGGTCCTCCCGGCGGCCCCAGTTGGCCGCGCCGGCGGCAACCGCCTCCAGGTACTCGATGACCGGAGTGGAGACCTCCCGGTAACCCCAGGCGCGGAAGACGTTGTCCAGCCTTGCGGAGAGGCGGCGCATTGCTGCCGCTTCCGACGGCAGCCGGTCGCGCACTCCGTCGGGCACCTGCGTCCGGGTCACCGGTGTGCTCACGGCCATCGCCCTCCTGTACTTTAGTAGGCTAATGTGATAAATGGCTAAAACGAGGCTACCATAATCGACCGCTTTGGTCAAGAGGGCGCGAAAAACCCGACCGGAGACCGGTCGGGTAGGCGGAAGGAGCTACATCCCGCCCTGTCGGGCCTGCGCCTCGTTGACGGTGAGGGGCCGGCCCCCGTATTCGTAATTGTGCAACTCGGCGATGGCCCTGCGCGCCGCCTCCTCGTCAGCCATGTCCACGAACCCGAAGCCGCGGGAGCGGCCGGTTTCACGGTCGGTGATGATGCGGGCGTTCTCCACCTCGCCGTAGGGCTCGAAGAGGGCACGCAGGTCCTCGGGGGTGGTGCTCCAGGGCAGGTTTCCCACGTAGATGCTGAATGGCACGATCCGTTGCCTCCTCCTGTCGGGGCGCCGATCCAATCGGATGCTCAGGGCCCTGTTGCGGGTTTAGCCTCATTGTGCGCGGCCCGGACGGGTTCACGCGGGAGAAAATCTGGGCGGCTGCCGCCCGCAATCTGCCTGCGCCGCATACCAGAGGCCGCACATGCCCGGCTGCACACTGGCTGCGACGGATTGAAGATGCGGCATGACGTCGTGTTATAATACCAAGATGTTGTGTATTCCTGTACGAAAGGGTGGAAGGCATGCCCCATCACGGCCCGGCCCTGGGCAGCCTCGTCCTGGTCGCGATCCTGGCCTTCGTGGTCCCGCTCCTGCTGAACCGGCTGAAGCGCGTGCGCATCCCCATCGCCGCCGGCGAAATCCTGGCCGGGGTGCTGGTCGGCAAGAGCGGCCTCGGCCTGGTGCAGAGCGACGATCTGCTCTCGATCTTCAACTTTCTTGGTATCGGCGCGCTGATGTTCCTGGCCGGCATGGAGATCGACCTGGCCGCGCTGGTGGGCGGAGGAGCCCGTCCGAAGGGGCGGCCCGCCTGGCTCGCCCGCCTGCACCATCCGCTGGCCCTGGGTGTGGCCCTCTTCCTGCTCACCACCTACGGGGCCTGGTGGTTCGCCGGCCTGCTCCAGCGGCGGGGCCTGGTCGAGGAGCCGCTCTTCCTCACCCTGATCATCGCCACGTGCGGCCTTTCGATCATCATGCCCGTCCTGAAGGACCGCCAGATGCTGACGGATCCCTTCGGCCAGGTGCTCTTCTCCACCGCGGTGATCGCCGACTTCCTGCCGATGCTCGGCCTTTCGGTCCTGGCCGCGGTCAAGGTCAACGGCTCCGCCCTGGAAGCGCTGTGGATCCTCGCCCTGATCGCCGCCGGCGCCGCGGTCTACCTGGCCGCCCGGTGGCTCAGCCGGTTCAACCTGTTGGAAGGGCTCACAGGCGGCACGGCGCAGATCGGCGTGCGGGCCGCCTGGGCGCTCATGCTCGTCTTCCTGGCCCTGGCGCAGACCGTGGGCGTCGAGGCCATCCTCGGCTCCTTCCTGGCCGGTCTCCTGCTCTCGATGCTCGCCGGTTCCCACCGGGAGGAGATCACCCACAAACTGGATGCGCTGGGCTTCGGGTTCCTCATCCCCATTTTCTTCGTGATGGTGGGCGTCGAGTTCGATCTGCGCGCCCTGCTCGGCGACCCTGCGGCCCTGGCGCTGGTGCCTCTGCTCCTGGCCGGCACCCTGGTGGTCAAGGCCGTCCCCGGAGTCCTGCTGGCCATCTGGCATCCGCCCCGCAAGACCCTCGCGGGGATGGTCCTGCTCACGACCCAGATGTCGGTCACCATCGCCGCCTCGGCGGTGGCCTACACGGTGGGGGCCTACGGCGCCTCCACCCACGCTGCGGTGGTGCTCGTGGCCATCACGACGGCCATCCTCGGCCCGGTCCTGTTCAACCGCATCCTGGGTGAACCTGCGGACGCCCCGGTGCGGCGCGCGGTGGTATTGGCCGGCATGAACCGGCTGTCGCTGCACCTGGGCCGGCGGCTGGTGGCGCAGGGGGTTCCGGTGCGCGCGGTGGACGAACACCCCGAACGTGCAGCGGAGTTCACGGCGGCCGGCATTCAGGCGGTGGTGGCGGATCCGGCCTCGGCGGAGGGGTTGCGCCAGGCGGGCGCAGAGGACGCCCGCGCGCTGGTGGCGCTGACCAGCGACGAACGCTCCAACCTCGCCGCGGCTCGCCTGGGCCGCGGGGAGTTCGGCATCCCGCGCGCCATCCTCTTCGCAACCAGCCCGGACGGGCTGGCGGAAGCCCGGCAGGAAGGACTGGAGGCGGTGAATCCGGACCTGGCGCCGGCCCTGCTGGTGGAGAGCCTGCTCTCCAGCCCGGCCGCGACCGAGCTCTTCACGGGCGGGGACCAGGACGTGCAGATCCAGGACTTCCTGCTGGCCGGCGGACCCCTGGCGGGCACCGCCCTGCGGGATGCGCCGCTGCCCGCCGGGGTGCTGGTGGTGTCGGTGAAGCGGGGCGCCGAGAAGATCGTACCCCACGGTCACACCGTGCTGCAGCGGGGCGACCTGCTCACCGTGGTCGGCCCGCCCGAGGCGTGGGAGGAGATGCGCCGCCTCACCGGCTGAGCGGACCTGCAGCCTTTCCTTTCCCCCTGTTCAGCCGCGCTGTTTTATTCAGGTAAAGACAGCTTGTTCTGGCAGTTCGTGCCCTCCTATACTGGTCGTGGAGCGAACAGCACCGAGCCGGACAGGAGGAATGATCCCATGCAGCGACCCTGGGCGGAACCGTACAAGATCAAGGCGGTGGAACCCATCCGCATGACGACCCGGGAGTACCGGGAACAGGCGATCCGGGAGGCCGGCTACAACACCTTCCTGCTGCGCAGCGAGGACGTGTACATCGACCTGCTGACGGACTCGGGAACCAACGCGATGTCGGACCGGCAGTGGGGCGCCCTGATGATGGGCGATGAGGCCTACGCCGGCGCACGCTCCTTCTTCCGCCTGGAGGAGGCGGTGCGCGAGATCTACGGCTTCAAGTACGTGGTGCCGACCCATCAGGGGCGCGGTGCCGAGCACCTGATCTCCCGCATCCTCATCAAGCCCGGCGACTACATCCCCGGCAACATGTACTTCACGACGACGCGCACCCACCAGGAGCTGCAGGGGGGCACGTTCGTCGACGTGATCATCGACGAGGCCCACGATCCCCAGGCCAGTCACCCGTTCAAGGGGAACGTGGACATCGCCAAGTTCGAGGCGCTCATCGACCGGGTCGGGGCCGACAAGATCCCGTACATCAACGTGGCGCTTACGGTCAACATGGCCGGTGGTCAGCCCGTCTCCATGGCCAACCTGCGTGAGGTGCGGAAGGTTTGCGACCGGCACGGCATCCGGATGTGGAGCGACGCGACCCGCGCCGTGGAGAACGCCTACTTCATCAAGGAGCGGGAGGAGGGCTACCAGGACAAGCCGGTCCGGGAGATCCTGAAGGAGATGATGTCCTACTTCGACGGCTGCACCATGTCGGGAAAGAAGGACTGCCTGGTCAACATCGGCGGCTTCCTGGCCATGAACGAGGAGTGGATCCTCCAGAAGGCCCGGGAGCAGGTGGTCATCTTCGAGGGCATGCCCACGTACGGCGGCCTGGCCGGGCGCGACATGGAGGCGATCGCTCAGGGCATCTACGAGATGGTGGACGACGACTACATCGCCCACCGGATCCATCAGGTGCGCTACCTGGGCGAGCAGCTGCTGGAGGCGGGCATCCCCATCGTGCAGCCCATCGGCGGCCACGCCGTCTTCCTGGACGCCCGGGCCTTCCTGCCTCACATCCCGCAGGACCAGTTCCCTGCCCAGGCGCTGGCGGCGGCGCTCTACGTGGACTCCGGGGTGCGCGCGATGGAGCGGGGCATCGTCTCCGCCGGCCGCAACCCCCAGACCGGTGAGCACAACTATCCCAAGCTGGAGCTGGTGCGCCTCACGATCCCGCGGCGGGTCTACTCCGACCGGCACATGGACGTGGTGGCGTACTCGGTGAAGCACCTGTGGAAGGAGCGCGGCACCATCCGCGGGCTGCGCATGGTCTACGAGCCGCCCACCCTGCGGTTCTTCACGGCCCGCTTCGAGCCGATCAGCTAGCAGATCCGCAACCCCGCCCGGAGACGGCGTGAGCACCGGGGCCCGGCAGTCGACCTGCCGGGCCCCGGCGCGTCGAACGATGCCCGGCCATCGGCGGCGTCGCCCCGGGCCCCGTCACCAAACCGGCGGCGTGCACATACGCTGGACCTGAACTCGTATGCGCGAAAGGAGAGGAGAAGCATGCAGCAGCCCGGCATGGTGACCTACAGCCCGCAGGCGCCGGTTCAGACCCAGCCGCAGGCAGCCCTGGCTGCGCCGGTCCCCTTCGCCGCCGGACCATTCGGCAGCGCGCCGCCCTTCGCCCAGACCGGCCTGCCCGTGCAGGGGCAGCAGCCCAACCCCGCCCAGGTGCTGACCCAGCAGCTGGTGCAGACGGCCCGGTCCCTGGAGCAGCTCTTCCCCGGTTACCAGGCTCTGCTCTCGCTCCTGCTGGAGGCCAGCAGTAACGCCCCCTCGCCCGCCCTGAACGAGGCGGTGCGCAGCGTCGAGGAGGGGCTCTACTACCACGGGGCCGCGCTGGGAGCGATCCGGAGGATCCTCTGCGGCGAGGCCACCCCAAACGTACTTATGAATCTGGCCGCGGGCTTCCACGGGCTCATGCGCACGCAGCCCAGGGTGCGCGCGGCGGCGGAACAGGTGCTCTCGCTGATGCCCTCGGCCCGGCAAAGCCTGACCGGAACCCTGGTACAGTCGATCGGCGCGGCGGACGGCGTGCTGGCCGCGGCGGCAACCGCCATCCAGACCCTCGTGGGACCCCAGGCGTGGGAGGCCGCCAGGACCACCTGAGTTCCCTATGACGCAAGCAGCACAGGGGGTCTGTCCCCCTGTGCTGTTTTCGCTGCGCCTCAGCCCTGTTTCTTGTACTCGTTCCTGGTCCGTTCCAGCACGATGCGGTATCCGTCAGCCCCGTAGTTGAGGCACTTCTTCACGCGACTGATGGTGGCCGTGCTGGCGCCCGTTGCCGCAACGATATCTTCATAGGTCATGCCCGCGTCCAGCATCTTGGCCACCTCGAGCCGTTGTGCCAGAGCCTTGATCTCGCCGATCGTTGCAATATCCTCGAAGAAGCGATAGAACTCCTCCACCGTCTTCAGGGTCAGCATCGCCTCAAACAGCTTGTCAGTCAATTCGTCGCGCAGTTTCTCGTTGACCGGCATGCACGGGTTCCCTCCCAGCACAGCGCATCTGCCATGACGTATTCGCTTTCGCAGGCGAAAACCCCTTTTCCCCGGCGGTGGGCTGTCGCGGTGAACCCCTGCGGCCCGCGCGGCTCAGGTCCCCAGGGCGAGCAGCCCGGCCACGAAGATGAGGGCCATGCCGATCGCTGCGCAGACCCCGAACGCGAGCAGGAACGCCTCGGACAGGTACCGGTTGCGGCGCAGCACCACCGAAAGCGGCGCCATCACCAGGATGCCCAGCGCCAGGTCGATCACGCCCAGTCCCAGAACGGAGCCCATCCTCCACCGCCCCCATTTATCCGACTTTTCGATCTCGTTTGTTATTTATATGTCCGGAGGCGGTTCCCCTGCTGATTATGCCCAAACGGGCTCCCTTCGTGTGCGCCGGCCGGACAGAACAAGGGGTCCCCTCCTCCCACGAGGAGGGGACCCCGCTCCGCGCGCCCGCTGCGGTGGAGCCGCTGTGTACGGGGCCGCGCTACTGCAGCTCGAACGTCACCGAAACCGTCGCCGAGAACGTGGAGGTGCCGGCGTACACGGGCACCGGCGCGATTTCCGCGGCCACCCCGTCCATGTTGAACCCGGCCCGGGCCTTGACCAGCGACGCGCCCTGGTCCTGGACGCTGACCGAGTGGACCCGGACCACCTTGGCGCCGAGCTCGCCGGCGACCAGCTCCGCCTTGGCCTTGGCATCGGCTACCGCCAGCTTCAGCGCGTCATCCAGCAGCTTGTCGGCGTTCTTCACCTGGAAGGTGACGCCCCGGAGATCGTTGGCCCCGGCCTGAACCGCCGCCTGGATCAGCTCGGCGACCTTGTCCAGGTCCTGCGTGGTGATGGACAGGGTGTTGGTCGCCCGGTAGCCGACCAGCTCCTGGCCCCGCTCCTGCGTCCAGTTGTACTCGGCGGCGAGCTGGAACATGCTGGTCTGGAGCTCCTCCTCCTTCACGCCCTTGGCCTTCAGGGCTTCGGCCACCTTGTTGATGCTGTCGCTCAGGGCGTTGTACGCCTCGATCGGCGTCGGCTTGACCTCGCTGACGCCCACTGTGATGACCGCGGTGTCTGGCTTTACCTCGAGCTCACCCCGTCCCACTACCGACAGGGTCCGCACGGGGGTACCGTCCTCAGCCGCGTGGACCGGCGCGGCCTGCGGCAGGAAGGCTGCGATGCCGAGAATCAGGAGGCCGGCGAGGATAACCGTGAGAAGACCGTTCCGCAACCTCATTCGGATCCCTCCTCTGCGTGGTGTCCTCCCGTTAGACGGGAGGAGTCGGTACGCCGGGTTCATCTTCTTGCCACCGGTGAGAAGAAATCCCGGGTCGGACAGGAGGGAGATTTAACACATCGAATATTCCGGATAAAAGGGGGTCTGATCTGTATGTGTTCGGCCGTTCAGCAGCGCACCGTGATGACGTCCCGCCTGAGGATCCACGTTCGCGAAGCCGGATCCGGTCCGGTCCCTATAGTGCTCCTGCACGGCAACTGCAGCTCCTCCGCCTTCTTCGACGAGCTGATGCTCTCCCTGGGCCCGCGCTACCGCGCGATCGCGCCCGACCTGCGGGGCTACGGCCAGACCGAGCCCCTGCCGGTGGACGCGACCCGGGGCTGCGGCGACTGGGCTGATGACCTGGCCGCCCTGGTGGACGCCCTGGGGCTCGGGCGCTTCCACCTGGCGGGCTGGTCCATGGGCGGAGGCATCGCGATGCGTTACGCCCTGGACCACGCGGACCGGCTGCTCTCCCTCACCCTCATCGCGCCCCTGAGCCCGTTCGGCTTCGGCGGCACCCGAGACGCCGAGGGGACGCCCACCGCCCCCGACTTCGCGGGCTCCGGCGGCGGCACGGTGAACCGGGACTTCGTGGGACGGATCGCGGAGGGAGACCGCGGCGCTGATCACCCCTCCTCGCCGCGCAACATCCTGAACAGCTTCTACTTCAAGCCGCCGTTCCGGGGCACAGAAGAACAGGAGGAGCGCTGGGTGGATGCGCTCCTCAGCACCCGCATCGGCGACGACCATTACCCCGGCGACGCCGTGCCCTCCGGCAACTGGCCCGGCATGGCGCCCGGCACGCGCGGCATCAACAACGCCATGTCGCCCAAGTACCACAACGTATCCCACTTCGCCCACATCGACCCGAAGCCGCCGGTGCTCTGGATTCGGGGCGACAGCGACCAGATCGTCAGCGACACCTCGCTCTTCGACCTGGCCTATCTGGGCCAGATCGGGGCAGTGCCCGGATGGCCCGGCCCCGAGGCCTGCCCGCCCCAGCCGATGGTCGCCCAGACCCGCTTCGTCCTCGAGCGCTACCGGGCCGGCGGGGGCGAGTATGAGGAGGTCGTCATCGCAGACGCCGGCCACTCGCCCTTCATTGAGCAGCCCCAGGCTTTCCTGAGCCACTTCCTGCGCCACCTGGAGCGGTCGTCCGCCCAGAGCTGACCGCCCCCGGGGGGAGCCATTCGACGCCCGGCCGACCGACAAGGTAGCCCTGCGTGTAATCCACGCCGAACTCCCGCACCAGCCGGAGCGTCTCGGCGCGGTCCACGAACTCTGCGATCGTCTGCTGTCCCTGGGTCCGGGCCATGGCCACCATGGCCCGGACCAGGTGTTTGTCCGCGTCCTCCGTGGGCAGGTTGCGGATGAACGCCCCGTCGATCTTCAGGTAGTCGACGGGCAGCTGCTTCAGCAGGTGCAGGCTGGAGAAGCCGGACCCCACGTCGTCCAGGGCGAAGCGGCATCCCAGCCTGCGCATCGCCGTGATGAACCGCCGGGCTTGCTCCAGGTCGCCGATCGCCGCCGTCTCGGTAATCTCCAGCACCAGCTTGGAAGGGTCCGCCCCGCTGGCTTCCAGTTCCTCCTGGATCATGCGGGCCAGGCCGGGATCGGAGATGGTCTTGCCGGAGAGGTTGACCTCGAACGCCTCGATCTCGCTGTCCGGCTCCTGCTGCGCGATGAGCCGGATCGCCTCCCTCAGCACCCAGCGGTCGATTTCCTGAATCAACCCGAAGCGCTCCGCCCCGGCCAGGAAGGCGCCCGGGGCGATCACGTTGCCGCCCTCGTCCACCAACCGGAGCAGGAGCTCGACCCGGGTGATCCGGCCCAGCCTCAGGTCGAGGATGGGCTGCGCGTACAGTACGAACCGGTCTTCCCGCAGCGCCTCGCGCAGCCGTCGGTCCCAGGAGAGCTTGGCGACCATCTCGATCCGCTGCTCGTCGGTCCCGTCGAAGACGGCCACGGCGTTGCGGCCCGACTCCTTCGCCCGGTACATGGCCATGTCGGCCTGGGCGACCAGCGCCTCGGCGGTGAGGCCGTGGTCGGGGAAGAACGTGACGCCGATGGACGCGGTCATGGTGACGCTGCGCCCCTTCACGCGAAACTCTTCCTGCTGCACCGCCCTCAGCAGCGATTCCGCGACGGAGACCGCCTCGCGCCCGGTGTACGGCATGAGGATGGCGAACTCGTCGCCGCCGTGGCGGGCCGCGATGTCGATGGGCCGCAGGTGGGCCTGGATGATCTCGGCAACGCGCACCAGCACCTGGTCGCCGGCCTGGTGCCCGAGCGTGTCGTTGACGTACTTCAGCAGGTCGAGGTCCATGAAAAGCAGCGCCCCGCGCACCCGGTGGTGGCGCGCGAGCTCGAGGTAGCGCTCCAGCTCCGCCTGGAACGCCCGGCGGTTGTACAACCCCGTCAGCGCGTCCTGGCTGGCAAGCCGCTTCAGCGCCGCCTGGACCCGCCTGCGACCGGAGATGTTGCGCACCTCCAACACGCGCAGTTCGTCGGCCCCGGCCCGGGTGACGGCGACGGAGACCTCGACGGGGAACGAACTGCCATCCTTGTGGTGTGCGACCAGCTCGTGCCCCTGGATGGCCGGATGCCCGCCGGAGCGAAGCCCGTTCGCCCCAGGCCCGGCGTCGTTCAGGCCCTTGCCCTCGCCAGGGGCGGGTCCCGGAAGCTCGGGCAGCAGCGCGCGGATCGGCTTGCCCAGCACCTCCTGCTCCGTGTACCCGAAGATCTCCTCCGACCGGCGGTTGAACAGCACGATGCGCTGCTCCCGGTCGGTCGCGATCAGGGCGCTGGGGGCCATGGCCACGACGGCCTGAAGCCACTGCGCCGAGGGCTGCTTCGCCGGCTGGAGGATCCCCCGCGCCGCGAGCAGGGAGAGGTTGATCCCTCCGAAAAAGAGCGCTCCCAGCCACCACCGCACCCACACCGCCATCGCGGTGCACAGCGCAGCGGGCAGGGAGGCGACAGCCACGAGAATCCTTCGCTGGAAAACCGAGAGCGTGGGGCGCTCCAGCCACAGGAGGAGGGCGCTGCTCAGGAAGAAAGACAGGCCGACAACCACGCGCAACGGCTCAGCAAACCCCTGCAGGAGCGCCGCGGCGTACGCGGGAGCGAACAGAATGAGCGCCCCCTGAAGAAGTTGAGCCCCAGCGGCCGCGCGGGTCAGCGGCCTGGCCTCGGCGCACGGGACCTGACGTTCTTCACGAGCCCCGACCAGAGACACGCATCATCGACCTTTCATCCGTCACTTAACGCCGGCAGGGCTCGGAGCCAGCTTCCCCGTAGCCCATAGGATGACCGTTGGGACGGCCGCTCAGAGCGCACGCCAGCCAATATCGCGTCGATAGGTCTTGCCTTCGAACTGAATCTGATCCACCCCGGCGTACGCCATTGCCAGCGCATCCCGCAGAGTGGGGCCCGTCGCCATCACCCCGAGCACCCGGCCCCCTGCGGTGACCACCTGACCCTCCTCGTTGAAGGCCGTGCCCGCGTGGAACACGGTGACGCCGACCTGGTCGGCCTCCACCAGCCCGCTGATGGGCAGGCCCTTGACGTACTTCCCGGGATAGCCGGCGGAGGCGAGCACCACGTTGACGGCGGCGCCGGGGCGGAAGCGGAGCTCCACCTGGTGCAGCCGCGCCTCCAGGCAGGCCTGGATCACCTCGAGCAGGTCGTTCTCCAGAAGCGGGAGCACGGCCTGGGTTTCCGGGTCGCCGAAGCGTGCGTTGAACTCGATCACCTTCGGACCGTCGGCGGTCAGCATGAGGCCGGCGAAGAGGCAGCCCACGAACGGCGTGCCCCGCCGGGCAAGCTCGGCGATGGTCGGTTCCAGGATGCGCCGCTGCACCGCCTCGGCCATGTCTGCGGTGTAGGCCGGCACCGGTGCGTAGGCGCCCATCCCGCCCGTGTTGGGGCCGGTGTCACCCTCGCCCGCCCGCTTGTGGTCCTGGGCGGCGACCATCTGCTTCACCGTGCGCCCGTCGCTGAAGGCCAGGACGGAGACCTCCTGTCCCTCCAGGACCTCCTCGATGATGACCCGGCTTCCGGCCTGGTCGAAGGCGCCCTCCACCATCGCCGCCCGCAGCGCGGCACGTGCCTCGTCCAGGTCAGCACAGACCTGCACACCCTTGCCCGCCGCGAGCCCGTCCGCCTTGATGACGACGGGACCCGGGCGGGCCTCGATGTACGCCAGTGCCTGCTGGTAATCCGTGAAGTCGGCGTATGCCGCGGTCGGCACGCCGGCGGCGGTCATGACCCCCTTGGCGTAGGCTTTGGAGGCCTCGATGCGGGCCGCCGCGGCCGTGGGGCCGAAAGCCGGGATGCCTGCGGCGGTCAGCGCATCCACCAGCCCCGCCGCCAGCGGAGCCTCGGGGCCCACGATGACCAGGTCGATCCCCAGCCGGCGGGCCAGGTCCACCTGCCCGGCGACATCGGTGGCCTCCACGTCGGGATGGCACCACGCGAACCGGCCGATGCCGGGGTTCCCCGGCGCTGCGTGCAGCTCGTCGATGTGCCTGCTCTGGATCGCCTTCCAGGCGAGGGCGTGCTCGCGTCCTCCGCCGCCGACGATCAGGACCTTCATTTTCTCACACTCCTTACTTATTCCCTGCCGACCTCGCCGTTCCTGGCATACCCAGCATTTTTTCCATTATGTCTACCCCAAAAGGCTGACCACCGCGCCCGGCGCCAGACCCCCTGCCGGCGCCCTGACATCTGATCGCTGGACGTGCACGAGAGCCCCCGGCCAGCGGGCAGGGGCGGCTCAGGTTACCGCCGCTCAGTGCCGGAAGTGCCGCACGCCCGTAAACACCATCGCCAGACCCAGCTCGTCCGCCCTGGCGATCGACTCCTCGTCCCGGATCGACCCGCCCGGCTGCACGATGGCCGCGATACCCGCCTCGCCGGCCGCCTCCACCACGTCCGGGAAGGGGAAAAAGGCGTCCGAGGCCAGCACCGCCCCGCGGGCCTTCTCCCCGGCCTGCCGGAGGGCGAACCGCGCCGCGTCAATGCGGTTCATCTGCCCCGCGCCCACGCCCAGGGTCTGGCCGTCCCTGGCCACCACGATGGCGTTGGACTTGACGTGCTTGCACACCTTCATGGCAAAGGCCAGGTCGCGCAGCTGTTCCGGCGTGGGTGCGGCCTTGGTCACCGGCTTCCAGGCCACCGGGTCCTCGGCGATCGCGTCCCAGCTCTGGACCAGCAGGCCACCGCCGACCCGCTTCATGTCGAACCCGGACGGCGGATTGCGGTCGATCGGCCCCACCGCCAGGAGCCGCAGGTTCTTCTTCCTGGTGAGCACCTCCAGGGCTTCCGGCGCAAACGCCGGGGCGATCACGATCTCCAGGAAGATCTTGCTCAGCGCCTCGGCGGTCTCCCGGTCGCAGGGCCGGTTCAGCGCGACGATGCCCCCGAAGATCGACACGGTGTCGGCCTCGTAGGCCTTGCGGAACGCCTCGGCGATGGTCGGGGCCACGGCCACGCCGCAGGGGTTGGCATGCTTGATCGCCACCGCGGCCGGCTCCTCGAACTCCTTCACCAGCTCCAGGGCCGCGTGGGCGTCGTTGATGTTGTTGAACGAGAGCTCCTTGCCGTGCAGCTGCTTCGCCCGGGCGATCACCGTGCCCCCGTCGGATCCGTCGCTGTAGAACGCCGCCGCCTGGTGCGGGTTCTCGCCGTAGCGCAGCTCCTGCACCTTGGTGAACGTGAGGCTCAGGACATCCGGGAAGGGAGAGGGCGCGGCCGGCTTCTGCGGGCCCGGGTCCGCTCCGATGGGTCGTTCGGGGGCCGTCTCCCCCAAGGCCCGGGTGGCGACGATCTCCCTGCCCCGCGTGGCCATCCAGCCGGCGATGGCGCCGTCGTACGCGGCCGTGTGCTGGAAGGCTTCCAGCATCAGGCTGAACCGGGTCGGCAGCGACAGGTCGCCCGTCTCCCGCAGCTCGGCCAGCACGGCGGGGTAGCGCGCCGGGTTTACGACGACCCCCACGTCCTGGTAATTCTTCGCCGCCGCCCGCACCATCGCGGGCCCGCCGATGTCGATCTTCTCGATGGCCTCCTCCAGGGTCACCGCGGGGTTGGCCACCGTCTCCCGGAAGGGATACAGGTTGACCACCACCAGGTCGATGAGGCCGATTCCGTGCTCGGCCAGCTGCGCCATGTGGGTCGGGTTGGACCGCACCGCCAGGATCCCCGCGTGGATCTGCGGCTGCAGGCTCTTCACCCGCCCGTCCAGGATCTCGGGGAAGCCGGCCACCTCGGCCACCTCCCGCACGGGAATGCCCGCTCCCTGCAGCGTGCGGTACGTACCGCCGGTGGAGAGGACCTCGATCCCCAGGTCCACCAGGCCCCGCGCGAACTCCACGATCCCCTGCTTGTCGTAGACGCTGATCAGGGCGCGCTTCACTGCCATCCCTTTTCCTCCTTCCCCTTCCGGTCCGGCCCCTTCCCCAGCTCCGGGCGGTACCCGTCCCGGTCCAACCAATAGCGCCGCTCGTGGCCGGCGAGATAGGCCAGCAGCGGGTCCCGGTAGGTGGGCCAGGTGATGTAGCGGGCGACCTCGTCGCGCTTGACCCACCGGACGTCCACCACGTACTCGTCATGCTCCGGCACCCGCAGCGTCCCGGCCACCAGCCGGCAGGAGAACACGTGCACCAGGAAGTGCTGATCATGGACCAGGTTGTGCGTGTCCTGCACGTACGCCAGTTCCACGGGGGCGACCAGCAGGCCGGTCTCCTCCTGCACCTCCCGCACCACGCAGTCGGTGAGCGACTCGCCCACCTCCAGCCGGCCGCCGGGCAGCGACCAGACCTCGCCGACGGCCCAACGGTTCCGCACGATCACCAGCCGGTCCTCGTCCTCCACGAGGCCGAGGCCCAGAATGAACTGCTCTGCCAACGCCGATTCCTCCCTCCGATACGGGCACTCCTCCCGCACGGCGCGTCCTCCGATGCGGGAGCGAGCCCCCGCCGGAGAGTGTACCCGCACGGGCCCGGGTTCTCCTGCCGCACCAGGCGCCCGGGGGGCCTGCCCAAACGGAGACCCGGGTTACCCGCGGGGAGCCTCCGCCCGGTCGAGGATCCGCACCCGGCGCCCCTCGATCACCAGCCGCCCCTCCGCGAACAGCCGGATCGCCTCGGGGTAGATGCGGTGCTCCTCGGCCAGGATGCGCCGGCGCAGGTCCTCCACCGTGTCCCCCTCCAGCACCGGCACGGCGGCCTGCAGGATGATGGGCCCCTCGTCCACGCCCGCCGTGACGAAGTGGACCGTGCAACCCGCCACCTTCACCCCGTGCTCCAGGGCCTGCCGCTGGGCCTCCAGCCCCGGGAAGGCCGGCAGCAGCGACGGGTGGATGTTGAGGATGCGGTTCGGGAACGCCGTGAGCATCGGCCCGCGGACCAGCCGCATGTACCCCGCGAGGCAGACCAGATCGACCCCGTAGGCCTGCAGCCGCTCCGCCAGCGCCGCGTCAAAGGCTGTCCGGCTCGGGTACGCGGCCGGGTCCATGTGCAGGGCATCGACCCCGGCCCGGCGGGCCCGCTCCAGCCCGTAGGCATCGGCCCGGTCGGAGATGACCACCGCCACCCGGCCGGGGATGCGCCCCTCCCGGCAGCCGTCCAGGATCGCCTGCAGGTTGGTGCCCGAGCCGGAGATCAACACGCCGATGCGGATCATCGCCGCACCACCACCCTCGGACCGCCGGGCTCGGCGGCCGCGACCTCACCCACAACCCACGCCTCCTCGCCCATCTCCCGCGCGGCGGCCGCAACCGCCTCGGCCTGGTCCGCCGGCACCGCCAGCACCATCCCGAGGCCGAGGTTGAAGGTGGCCTCCATCTCCGCCTGCGCCACGGGCCCCAGCCGCCGGATGAGGTCGAAGACCGGCGGCTCCTTCCAGGCGCCCCACCGCAGCACGGCGGCCGTGCCCTCGGGCAGCATGCGCGGGATGTTCTCGTGCAGCCCGCCCCCGGTGATGTTGGCGATGCCGTGCACGTCGAACCGCGCCAGCAGCCGGAGCACCGTGCGGACGTAGATGCGGGTCGGGGTCAGCATGACCTCCAGCACCGTCCGGCCGCCCAGCTCGGGCGGCCGGTCATCCAGGTCGAAGGCGCCGCCGTCCACCTTCAGCAGCACCCGCCGGGCCAGCGAGTACCCGTTGGCGTGCAGCCCGCTGGAGGCGAGGCCCACCAGCGCGTCCCCCGGCGCGACCTTCTCGCCGGTGAGGAGCCGGTCCCGGTTGACGATGCCCACGGCGAACCCCGCCAGGTCGTACTCGCCGGGCGGGTACATGCCGGGCAGCTCGGCGGTCTCGCCGCCGATCAGGGCACAGCCGGCCTGCAGGCAGCCGTCGGCGATGCCCTTCACCACCTGCTCCAGCACGGCCAGGTCCTTCTGCCCGATGCCGATGTAGTCCAGGAAGAAGAGCGGTTCCGCTCCCTGGCAGAGGATGTCGTTCACCGACATGGCCACCAGGTCGATGCCCACCGTGTCGTGCCGGCCGCTCAGGAACGCCAGCCGCAGCTTGGTGCCCACCCCGTCGGTGCCGCTGACCAGCACCGGCTCGGGGTACCTGGCCGGGTCCAGCTGGAACAGGCCGCCGAAGGCCCCGATGTTGCCCAGGGTACCGGGCCGCCGGAGGGTGCGGGCCGTGTGGGCGGCGATCCGCCGCACCAGTTCGTAGTGCCGCTCCCGGTTGACGCCGGCGTCGGCGTAGGTGAGCCCCTTCTCAGTCACAGCCGCAGCCCCCCTCCAGCGCGTACTTGTCGGCCTCTTCCGGCACGGGCACCGGGTAGTCGCCGGTGAAGCAGGCCAGGCAGAAGCCCGCTTCCGGCGGCAGGCCGGTGGCCTTCACCATGCCCTCCACCGAGAGGTAGGCCAGGGAGTCGGCGCCGATGGCGTCGGCGATCTCCCGGACCGTGCGCCCCCGGGCGATCAGGTCGGTGGACTTGGAGGTATCGATGCCGTAGTGGCAGGCGTTCTGGTACGGCGGCGATGCGATGCGCAGGTGCACCTCCCGCGCCCCGGCCTCCCGGAGGAGGCTCACCAGGTGGCGGGACGTGGTGCCGCGCACGATGGAGTCGTCCACCAGCACCACCCGCCTGCCCTCGATCACCTTGCGCAGCGGGTTCAGCTTCAGCTTCAGCGCCGACTCGCGCCCGGCCTGGGACGGCAGGATGAACGTCCGGGCGATGTAGCGGTTCTTGACCAGCCCCACCTCGTAGGGGATGCCGGACTCCTCCGCGTAGCCGGTGGCCGCGGAGATCGAGGAGTCGGGCACCCCGATGACGATGTCGGCATCCGCCGGCGCCTCCGTCGCGAGCTGGCGGCCCATCGCCTTGCGCACGGTGTGCACGTTGACCCCGACGAACTGCGAGTCGGGACGGGCGAAGTAGATGAACTCGAAGATGCACGGCCGGGGGGCGACGGCCTCCCTGACCGCCGCCCGGGACCGGAGCTTGCCCCCCTCGCCGATGGTCACCATCTCGCCGGGGGCCACCTCCCGCACGAACTCCGCGCCGATGGTGTCAAAGGCGCAGGTCTCGGAGGCCAGCACCCAGCTGCCGTCAAGCCGGCCCAGCTGCAGCGGGCGGATGCCGTGGGGATCCCGGATGCCGATCAGCCGGTCCTCGGCCAGGATGAGCAGGGCATAGCCGCCGTGCACCTGGCTCACGGCGTCGACGATCGCGTCCTCCAGGCTCTTCGCCCGGGAACGGACGATCAGGTGGGCCAGCACCTCGGTGTCGATGGACGTGGTGAAGATCGCCCCCTGCTCCTCCAGCCGGTCCCGGATGGCCGGGGCGTCCACGAGGTTGCCGTTGTGCGCCAGGGCCAGTCCGCCGCGCCGGGTGTTCACCACCACGGGCTGGGCGTTGCCCAGCCGGGAGGAGCCGGTGGTCGAATACCGCACGTGGCCGATGGCGATGTCGCCGGCCAGCCGCTGGATGGTCTCGGGCTTCTCGAACACGTCGCTGACCAGCCCCATGCCCCGGTGGGTGTTCAGGTTCGCACCGTCCGCGGCCACGATGCCCGCGGACTCCTGCCCCCGGTGCTGCAGGGCGATCAGGGCGTGGTACACCACCCGCGCCGCCTCAGGGTGGCCGTAGATGCCGAAGACGCCGCACTCGTCCGCCGGGCCCTTGTCCGGGTTGGTCGGCCACCCGCGCAGGTAGGGCTGCAGGGCCAGGGCCAGGGTCGGGTCACCGGGCCGGATCACGCGTCCATCCACCTGGGGATCGCCTCCTTGTGCGCACGCACCAGGTCCGCGACCGGCAGGTCGATCATCTCCTGACGCCGGTAGACGTGGGCCGACCCGCTGCCCGGAGCCAGCGCGGCCAGCCGGAACCGGCCGTCGGCGGTCACGTCGCCCAGCACCCGGAAGGGGATCTGCTCCACCATCAGGAGGGCCTGCAGCCGCCCCACCTGCTCCCGGGTGGCCGTGACCAGGATGCGGGACTGGGACTCGCCGAAGAGCTGGCCGTCTACCCGGCCCTCGCCGAGGAAGATGCTCACCTGGCAGCCCAGGGACGGCTCCGCGGCGGCGATGGCCATCTCCGCCAGGGCGACCGCGAGGCCGCCCTCCGCCACGTCGTGCGCGGCGGTCACCAGCCCCTCGTGGATCGCCCGCAGCACCACGTCCTGCAGCCGCTTCTCGAAGGCGAGGTCCAGGGCCGGGGCGTCGCCGGCCAGCACGCCGTGGATCAGCCTGGCGTACTCGGAGCCGCCCAGCTCGTCCCGGGTCTCGCCCAGCAGGAGGATCACGTCACCCACCTGCTTGAAGCCCGGGGTGGTCAGCCGGTCCAGGTTCTCGTGCACCGCGAGCATGCCGATGACAGGGGTGGGGTGGACGGCCTCCCCGCTGGTCTCGTTGTAGAAGGAGACGTTGCCCCCGGTCACCGGGGTGCCCAGCGCCTCGCAGGCCTCGGCCATGCCGGTGATGGCCTCGTCGAAGGTCCAGAAGATCTCCGGCTTCTCGGGGTTGCCGAAGTTGCAGTTGTTGGTGATGGCCACGGGCCGGGCGCCGGTGACCACGCAGTTGCGGGCCGCCTCCGCCACGGCGATGGCGGTGCCCCGCCGGGGGTTCAGGTAGACGTAGCGGCCGTTGCAGTCCACTGAGGCGGCGATGCCCTTCGGGGGCCCCGCCTGGCCGGACCGGCCGGGCAGGCCCTCCCCCGGCGGCTGCCGGGTGAGGCCGTGCGCCCCCGGCGCGACGGCCGCGCCGAGCCGGATGACCCCGGCGTCTCCGCCGGGCCCCAGGACGGTACCCGCCTGCACCATGTGGTCGAACTGCTCGTAGATCCAGGCCCGCGCGCCGATGTTGGGCGAGCCCAGCAGCCGGAGCAGCGTCTCATTCCAATCCTCCGGCTCGGGCAGCCGGGACCAGTCGAAGCCCCGCAGCTCCGCCAGGTAGGCGGGCTCGGCCTTGGCCGGGTGGTAGACCGGCGCTTCGGCAAGCGCCCTGGCCGGCACCTCGGCCACGACTCGCCCGTCGTCCAGCACCCGCACCATGCCGTCGTCGGTCACCCGGCCGATCACGGCGCAGCCCACGCCCCACTTCCGGCAGATCGCCTCGACCTCGGCCTCCCGCCCCTTCTTCACGCAGACGAGCATCCGCTCCTGTGACTCGGAGAGGAGGAACTCCCAGGGCTCCATGCCCTCCTCCCGGGCCGGCACCTTGCGCACGTCCAGCTCCACGCCCACGCCGCCCCGGGCTGCCATCTCCGAGGACGAGGAGATGAGGCCGGCGGCGCCCATGTCCTGGATACCCACCACCGCGTCGGTCTCGAACAGTTCCAGGCAGGCCTCCATCAGCATCTTCTCGGCGAAGGGGTCGCCCACGGGCACCGTGGGCAGCGCCGCCTCCGCCTCGCTGCCGCTGAACTCGGCCGAGGCCAGCAGCGACGCGGCGTGGATGCCGTCCCGACCGGTCGGGTTGCCCACCACCATGATGGCGTTGCCCGGGCCGGCGGCGATGCCCCGGTGGATGCGGTCCGGCCGGAGGATGCCGATGCACATGGCGTTGACCAGGCAGTTGCCCCGGTAGGACTCGTCGAAGTAGACCTCCCCGCCGATGCAGGGCACGCCCACCGTGTTGCCGTAATGGCCGATGCCGGCCACCACGCCCCTGAGCAGTTCCCGCTGCTTGGGCTCGTCCAGCGGGCCGAAGCGCAGGGAGTTCAGGGTCGCCACCGGGCGGGCGCCCATGGTGAAGACGTCCCGCAGGATGCCCCCCACGCCCGTGGCCGCGCCATTGAAGGGGTCCACGAAGGAGGGGTGGTTGTGGGACTCGAGCTTGAAGGCCACGGCCAGGTCGTCGTCGATCCGGACGACGCCGGCGTTCTCGCCCGGCCCCTGCAATACGTGCTCGCCGCGGGTGGGAAGCCGCCGCAGCGCGGCCTTCGAGTGCTTGTACGCGCAGTGTTCGGACCACATCACGCCGAACATGTGCAGTTCGGTGGGGTTCGGCTCCCGCCCCAGGATCTCCACCACCCGGCGGTACTCCGCCTCCGTGAGACCCACCAGACTCCAGGGCTGCTGCATCTCAGACACGGATGACCCTCCCCGTCAGGTGTTGCACCATGGACGCAAACAGAAGGCGCCCGTCGGCAGAACCCAGAACCTGCTCCGTCGCCCGCTCGGGGTGGGGCATCACGCCGGCGACGTTGCCGGTCCGGTTCACGATCCCGGCAATGTTCTCCGCCGATCCGTTGGGGTTGGCCCCGGGGGTAACCGCCCCCTCCGGCGTGCAGTAGCGGAACAGGACCTGCTGGTTCTCGCTCAGGGCGCGCAGCGTGTCAGGATCGGCCTGGTAGTTGCCCATCCCGTGGCTCACGGGGATCTTCAGCACCTGGCCCGGCCTGCACGCCAGGGTGAACGGGGTGGCCGCGTTCTCCACCCGCACGCGGCTCCATCCGCACCGGTAACGCCCGTGGGCGTTGGGCCGGAAACCGCCGGGCAGGAGGCCCGCCTCAGTGAGGATCTGGAAGCCGTTGCAGATGCCCAGCACCAGCCCGCCCCGAGCCGCAAACTCGGCCACCGCCTCCATCACCGGGGCGCGGCAGGCGAGGGCTCCGCTGCGCACCCGGTCGCCATAGGTGAAGCCGCCGGGAATGACCACGGCGTCGTAGGGTGTGAGATCCCTTGCCTCGTGCCAGACGTAGTCGGCCTGCACCCCGACGACCTCCCGCAGGACGTAGAAGGTCTCCATCTCACAGTTGGTGCCCGGAAAGACGAGAATCCCGAACCGCATGGCCCCCGCCTCCTCTGCGCCAGCCCGCGCTTCCGTCAGCTCCGTCTATCGCCGGCCCCCGCCCGCGCCGGCAGCGGTCTCCGCCAGCACCTTGCGCAGCCGGTCGAGCACATCCGCATACCGGCGGGCGGTCTCCTCGATCAGTTCCCCGGGCAGCTCCGGAGCCGGCGGCTGCTTGTTCCAGCCCGTCCGTTCCGCCCAGTCCCGCACCGGCTGCTTGTCCAGGCTGTCCACCGGCTCCCCCTCCCGGTACCGGTCGGCCGGCCAGTACCGGCTGGAGTCCGGGGTAAAGGCCTCGTCGATCAGCACGATCTCGTCGCCGACGAAGCCGAACTCGAACTTGGTGTCCGCCAGGATGATCCCCGCCTTCTCCGCCACGCCCGCAGCGTAACGGTAGAGGGCCAGCGACTTCTCCTTGATGAAGTCGGTCACCGCGTCGCCCAGCCGCCTGCGCACCTCCGCCTCCGGCACGTTCTCGTCATGGCCCCGGTCGTTCTTCAGGGCCGGCGTGAAGATGGGCTCCGGCAGCCGGCTGGAGAGCCTGAGCCCCGCCGGGAGGGGTATCCCGCAGACCGTGCCGGAGGCCTGGTACTCCTTCCAGCCCGATCCGGCCAGGTACCCCCGCACCACGCACTCGACGTCGATGCGGCGGGCCCGGCGCACCACCAGCGACCGGCCCTCCAGGAGACTCCGGACGTCCCCGGGCAGGCCCAGGCCGCCGAGGTCGTCGCTGACCAGGTGGTTGGCGACGATATGCCGGGTCGCCCCGAACCAGAGCGCGCTGAGCTGGGTCAGCACCCGGCCCTTGCCGGGGATGCCCTGCGGAAAGACGACGTCGAAGGCGGAGAGCCGGTCGGTGGCCACCATGAGGAGCCGGTCCGCGTCCAGCTCGAACATCTCCCGCACCTTCCCCCGGTGCAGCCGCCGGAGGCCCGGGTCCGGCACCGTCAGCAAGACGTCCATGTTACGCACCCCCCAGGAGCGCTAAGACCTCCTTCATGTCCTCCGATCCCAGTCGGCACTCCAGCGGGTTCATCACCTGCATCAGGCAGGCGCCCTCCTCCGTCAGGCCGAAGCGCATGCGCAGCTGCAGCCGCTCCACGCCGCGCAGGCTGAGATGCGCCCGGAGCGTTCTGGCGGCGTGCAGTGCGGCGTCCTCGATCCGCTCCAGCCGCTCCGGCGTGAACGCGGCCTCGGCCTCCTCACGGCTCAGCTCCCGATCCCCGTCCCGGAAGGCGAGCCGGACCTCACCCGGTCCGGCCTCGGCCGCCACCTCCACCGGCAGCGGCTGCACCTTGCGGATCAGAAAGGAACGGCTCGTGAAACGCGCCGCGAAGCTGGTCGCCAGGCCGTGGCCGACCAGGATCTCCTGGATGCGGAGAGCCGCCGCGCAGACGGTCTCGTCCTCGAACTCCAGGATCAGCCGGTCGGCCCGGTCGGTGGCGTGGACGGCCAGCCCGTCGCCCGCCCAGAGCCGCTCCCGCTTCAACACAGGTTCCTCCATCGTCCCGAACCCTCGCTTCACACTTGATCAGAACCTGTCCCTCCGCGCCCCGGGTTTCCACCTCGGACCCGGACGGGCGTTCCTCAGGCCTCCGCTAGATCCGGACCTGGGTCATGACCACGAAGGCGAAGGCGACGCCCAGCACGGCGGCCAGCAGCGCGCCCAGATGCCGGTTCCGGCTCCGGGGCCAGAAGTACATGACCACGACGGTGACGATCAGGCCCCCCAGGGCCCCGACGATGATGCTGCCCAAGCTCGTCATCCGATCAACCCCAGTCGCTTCATGATGGTATCCACATGACGCAGGTGGTGCTTCAGGTCGAAGGCGGCGTCCAACTCCGCCGGCGTGAGCAGCGCCTGCACCGTCGGATCCTCCTCCAGCAGCCGGCGCAGGTGGATCCCCTCCGCCCAGGCCCGCATGGCCTTCTCCTGCACGACGGCGTAGGCCTGCTCACGCGACAGCCCTTTCTCCACCAGGGACAGCAGCACGGAGCCCGAGGAGGTGAGGCCGTAGGAGGCCTGCATGGACCGCCGCATGTTCTCGGGGTAGACGTGCAGGTTCTCGATGATCCACGTCATCTTGTCCAGCAGGTAGTCGGCCAGGATGGTGGAGTCGGGCAGGATGACCCGCTCCACCGACGAGTGGGAGATATCCCGCTCGTGCCAGAGCGGCACGTTCTCCAAGGCCGCGATGGCGTTGGCGCGCAGGATGCGGCTGAGGCCGGAGATCTGCTCCAGGGTGACGGGGTTGCGCTTGTGGGGCATGGCGCTGGAGCCTTTCTGGCCCTTGGAGAAGGGCTCCTCCACCTCGCGGGTCTCGGTCTTCTGCAGCAGCCGGAGCTCGGTGGCCAGGCTGTCCAGCGAGGAGCCGAGGATCGCGAGGGTGGTGAGCAGGTGCGCGTGCCGGTCCCGCTGGAGCACCTGCGTGGAGATGTCGGCGACCCCGAGCCCCAGCCTCTCGCAGACGTACTGCTCCACGAACGGATCGATGTTACCGTAGTTGCCCACAGCCCCGGAGAGCTTACCGACGGCGATGGACCGGCGCGCCTGCTCCAGCCGGTCGGCGTCCCGTCGGAACTGGGCGTAGAAGACGGCCAGCTTCAGCCCGAAGGATGTCGGCTCGGCATGCACGCCGTGGGTCCGCCCCATGATGGGGGTATCCTTGTACCGCACCGCCTGGCGGCCCAGCGCGGCGATCAGCCCGTCCAGCCCCTTCTGGATCTCTCGGACGGCCTCGTTGAGCACGGCCGACAGGGCCGTGTCCACCACGTCGGTGGAGGTGAGGCCGTAGTGGATGTACCGGGCCGCCGGGTGGTCGATGCGCTCGGCCACCGCGGTGGTGAAGGCGATCACGTCGTGCCGGGTGGTCTGCTCGATCTCCGCCACCCGGCGGACAAAGGCCTCGTCCACGGTGAACGCCCGGGCCCGGAGCTCGGCCACCGCCTCGGCCGGGATGACCCCCAGCTTCGCCCAGGCCTCGCAGGCGAGGAGCTCCACCTCCAGCCACTTCTGAAAGCGATTCGCCGCCGACCACAGCTCGGCCATGCGCGGCCGGGTGTAGCGTTCAATCATGGGTATCCTCTCCCTCCGGCGACAGATCTTCCCGCACTCAGCGTATCTTTCCTGCGGTCTCGCCGCAAGGGAAGTCGAGCGGGGCCCGGGGTCTTGCCCGAGCCCCGCTGCGTGTCGGCGAGGTTGTGTTGTGCCCGGTATGGCCTAGAGGACGAAGTGCAGGATGAAGAAGCCGGCGAGCACCCACATCATCCAGTGGACTTCCTTGGCCCGGCCGGTGAGCAGGTAGATCACGGCGTAGGCGATGAAGCCCAGCGCGAGGCCCTCGGCGATGGAGTACGCAAACGGCATCATGAGGGCCGTGATGATCGCCGGCAGGGCGATGGCGAAGTCGTCCAGGTCGATCTGGGTGATGGAGGAGGCCATCATGATACCCACGATGATGAGGGCGGGAGCCGTCGCGGCGCCGGGGATGGCCAGGAAGATGTCGGAGAAGAAAGAGGACAGGAGGAACAGGACCGCCACCGTGACGGCGGTGAGCCCCGTGCGGCCGCCGGCCGAGACGCCCGCCGCGGACTCGACGTAGGTGGTGGTGTTGGAGGTGCCCAGCAGCGAGCCGATGATGGTGCCCAGCGAGTCCATGACCAGGGCCCGGTTGCCGCCCTTCATGTTGCCCTTCTCATCCATCAGGCCGGCCTTGGAGGAGACGCCCACAAAGGTGCCGATCGTGTCGAAGAGGTCGGTGAAGAACATCGCGAAGATCACGGCGAACATCGCGGGGTTCCCCAGGACGTCGAAGTCGAGCTGCAGGAAGGTGGGTGCCAGCGAAGGCGGAGCCGAGACCAGGGAAGAGGGCAGCTGGGTCACGCCCATGGGGATGCCGATGAGGGTGGTGATGAGGATGCCCAGCAGGATGCCGCCGGTGACCCGGCGGGCGACCAGGACCCCGGTGATGATGAGGCCGATCAGCGCCAGCAGCGTCGCCGGCCGGCTGAAGTCGCCCAGGGCGATGGTGGTCGCCTCGCTGGCCTCGACGATCCCGGCGTTGATCAGGCCGATTAGCATGATGAAGAAGCCGATGCCGGCGGACACCGCGTGCCGGAGCGAGAGGGGGATCGCCTTGATCATCAGCTCCCGCAGCCCGGTCAGGGTGACGACCAGGGCCAGCACGCCCGAAACGAAGACCGCCGCGAGGGCCTGCTGCCACGGGAGGCCGAGGGCCCCGCACAGGGTGAAGGCGAAGAACGCGTTGAGACCCATGCCCGGCGCCAGGGCCACCGGCCAGTTGGCCACGAGGCCCATCGCCAGGGTCGAGAGCGCCGCAGCCAGGATGGTGGCCATGAAGATCGCCGACTTCTCCATGCCTGTGCCGGTGGAAAGGATGTCGGGGTTGACGGCGATGATGTACGACATGGTGACGAACGTGGTCAGTCCGGCCAGGATCTCCTGCTTGACGGTGGTGCCGTTCTCCGTGAGCTTGAAGACCCGGTCGAGCAGCCCCTCGGACGTCTGGGTCGGACGGATCGCCTCACGAGCAGCCACAGACAAACGCCTCCCAAATCGATGATGGAATGATGATGCACGGATGCACGGAACCCGAACGATCGGCGGGCAGGTCTCCTCCCGCCTGGAGGGAAACCTGCCCGCCTGGGATTTTCGCCCACCGGTGTAGCCGGACCCCGTCCGGCCTGTGCCGCTCGGTCGCAGACCGGCGCGGTACGGGCGCCGCGGAACCCTAGGCACACTTTCCTCCGTCGCCGGCTGGGTGTTGCCGGCCTCTACTCTCACTCTACGAATCGGACGAGCCGGTGTCAACCTCATATCCGAACTTTTTTCTGTTCAGGGCGTAAAACGTTCGGATGCAGGGCCGCGAGCCGGTTCCTGCGCACTTCCTCCAGTCCCGCCTGTCCTTCCACACCATGTCGTCCGGTGCACGCGACCGAGCTCCTGCCGCCCGCCGAACAGCCAACCATCCCCTGGACGATTGGACCCATCCAATCAACTTCACGAGTGGCTGTTGACGCATTGGATGGTTCAAGGCACCATAGCTCCCAGAAGAGAACCAGTGGGAGGGAACGGGATTGCGCAAGGCACTCACGATCGCCGGGTCCGACACCAGCGGCGGCGCCGGCATTCAGGCCGACCTCAAGACCTTCCAGGAGCTGGGCGTCTACGGCATGTCGGCCCTCAACGTCATCGTCACCATGGATCCCAACGGCTGGAGCCATCAGGTCTTCCCGCTGGATCTGGAGCTGCTCGAGCGGCAGCTGATCACCGCCTTTGAAGGCGTCGGCGTCGACGCCGTGAAGACCGGCATGCTGGCCTCCGCCGCCGTCGTCGAGCTGGTGGCGCGCAAGCTGGACCAGTATGGCGCCGAGCGGGTGGTCATCGATCCGGTCATGGTCTGCAAGGGCACGGACGAGGTGCTCATGCCGGATCACGCCGCCGCCATCCGGGAGCTGCTGATCCCCCGGGCCCTGGTCATCACGCCGAACCTGTTTGAGGCGGCACAGCTGGCGCAGCGGCCGCCCATCCGCACCCTGGACGACATGAAGGAGGCGGCGGCGCGCATCGCCGAGGCAGGGGCGAAGAACGTGCTGATCAAGGGCGGCAGCAAGCTGGAGGGCGTCGGGAAGGCCGTGGACCTCTTCTACGACGGCAAGACGTTCACGCTGCTGGAGTCGGAGAAGGTCACCCACGGGTACACCCACGGCGCCGGCTGCACCACCGCGGCGGCGATTACCGCCGAGCTGGCCAAGGGCGCGTCGGTGGCCGACGCGGTCCGCACCGCCAAGCGCTTCGTCAGCGCGGCCATCCGCCACGGCTTCCGCCTCAACCCGTACGTGGGCCCGGTCATGCACGGGGCGCTGCGGCTTCACGGAGACGAGTAGCGGATCCATCGGCGCCATCGGGCCGCCGTCCCGCTCGGTCCCGCGCAGGAGGGTGACCTGCACGAAGTGCTCAAAAACGTCTGCTGTGGTTGATCCGGTCCGGTCCCGCGGCTACGATGGAGAGACAGCAGGACCGGCAGCGACCGGTCATTCGGCCACACGGGAGGTAGGGCCGGTGATTCAGGACCTCACCCGCGGCAACCTGGAGCGCGTGCGCAACCCGAGCCTGCGCGCGTACGCCGAACGGTACCTGGAGATCTACGAAGCATTCGAAGAGGCGGTGCAGCAAGCCGGGCTGCCCCTGGAGCCGCCCGGCCGGAACGGCGAGGCGCAGGACCTGCGGGCCGAACTGCGGGCCCGGGGGGCCTCGTTCCGCAACGCCGATCACAGCATCCACCTGGGACCGCTCTCGCCCGCCTGCGAGGCCTGCCGGATGGGCGTGGGCACCGCGACCTTCTTCGCCTCCCTGAAGTGCCACCGCCGCTGTTTCTACTGCTTCAACCCCAACCAGGAAGGGTACGACTTTTTCCAGGAGCACCGGCGGGACCTGGGGGCCGAACTGGCGGAGCTGGCCGAGGGTGGGTTTCAGGTCAGCCACGTGGCGCTGACCGGCGGGGAGCCGCTGCTGCACCCCGAAGAGGCGGTGACGTTCTTCCGGACGGCCAAGCAGCTTTTCCCCGACGTCCACACCCGGCTCTACACCAGCGGCGACCACCTGGACGAGGCGCTGGTCCGTCAGCTCGCCGAGGCCGGCCTGGACGAGGTGCGCGTGAGCGTCCGGGTGGACGACGGCCCCGCCGGGCGCCGCCACACTTACAGCCGGCTTGCCCTGGCCCGGGAGCATATCCCCGCCGTGATGGTGGAGACCCCGGTGCTCCCCGGCACGCTGGACGCCATGACGGAGATGCTGCTGGAGCTGGACCGCATCGGGATCTTCGGCGTGAACCTGCTGGAGTTCTGCTTCCCCTTCCACAACGCCGAGGCGTTCCGGGAGCGGGGTTACCAGGTCAAGAACCCGCCCTACGAGGTGCCCTACGACTACTGGTACGCCGGCGGGCTGCCCGTGGCCGGGAGCGAAGTGGACGCGCTGCGGCTCATGAAGTTCGCCCTCGACCAGGGGCTCTCTCTGGGCGTGCACTACTGCTCGCTGGAGAACAAGCACTCGGGCCAGATCTTCCGGCAGAACAGCACCGCCAGCCTGCCGGCCACGGCCTGCTTCTCCGCCCGCGATTTCTTCATCCGCTCGGCCAAGGTGTTCGGGCGCGACGCCCTGCGCTCCCGCCGGCGTTTCGACGCCCTGGGCTACCGGGGCTATGCGGTCGACCCGGCCCGCGACTTCCTCGAGTTTCACCCGGCCTGGATCCCCCAGCTGCGGGGGGTCGCGGACGAGGTGGCGCTCTGCACCTACGTGGCCGAGGAGCGGCCGGAGGGACCGGTGCTGCGGGAGCTCAAGATCTCGGTCACGACCCCCGGGACCTTCGATCCGGAAACCGACATCTGAGCCCGGCATGCAGAGGACCGGAGGGGACCGACGGCCCCTCCGGTCTTGCGCGCTTTCTGACCGCTAGTCGGTGCCGATCTGCACGCGGGTGGCGGAGAACAGGCGCCTTTCCGGCGGTCATCCGCCGCCCCGTTTCGACCGGAGGCCCCGCCCTGCCTGGCCAGGCAGGGCGGGGCCTCCCGCATGATCCCCCGCTCACCGCGTGAGCACCAGCTTCATCCCGCCGATGATGAGCAGCACACCGAGCACCTGGGGCCACCGGATCGGAATCGGACCGGCCGTTCCGAAGCCGATGGCGTCGATCACCAGGGCGGCCATGAGCTGCACGCCGGTCAGCAGGCTGAGCGTGGCGTTTGCGCCGATGGCGCCGGTTCCCACGATCACGGAGCTGACCACCATCGCGCCGCACAGGCCGCCCAGGAAGCTCCACGGCGGTGCGGTCGAAAGCCCCTGGCCCAGGCCGGACAGCCCCTGTCCCCGCAGGGTGAACAGGGTGAGTGCCAGCAGCGCGGTCCCACCGACGATGAACGAGACCAGCGATGCCGGAATGGGTCGGATGTGCTGGGCCAGCGTGGCGTTCACCGGCGCTTGCACCGCGCCGGCAACGCCACCGAGGATGATGATCAGCCAGAACAGCCAGGATGCCATCCCGCCGCCTCCTTCACATTTCGGGTCCCGCGAACCCGCACAACCCTTCATCTGTTCGGCGGCGGCGGGAAAACTCCTCCGTCGCGACTTTACCCGAGGAAGCCGGCCTCCTTCAGCGCGGTCCGGGCGGCTTCCAGGTCCTCATCGGCCACCAGGACCACCGGGCCGGTGCAGCCCATGCCGGACTTGGCGTAGATGCCCAGCCGCCACAGGCAGGCCACCGCCTCCTCCAGGTCGAGGATGTCAACGCCGGGGATCTCCGCCGTCGCCACCTTCTCGGGCGGCGCCGCTGCCGGGCCGTCCGGGGCGGCGACCGTGCCGCCAGCCTCTGCGCCGGCCTGCGGCCCCGTCACGGCATCCGGGCCTGCCTGCGGACGGATCTGGCCTCCGCCGGCCCCGCGCCGCTCCGCCAGCAGCCGGTCCAGCCCGGCCTCCCGGGCACGGGCGTATTCCTGCGCCACCACCTGCGGCAGGTTGCCCCGGGCCATGTCCGCGGCGTACCGGATCGCCCCGGCGATGACCGGCGCGCCGGACGCCCGGCTGATGATGTGGACGATCTGCCGCTGCTCGGGGCCGACCCCGGGGCCGTAGCCGTAGCCGGTCGCCTCGTAGCTGCCGCCGGTGGACTGGGCCGAGATCAGCTTCATCAGCAGGTTGCCCGTCAGGCTGTCGGTCACCAGCACGTCGGGCTCGCCGGTCAGCACGTCGTTGCCCCGCATCAGGGCGCCGCCGTCGGCCCGGCCGGACGCCGCCCACCGGAAGGGATAGCCGCCCGTGCGCAGCGCCTCCAGGACCCGCTCGGCCTGGCGGGCGCCGTCCACGTTCAGGATGCCCACCGTCGGGTCGGTCAGTCCCAGCGCCCGGGCGACGGCGATGCCGCCGATCGCGGCGCGCACCATCGCCTCGACCCGGTCAGCCGCGGCCGTGCCGGTGGTGGTCGCGATCAGCATCTCGCGGCCGCGGGCGGGGGTGATGACCCGGCCCACCGTGGCCACGCCGATCGGGAACGCGTAGTGCAGCGTCACCGCTGCCGCCAGCTCGCCCGCGGCCAGCATCCGCTCCATGGTCCGGTGCTCGTCGGCGAGGCACCCGTCGCCGGCCTCCACCCAGCGAACCGGCGTCTCCCGGGGCGGCCTGCCGATGAGCACCACCTCGATGTCCGGCCACTGCCGCCGGGCCTGCTCAGCCGCCCGCAGGACCTCCTCCTCGCCCAGCTCGCTGCCTTGCAGCGTGATGCCCACCGCCGGGCGGACCGGCTTCGGGGCAGGCGCGCCGGCCTCTGCGGGCGCGCCGCCGGGTGCGTCAGCCGCTTCCTCGGGCTGGGGGCCCGGGTTCCGCTCCAGCAGCACCGACACGCCGTCGAACAGGTTGGTCATGCGGCCCAGGAAGAGCGACCCCTTGCCGATGACCATCGCCCGCCGGATCTCACCGGCCATGATCGCGTCCCGCACGTGGCCGATCACCGGCACGCCGGAGGGGATGTGCCCCTGGGTCGGCGCGAAGCCGGGCATGCCGTGGGCGGCGACGAAGGCAGGCAGCTCCGCCCGGCCGATCTCGCCCCGCTTCACCGCCAGCGCGGCGATCATCTTGTAGTTGGCCTGGGGCACGTCGCCGGCCCCCGCGGGCTCGGTGAGCTCGGGGTTCTGCATCTCGACGCCGTACCGATCCACGTCGGAGAGCTTCAGCCCCGCGCGCTCCAGCGGCTCGGTCACCAGGGCCTCCATCACCGCCTGGGGCGAGGAGCCCGAGCCGATCTTGTGCCGGCCCACCACGTCGAGCCGCACCCGGGGGCTCGTGTGGTCGTCGGCCGAGAGGGGGACCGCGAAGGCGCCGATGACGTCCTCCAGCACCGGCAGCCCCTTGGCCACGTGGTCGCGGGAGTTCAGCCCGAGCTTGGCCGGGGTGCCGCCCGCCAGCACCACCACGTGCCGGAACACGCCGGCCCTGATCAGGGCGGCCGCCTCGATGAGGGCGTGGGTGGGACCTGCGCAGAAGGAGCGGGTGTCGGAGCCGGTGGCGTTCACACAGCCGGCCATCTCGCCGATGGCCTTGGCGAAGTTGCCACCGCCCCGCTGGTTCATGTCGCCGCACGCCTCTTCCGAGCACTCAATAATGTACTCGACCTCCTCCGGCTTTACGCCGGTCCTGGCAAAGAGGTGCCGGAGCCCCAGCACCGCGGAGGCTTTGGTCACCAGGTTCTCCAGCATCACGTGGCTGGAGAGCGTCTCGTCGTGCTCGTGGGCCCGGCGGACGACCCCCACCAGCCGGTCGCCCAGGTACAGGGGGGCCGCCTTCTCCTCCAGCAGCCGCTGCAGTTCGGCCTGCTCGACGCCCGTCCCCAGCCGGGCGGCGTCCGCCGTCCAGAGAGGGTGCGCGGCCAGCCGCTCGGCCATCTCTGCGGCGAAACCGGCCTCCAGCCGGACCAGATCGAACGCGTCGACCAGTTTCAGGAGGGCCAGGAACTCATCCTCCGGCATCATCTCGCCGTACCGGGCTTCCCGCTCCGCCCCCTCCACCGGGTGCTCGTACCAGGGGCGGGGGATCCGGGCCAGCTCGTCGGGCCGGAGACGGCCCAGGTAGGTCTGGTTGGGCGGGTAGGCCAGGGCCTCCTCGAAGCTGCGCAGGTGCCGGGGCAGCCTGGCCAGGTACGGGCTTTCCGGGTTCAGCCGACGCTCCATCGCCGGCGTGGTGCCGTAGTGTACCAGCAGGTTCGGGGCGTGGATCAGGCAGTAGGCCGCCCCGCGGATGACAGGCTCGGTCATGGGCATCACTCTCCTTCGTCGCGCGCCGGGGCAGTCGCCGGGTGCAGGGTACCCCGCCGGTGGACCGGTCCATCGCCGCGCACGCCGCTACGAACCGGGCACCCCGGAACGCCGCCCCGCGGCACGTAAGGGGCGCCGCAATCACGGCGCCCCCTCCGGGTCTTACTCGAACACCGTCTGCCCGTCCACCGGGGTGGTCAGCGCCTGCAGCGCCTTCATCACCAGCCGGCGGCGCAGGGTCCGCTCCTCGTCGGGCGGCAGCGCCGGGTTGCCCAGCGGATGGGGGATGGCCACCGCCGGCACGATCCGGTTGGCGCCCACGGTCAGCGAGATCGGCACCACGGTGCAGACGTGGACCACGGGGATGCCAGCCCGCTCGATCTCCTTCACCATCGTTGCTCCGCAACGAGTGCAGGTCCCTCAGGTGGAGGTGAGGATGACGGCATCCACCTCGTACTTCTTCAGGTCCTCGGCGATCTCCCGGGCGTAAGCTCGGGCGTTGGCCACCGAGGTGCCGTTGCCCACGGTCGCGTACCAGTAGTCGTGCAGCTTGCCGATGACGCCTTCCCGCTCCAGCTCCCGCATGACGTCCACGGGGAGCACCCGGTCGGCGTCGGCGTTGGCGTAGGTCGGGTCGTAGCCGCCGTGGGCGGTCTGGTGCGTCTCGGCGGTCAGGTCGTCGAGGTCACCCAGGTAGTACTTGCCGTACTTGGATGCTGAGGAGGATTCGATGTGGTCCGGGTTGCCCTTGGGCACGATGCCGCCGGAGGTGACCAGGGCGATCTTCGCCTTGCTCAGGTCCTTCACCGGCGGGTTGGGCGGCACCCGGTCGAAGGAGGGCATGGGGTACTCGGTGGTGTAGGGCTCGCCTTTCAGCTTGCGCACCAGCATCTCCACCGCCCGGGCGGAGCCCCGCTCCGCCGCGAAGGTGTTGACCCGGAGCCCCCGTTCCAGATAGGTGCCCGGTTCGGGCTCCTGCCCCGCCGCCAGCCGCCGGATCAGGGCCGCCATGGCCGGGATGGCCGTGCGCATGGAGGCGGCGGACTTGCCGGTCTCCACCACCCACGCGTACCGGCGGTAGACCTCCACGCCGGGATTCTCCGGGAACATGCCGGTCACGACGGGGATCCCGAGCTCCTTGCTGACCACCTCGGCCACCGCCCCGCACGCCATGCCGTAGCGGCCGGCGTTGAAGGCCGGGCCGGCGACGACCAGGTCGGGGTTCTGCTGCCGGATCAGCGCGAGCACGGTGGCCTTGGCCTCCTCCAGGTTCTCGTTGAACCAGGAGTCGCCGCAGATCACGGTGGCCACGATCTCCCCGGCGTCGCCCAGGGCCGCCTTCAAGGCCATCCCGGGCCCCACCGGGCCGGGGCGCACCTCGGGCCGCACGCCGGCGTGCTCCTCTCCTCCGATTCCACCGAAGAACTGGTTCAGGTAATGCACAATCCGCACGTGTGACCCCCCTTTACCAGGCGGCGTACTTCTCGCGGATCGAGCGGACCTCCTGGACGATCGCCTCCACGTCCAGCACCATCTCCATCAGGGAGACCTGCTCCTCGTAGACGTTGGGATCGATCTGCTCCTTGATCTCGGGCTCGAAGATGTGGTACGCCTTGAGTCCCAACTGGACTCCGGCCAGTGGACCGGCCCAGGCGGGGTCGCCGTTGCTGACCGTCTCCGCCGCCAGCCCCGAGGCCTCGGCCTCGGCGCCGCCCAGGATGACCACGAGGTCCTCCCTGGGATACTTCTCAGCCAGCTCCTTGACCCTGCGCTGGTTCTCCATGTCCATGGCCCCTGCGCTCGTTCAGACGAAGCACTCCGTGGAGGCGAAGACCACCTCGGCGCCGGCGCTGCGGACGCAGGCCTCCAGGGCCGGACCCGGGATGCCGTCCCGGTCGCCGAGGATGATCGCCTTCTTCCCCTTCAGTTCCATGCTCTCACTTCCTTTACAGACAGTAGAAAGCCTCAAATGGTCCTGGCCGACAGGCGGGAAAAGCCCAGCTCGTTGGTCGCGCCGGTGATCACCTGGATCTCGGCCTCGATGGAGCCGTCGGGCCTGAGGGATCCTTCCCAGCCGCCGGCGATGACGTTCACCTGCTCGGGGTAGCCGATGACCTTCTCCATCGGCGGCAGCACGACCACGGCGTTGGCGTTGCCGGCGGTCACCACGGCGTCGGCGTGCGGCGTGGCGTCGGCCAGCGACTGGGATCCGCCGTCGCGCCCGGCGTACTCGTCGGTGATCAGCACCGTCTTGATGCCCTTCTCCTCCAGCTTCCGGCAGTTCATCATCAGGTCGGTGTCGGGGTTGCCGAACCCCTCCTCGGTGACGATGGCGCCGTCGGCCCCCAGCATCCGGACCAGCTTGGCCGCGTAGCTGGAGGAGCGCTCCTTGTCCGCCAGGGTCACGTTCTCGTTGGTGATGACCACCCCGAGGAAGTTGATGTCCTTGCCGTGGCGGGCGTACAGGTCCTCGATCACCGGCGAGTTCTGGTGGTGGTAGGTGGTGTTCTTGTCGCAGGCGGAGACGCAGTTGCCGCTGACGATCGCGCCGTCGAAGACCTCGGTCGGGGAGATCAGGGTCGGCAGGATCCGCTTGGCGTCCACGCCGTAGACGTAGGTGTCGTGCAGCAGCCCCTGGGACTGAAGCATGTACACGTAGACCACCTTCGGCAGGTCCGGGTACCGGGCGATGGCCTCGGGCAGGGGCAGGTGCTCGTAGGTGACCACCTCGTCCGGCTCGGCGTGGCGGCCCGCCTCGCCCAGATAGGCGGCGGCCTTCAGCCCCGCCAGCCGCAGGGCGGCCTCGTGCTCGTGCTGGGTCAGCCCCTCGCGCGGGGTGCAGTGCACCGTCACGTTGATGAGCTTGGAGAACGGGGTGTACTCGGCGCCCGGGCCGGACATGTCGATCAGCCCCTCCTGGAAGCCGACGATCCGGCCGGTCGTGACGACGGCGCAGCCCTTCAGCACGTGGGTGCGACCCTCGCCCACCGTCTCCACCTTCCCGATGAACCCGGGGAAGACACCACCGGGGCCCGAGACCTTGACCCGGGGCTCGATGACGTCCTTGACCGGGATGATCCGCACCGACTCGCCGGGGCGGGCGATGTCCAGCTCCACGGCGGTCAGCCGCTCGTCCTGCAGGAGCAGGTTTGCGAGCTCCTCCCGGTTCACGGTGAGGACGCCGCCCTCCACCCGGGTGGTCTCGCCGAAGCGCACGTCGCGGATGTAGATGCGGCCCAGTTCCAGCTTCATGGCCCTTCGCCTCCTCACACCAGCCGCTTCAGCTCGGCCTCGATGGCCTCCGCCGTGCACGCCTCGGGCCCGGCCAGCTCGGCCACCTTCTCCCCGTCCCGGAAGAAGAGGAACGTCGGCAGCCCGAGCACCCGCTGGCTGATCGCCAACCGCCGGTTCTCCAGCACGTTGACCTTGCAGAACTTCACCCGGTCGCCATACGTTTCGGCCAGCCGCTCCACCTCAGGCAGCAGCTCCATGCACGGGTCGCACTTGGGGCTCCACCAGTCGACCACCACCGGGCCGGACGCCTGCAACACCTCCTGTTCGAAGTTCTCCTTGTTGACCTCCAGCATCCATGGGTCACCTCCTCAGATCCTGGCCGGCAAGTGTCCAACCACCCACTCCTCCAGGTGGTTGAAGTCCTCGGTGAGGGTGGCCAGGGGAATGCCCTTGTGGAAAATGCGCACCGCCGGCACGTCGAACACGCCGAGGCGGGCCGCCGTCCGGGCGGACTTGTAGCAGTCGATGCGGGCCAGGCGCATCTGGCCGCCCATCCCGGCCACAATGCGCTCCGCCTGCTGCAGCACGTGCACCGACAGCGAGTCGGCCGGGCTCCAGAACACCGCCAGGACCGGCTCCTCGGGGGATAGGATTTCCCGGTCCACCTGCTCCTCCTCCGCCAGGAACTTCTCAGCCGCGCACGCGGCGATGGCGCCGTCGGCGGCGGCCGTCACGATCTGCCGCAGCCACTTGCGGCGGGCGTCGCCGGCGGCGAAGACGCCGGGGATGTTCGTCTCCATCGTGTCGGGGTCGGCGATGATGTACCCCTTGCGGTCCAACTCGATCCCGGTGCCCCGGAGGAACTCGGTGCGGGGGGTCGTGCCCACGAAGACGAAGACGCCGTCGCAGGGAAGCTCCGTCCGCTCGCCGGTGCCCAGGTGACGGAGCGCCACCTTCTCCACGTGGTCCTCGCCCAGGATCTCCTCGACCATGGTCTGCCAGATCACCTTGATCTTGGGCGTGGCGAACAGCCGCTCCTGGGCGGCCTTGTTGGCGTCCATGATGCCCTCAGGGTGGATGCAGATGAGGGTCACGCTGCTGGCGAACCGGGTGAGGTAGATGGCTTCCTCCACGGCGGCGTCGCCGTTGCCCACCACCACCACGTCCAGATCGGTGAAGAAGTCGGCGTCGCAGGTGGCGCAGTACGACACGCCCTTGCCGCGGAGCCGGCCCTCGCCCTTGACCCCGAGCATGCGGGGCTCGGCGCCGGGGCAGAGGATGACCGCGCGGGCCTCGTAGACCTCGCCCTTCTTGGTGCGGATCGTCTTGACCGGCCCCTGCAGCTCCACCGCGCCGACCTCGCCGCGGACGATCGTCGCCCCCAGGGCCTCGGCGTGCTCCCGGAACTGTTTCATCAACTCCGGTCCGGTGGTGCGGCCGAGACCCGGGTAGTTCTCCACCTCCTCGGTGGTCGCCGCCTGGCCGCCCGGCCGTCCCTTTTCAATCAAGAGCGTCGACATCCGTGCCCGGGCCCCGTAGACGGCGGCGGAAAGACCGGCGGGACCGCCGCCGATGATCACGAGATCCCAGCGCTCAGCCATGCAAAACCCCTCCCGAAAGCGTGTTGCTTTCCCATGTGAAAAAAGGAACGAGCCAGCAAGCTGGTCGTTCCTCTGTCTCCTCTACCTGAGAGTTTGGCCGTGCGGGAGGCCTTGCTCCTTCGGTGCCGCGCAGGGCGGCTCTCCAGAGGGCGGGGGGGCGCGCTGTGCACGCCCAGGCGACGGTCCTGGTGCCTGAGAGATTCACGGAGAGTCCGACCCCCTCTCCGCTTGCTCCTTCGGCGCTTCCCCTGAAGGAAGACTCTCCCGCCGCCGGCCCCTCTATGCGCTATGTGGTTTTCTACATTCATGTTATCTGTTTGAAAATTGTCTGTCAATTGAGCACTAGGCCCTATTCCCGTAGACCGTTGGGCCTCCTCCCATGGTCGGCGGGCCTGACCCGGAGAGGCTAGGCCGACCGTGCCCGGCCCTTTGGGCGGAAGTCGAACCCCAGCCCGTCCAGCACCAGGAACATCACCCCGGTGAACAGGAAGAGCCAGCGGAACTGCTTGGGCAGATGCAGCCAGCGGGGGATCAGGCTGAGGAAGCCCAGCGGCACGGAGAAACGGAAGAGCGCGGCGGCCAGCGACGGCAGCAGCGGCCGGCCGGCGATGCGAAGAGCGACCGCCGCCGCCGGCACGACCAGGGGCGACAGACCGCCCAGGATCCAGATGGGGTCGAAGGTGTCCAGCAGCCGGCCGGCCCGCACCACCTGGGGGATGATGGTGAGGCAGGCCACCACGGAGATGTGCGCCCAGGAGACCACCGCGAAGCCGGCGCCCACGATGAACTGGACGCCCGGCTTCACCTCAGGCTCCAGCAGGACGGCCATCTGCAGGAAGCCCCAGGCCAGAAGCGCCGCCACCAACCCGCCGCCGAAGTAGGGCAGATGGTAGGGGTACCGCAAGGTGTACACCGGGGTGACGTAGGCCGCCAGGGCGCAGAGCGCGGTCAGGACCAGCCGGTAGTATACCCTGGCCAAGGCGCCACCCCCTCCCGCCGGAAGTTCACGCTGTCATGTTCGCCCCTGGAAGCGGCTTTCCTGCCCCCGGCAGGCATGCGGGTCCTCCGCAGACAACCGACCGCCCGGGTCCGATGTCCGGGCGGTCGCCAGTCATCCGTATGCGTCTCAGGCCTTGCTCTTCTGCACGGCGGCGTAGACCTTGGTGGGCAGGCCGAAGATGTCGATGAACCCCTTGGCCGCCTTGTGGTCGAACTTGTCCGCCTTGTCGTAGGTGGCCAGGTCGTAGGAGTAGAGCGTGTAGGGCGAAGTCCGGCCCACGCAGAAGGCCGAGCCCTTGAAGAGTCTCACCCGCACCGTGCCGGTCACCGTCTCCTGGGACTTCTTGATGAAAGCGTCCAGGGCCTCCTTCAGCGGGTGGAACCAGAGGCCGTTGTAGACCAGTTCGGCGTACTTCTGCTCCAGGCCCAGCTTGAAGTGGTGCAGCTCCCGGGGCAGGGTGATGGTCTCCAGCTCCTTGTGCGCCAGGGTGAGCACCGCCGCCGCCGGCATCTCGTACACCTCCCGGGACTTGATGCCGACCAGTCGGTTCTCCACGTGGTCGATGCGGCCCACCCCGTGGCGGCCGGCGATGGCGTGCAGCCGCTCGATCAGGGTCACCAGGTCCAGCGCCTCGCCGTTCAACGAGACCGGCACGCCCTGCTCGAAGCCGATCTCCACGTACTCGGGCTCGTCGGGGGCATCCTTCGGATTCACGGTCCACTCGAAGGCCTCCTCCGGCGCCTCCGCCCACGGGTCCTCCAGGACGCCGGCCTCGCAGGAGCGGCCCCACAGGTTCACGTCGATGGAGAACGGGTTCTCCTTGCCCACCGGGACCGGGATGCCATGTTTCTGGGCGTAGTCGATCTCCTCCTCCCGGCTCCATCCCCACTCCCGCACCGGGGCGAGCACCTGCAGGTTGGGGTTGAGGGCGGCCACGGAGACCTCGAACCGCACCTGGTCATTGCCCTTGCCCGTGCAGCCGTGGGCGACGAAGTCGGCCCCTTCCTCCTCGGCGATCTGGACCAGCAGCTTCGCGATCAGCGGCCGGGAAAGCGCCGCCGAGAGGTAGTACTTGGACTCGTAACAGGCGTTGGCCTGGAGCGTCGGCAGGATGAAGTCGTAGGCGAACTCTTTCCTGGCATCGTAGACGTAGCTCTTCACGGCGCCGATGGAAAGCGCCTTCTGCCGGATGAAATCCAGGTCCTTGTCGTTGGCGCCCACGTCCACCGCCAGCGCGACCACATCGGCGTCGTAGTTCTCCTTGATCCAGTGGATCGCCACCGAGGTATCCAGCCCGCCTGAGTAGGCCAGCACGCACTTCTTCTTCGCCATCGATCGGAGCCTCCTCGTCCTCGCCCGGCGCCCCGGGCCTCTTGGTGCATGATTATACTCCTAGGTGAATAAGTATGCAATAGGGGTGAATAGATTTAGGGAGGCGCCCGAACCGGGCGCCTCCCGTTCACTTCATGCCTCTGCCATGCCGAGTGTGGCCACACCCCCGGCGTCGGTCTGCAGGTCCGGCGGGACGGGCAGGCTACGCAGCCGACTCCGTCCGGGCGCCGGGGGCGGCCTGCGCCAGCCCGGGAACCGGCTCCCGCGGGAGTGCCCGCCGACCGGCCATGAGGAGCCGCAGGCCGTTCACCGCGACCAGGATCGTCGACCCCTCGTGGCCCACCACCGCCAGCGGGAGCGTGAGGCGGCCCATGAGGCTCAGGACCACCAGCATGACGATGACCCCGACGGCGAAGGCCAGGTTCTGCCCGACCACCTTCCGGGCCAGCCGGCCCATGCGGAAGACATCGGTCAGGCGGGCGAGGTCGTCGGCCATGAGCACCACGTCCGCGCTCTCCAACGCCGCGTCGTTGCCGGCGCCGCCCATCGCCACGCCCAGGCTGGCCCGGGCCAGGGCCGGCGCGTCGTTGATGCCGTCCCCCACCATGGCCACCGGGCCGTACAGCCGCTCCAACTCCTCGATGGCCCTGAGCTTGTCGCCCGGCAACAGGTTCGCCCGGAACTCGTCCACGCCCGTCTCGGCCGCCACAGCCGCCGCCACCCGCTCGTTGTCGCCGGTGAGCATCACCACCCGCTGGATCCCCTGGGTCCGCAGGGCTTCAACGACCGCGCGCGCCTGGGGCCGGACCCGATCCGCGACGCCCAGCACGCCCAGCGGCCGCCCGTCGGCGATCACCAGCACCGCGGTCTCGCCGCGGGTCTCTACCTGTCCCGCCGTCCGGCTCATCCATTCGTCCGCGCCGGACTCCAGCAGCCGCCGGCTCCCCACGAGCACCCGCCGGCCGTCCACCACCGCCGAGACGCCCAGCCCCGGCTGCTCCTCCACCTGCTCGGGCTGCGGCAGTTCGCCCAGCCGCCGGCGGGCCGCGGCGACGATCGCCTGGCCCAGGGGATGGCCCGAACGCAGCTCGGCCGCCGCCGCCAGGCGCAGGAGCTCCGCCTCCGACACCCCCTCCGCCGGAAGGACGGAGATGAGCTCGGGCCGACCCTCGGTCAGCGTGCCGGTCTTGTCGAAGGCGACCACCCGGACGATCCCCGCCTGCTCCAGGTGGATTCCGCCCTTGAAGAGGATGCCCTGCCGGGCGCCGGCGGCGATGCCCGAGAGCAGCGCGGCCGGCGTGGCGATCACCAGCGCGCAGGGCGACATGACCACCAGGAGCTGCATCGCCAGATAGAAGCTGTCGGACCAGGCCCACCCGGCTGCCAGCGGCGGTACCGTCCACGTGAAGAGGGCCACGGCCACCACGATCAGCGTATAGTAGCGGTCAACCCAGTCGACAACCCGCTGCGCCCGGGCCTTGTGCTCCTGCGCCTCCTCCACCAGCCGGATGATCCGGGCCAGGGTGGAGTCGGTCGCCGGCCGCGTCACCCGGACCAGGAGCATGCCGGTGGTGTTGACGCTGCCGGCGAGGACCTGCGCGCCGGGCGCCTTGGCCACGGGCACCGATTCGCCGGTGATCGCCGCCTGGTCGACGGCGGAGCGGCCCTCCACGACCACGCCGTCGACGCCCAGCCGCTCCGCCGGGCGGACGACCACCAGGTCGCCCACGTTGACCTCCTCCAAGGGGACCAGACGCTCGCGGCCGTCCTCATCCCGCACCAGGGCCTCCTCCGGCCGCAGCCTGACCAGGGCCTCGATCGCCCGGCGGGTGCGGCCCGAAGCGAACTCTTCCAACGTATTCGAGAGGGCAAAGAGGAAGATCAGAACGGCGCCCTCGCTCCAGCGGCCCAGGGCCGCCGCGCCGGCCGCGCCGAGCACCATCAGCATATCGATGTTCAGGCTGCCCTGCCGCAGCGCGGCCAGGCCGTCCCGTACCCGGAGATACCCGCCGGAGACGTACGCGGCCGCGTAAGCCGCAGCGGCCCAGCCCGCCAGGCCCGGTGCCAGCCGCTCCCACACCCAGCCGACCACCAGGAACAATCCGCTGAGCACGGTCGCCCGCACCAGCGGCCGGAGCTCGTCGTCCATCAGATCTGCCCGCACCGCGAACACCGAACCACCCCCTAATTTAGAACGGTTCTAAGCTAGAACCATTCTAACTCTCTCCAGGGCGGTTGGCAAGAGGATGATGGGCCCGAACACAAAAATATACGCCACGGCCCGAGCCGTGGCGAAAGGGATCGGCAGACGGAGGGGAATCAGTCGGCGGCACCGTCGCGGGCGCAGGCCGGGCAGATGCCGTAGTAGAGCATCTGGGCGCCCACCAGCCGGTATCCGGTCTCGGCCTGCACCATTTCCTCCAGTCCGGTGGAGATGTGGTGCAGGTCGATCACCTGCTTGCAGCGGATGCAGATGACGTTGACGTGCGTGTCGACGTCCAGCTCGTAGTGGACGGCGCCCGCCGCGTCCGGCCCCAGCTCATAGACCAGGCCCCGCTCCTTCAGGACGGTCAGGGTATTGTACACCGTGGCAAGGCTGACGCCGGGGTGATGCTTCCGGGCGGCTTCGCAGATCTCCTGCACGGTGGGGTGCTGCTTCCCCGCCATGTCCGCGAGGGCCGCGCAGATGGCGGCGCGCTGGGCCGTGAGCTTCAGCCCGGCGGCGCGCAGGCCCGCGGTGAACGGATCCTCCCGGTGCTGTTCCGCGACCTGGTGCCCGCTCTCGGTCATGGCGTTCACCCCCCACAGCGAGAATCATTCCAGTTAACAGTATATCAGATCCCGCGTGACTGCAATAGTCTTTTGCCCGGAACCTCCCATCACCAGTTTTCCGCAAAGCGAGCCGCACTATGGCAGGACTTGACCGCAGGCGGGAGAAGCGAACAAACGAGGTGATGTCCTTGAGCGAACCCAACGCCCGACCCCCCCAGGCGCTGCTGTACGTGCGGGACCTCCCGCGCGCCGCCGCCTACTACGCCGGGCTCCCCGGATTCCGCGCCGTCCCCGCGGGATCGGCCGCCGTGCTGGTGACCGCGCCCGAAGGGGAGACGCTGGTGCTGCAGCGGGCCGGGACCGAGCCGCCCCCCGCGCTGGCGGCGCCGCCGGCCGGCCCCGGCGCGTGGGTCTACCTGCACCGCCGGGACCTTCCTGACCTGGCCGCGCGCCTGCGGCAGGCCGGCCTCATGCCCGACGGCCCGACGGTCGCATACCCTGGGTACCGCCAGATGCTGCTGCCCGATCCCGAGGGCTACGTGCTGGCATTCTGGGAGGAGCTGCCCGTCACCGACGACCAGATCCTGGAGCTGTACCGAACCGGCCCGGCCCGGCTGGCCGACGCCGTAGGACGCCTGGGCGACGCCGGGCTGAACGTCCCCCGCGCCCCGGGCAAGTGGACCGCCCGGCAGATCGTCCACCACATCGTCGACTCGGACGCCGAGACCTTCCACGTCCTGCGGATCGCGCTGGCCCTGCCGGGCAGGCGCATCGCGACCACCGTCTGGGAGAACGACGAATGGATGCGCGGCCTGGCCTGCGACCGGCGGGCGGTGGAGCCGGCCATCGCCCTGTTCGCCGCCGCGCGCGCCTGGATCCTGGAGGCGCTGTCTCACCTGCCGGACGCGCTGGAGCGGACGGTCACCTGGCCCAGCGGCTACACGGCCAGCGTGCGTGATCTGCTCCGGCAGCAGGGGGGCCACGCGGTCCACCACATCCTGCAGCTTGAGGAGATGCAGCGCCGCCTGAAGAAATAATGCCACGAAAGTCCCGGGATTCAGAACCAAAGGGGACCCGCACGGTGTCTTATAGGCGGAACCCGCATCCGGGCCCTGGAGGAGGTGTGCCCCCATGACCTCGTTATTCCTTTATTCTTTTTATGTCGGCTTCGGCCTGACGCTGGTCTCGGTCATCCTCGGGTTCCTCAACCTGGGCGGCGACGCCGGCGACCTGTCCCACGGCGGCCACCTGGGCCCCGGGGGAGACCTCAGCCTCGACGCAGGCGGGGACCTGAGCGTTGATCTCGCCACGGACGTGCCCATGGCCCACGACGGCTCGGTGGGCAAGGCGACCGGGAAGGCGGCGGCCCTCTCGCCCGTTAACTTTCAGACGCTGGTAGCCGCGCTGATGGGCTTCGGCGGCGCCGGCTACCTGACGTCCCACTACGGTGCCCCGGTGGCCCTGGCCGGGGCAGCGGCAGGCGGCTTCGCCACCGGCTGGCTCGTCTACCGGTTCCAGCGCTTCCTGCTCCGGGGCGAGCGGCCGCTTCCGCCCACCCGGTACACGGGCATCGTCGGCCGGCTCACCGTTCCGATCCGGGAAGGGGGCACCGGCGAGGTGGTCTACACGCTGAACCAGACCCGCACGGTGTCGGCGGCCCGCTCCGTGGACGGGCGCCCGATCCCGAAGGGCGAGGAGGTCGTCATCCTTCGCTACGAGCGGGGCATCGCCTACGTCCAGCCGTGGCGTGAGTTCATGAAGGAAGAAAACCTTAAGGAGGTTTGAGACGGGAATGGGACCGCTGATCATCGCCGGCCTCACGATTCTGGGCATCCTGCTCCTGTTGGGCCTTCTGGCCTCCATGTACCGCAAGGTGCCACCCAACCGCGCACTCATCGTCTACGGCTTCGGGGGCCCGCGCGTCACCAAGGGCGGCGGCCTGGTGGTCTGGCCGCTGATCCAGTCGGCGCAGGAGCTCTCGCTGGAGCTCATGTCCTTTGACGTCGTCCCGCAGCAGGACTTCTACACGGTGCAGGGCGTCGCGGTGACCGTGGAGGCGGTGGCCCAGATCAAGGTCAAGTCGGACACCGAGTCGATCCTGACCGCGGCCGAGCAGTTCCTCTCCAAGACCACCAAGGAGCAGAACGAGATCCTGAAGCTGGTCATGGAGGGCCACCTGCGGGGCATCATCGGCCAGCTCACCGTAGAGCAGATCGTGAAGGAGCCGGAGATGGTGGCCGACCGCATGCGGGCCAACGTCGCCGACGACATGAGCAAGATGGGGCTGGAGGTCATCTCCTTCACGATCAAGGAGATCAAGGACAAGAACGACTACATCAACAACATGGGCCGGCCCGACACCGAGCGCATCAAGCGGGCGGCCGAGATCGCGGCGGCCGAGGCGCTGCGCGACACCGAGATCAAGCGGGCGGAGGCGATGCGCGAGGCGGCCATCGCCAAGGCGAGGGCCGAGCAGGAGACGGTGCTCGCCCAGTCCGAGTCGCTGGCCAAGCAGGCCGAGGCGCAGCGTGACCTGAACCTGAAGAAGGCCGCGTTCGAGGCCGAGGTCAAGCGGGCCCAGGCCCAGGCAGACAAGGCCTACGACATCGAGGCCAACATCATCCAGCAGAAGGTCGTCGCCGAGCAGGTCCGCGTGCAGCAGGTGGAGCGCCAGGAGCAGGTCAAGGTCCAGGAGGCCGAGATCCTGCGGCGCGAGAAGGAACTGATCGCGACCGTGCTGAAGGCCGCGGAGATCGAGCGGCAGAAGCAGGAGGCGCTGGCGGCGGCCCAGGCCCGCAAGCTGGAGATCGAGGCCGAGGGCCAGGCGCGGGCGATCCGGCTCTCCGGCGAGGCCGAGGCCGACGTGGTCCGGCAGAAGGGTCTGGCGGAGGCGGAGGTCATCCTCGCCAAGGGCCGGGCGGAGGCCGAGGCCATGCGCATCAAGGCCGAGGCGTACAAGGAGTACGGCCAGGCCGCCATCCTCGACAAGCTCATGCCGGTCCTGCCCGAGCTCATGCGGGCGGCCGCGGAGCCGCTGTCCCGCATCGACAAGGTCACGATCCTCTCCCAGGGCCAGGGGGCCGAGGTGGGCGTCAACAAGTTCATGGCCGACGTCGCCAAGCTGGTCGCCACCGCCCCCACCGTCCTGGAAGGGCTGACCGGGATCTCGATCCAGGAGATGATGAAGCAGCTTCCCGGCCTGGAGTCCAAGGTCCGGGAGATCGAGGCCGAGGTCAGGGAAGCGGAACCGGTTCCCCAGACAGAGCCGGCGCCCGTCGCCGCTGCCATGGAGCCGGAGGCGGAAGCCGAGGCCGAAGGGAAGACCAAAGCAGAGGCGTAGGCGATCCGTCGTCCCTTGTGTACAAGCCTCAGACAGAATCGGAAGGGGACCTGCGGGACATACCCGCAGGTCCCCCCTTATACGCCCGATGGCGGCAGCCGGCCCGGTGTGCGCCCCGCCCTGGCCTGCGCCGCCGCTATTCACCCCCCCAGTGCCGCTCCAGGAAGCCCAGTATGGTCGCCGCGTAGTCGTGAGCGCGCTCAGGATGTTCGTAGTCGTCGATGTCGATGATGAGGTGACGGTCGCCCTCGACAACCCAGGTCTCCACATGCCCGGGGGCGCGGGCGACCAGCCGCTCGAAGCTGGCGAAGGGCACCTGTGAGTCGCCGCGGGAGTGGATGAGGAGGGCCGGGCGGTCGCCCAGCCTGGCGATCTGCCGGGCAGGCGTGATGCCCGCGTTCGTCGGGCCGAACCGGAGCGCCATGTAGGCGGCGACGAAGGGCTTCTCCGCCGCGGCCAGCCAGGCGGGGGCCCCCTGCAGGGCCATGTTGTCAGCGAACACGTCCGGCCAGGAGGAGAAGGCCGACATGCTGATGACCCCGGCGATCTCGGGGATCTGGCCCGCGGCGTTGATGGCGGTGGCGCCGCCCATGGAGAGGCCGTAGACGACAATGGGCACGCCGTCATAGGCGCTGCTGGCGCGCAGGTAGTCCACGGCCGCCCGGACGTCGAGGTGCTCCCGGTAACCGAGGCAGATCAGGTCGCCCTCGCTCTCGCCGTGCGCCCGCATCTCGAGCAGCAGGGAGGCGTAGCCGTGCCCGGCCAACCACCGGGCGTGGCCGAAGAAGGCGGTCACCGAAGGATTTTGGATGCCGGAGAGGAAGATGATCACGGCCTTGGGGTTCGGCCGACGCACCTCGTAGGCGACCAGGCGGAGGCCGTCCTGCGTGGTGAGGTCGACTCGCTCGGCGGTGAGTCCGAAGTCATCTGCTGCATACATCCGCTGGAAGTCGACGTGCAGGTCGATCATCGGGCTGGTGATGAGCGGGGGCAGGATTGAGAGTCCCGCAAGGGCCAGCAGAACCAGCGCGACCACCGCGATCAATACGGCCCGTTTCGCCCTGCTTTTCTTCGGGCGTATCCGTGGCTGAACCTGCACCTTTGCGCCTCCTTGTTGCTGCGTATTCCGCTATTTCGCACGCCTTTTGTCTTCTCTGAAGCGGCGGTGACTCCTGCAGGGGAACGACACAGGCCCGCATTTCTGCCGGCACGCACAGAGGGATCTGCGTGCATGACCGCAGATCCCTCTGTGCGATGTAACGCCCGGCGTGCGCCCCCAGGGCCTTCGCCGGTTTGCCCAGCAGGGCGGGCACTATCCTGCAGATCCCACCGCCGCCAGCGCCTGATCGAGAATCTCCAGCGCCCGGTCGCAGTCCGCCGCGGTGATGATGTAGGGCGGCAGCAGCCGCACCACGGTGTCGGCGGTCACGTTGACCAGCAGCCCGAGCTCGTGGCACTTCTCCAGCACCGGCCTGGCCGGGCGGGTGAGCTCGATCCCCAGCATCAGCCCCATGCCCCGGACCTCCTTCACCAGGCCCGGATGCTTCGCCTGCAGCCGCCGCAGCCCCGCCAGCAGGTACTCGCCCATGGCTGCGGCCCGGGCGGGCAGGTCCTCGCTGAGCAGCGTCTTGACCGTCGCCAGGGCCGCGGCGCACGCCAGCGGGCTGCCGCCGAAGGTGGTGCCGTGGTCGCCGGGCGCGAATCCCCGGGCCGCCTCCTCCGTCGCGCACACGGCCCCGATGGGCACGCCCCCGCCCAGCCCCTTCGCCAGGGTGAGGATGTCCGGCTTCACCCCGAAGGCCTGGTAGGCGAAGAGGTGGCCCACGCGGCCCATGCCGCACTGGATCTCGTCGAAGATCAGCAGGGCGCCCCGCTCGTCGCAGATCGCCCGGGCCGCCTCCAGGAACTCCCGGGCCAGCGGCCGCACGCCGCCCTCGCCCTGCACCGGCTCCACGATCACCGCGGCGGTCCGGTCCGTGACCGCGGCCCTGAGCGCCGCCACATCGCCGGCCTCCACGTAGTCGAATCCCTCCGGCAGCGGCCCGAAGCCCTCCTGGATCGCCGGCTTGGCCGTGGCCGTCACCGTGGCCAGGGTGCGGCCGTGGAAGGAGTGGGTCAGCGACACGATCCGGTTCTTCGCTTTGAGCCCCTTCCGCCACTGGTACTTCCGGGCCAGCTTGATCGCGCCCTCATTGGCCTCGGCGCCCGAGTTGCAGAAGAAGACCCGGTCCAGCCCGCCGTGCTGGGTGAGCAGCTCGGCCAGCTCGGCCATGGGCTCGCTGTAGTACAGGTTGGAGCAGTGGATCAGCCGGGCCGCCTGGTCGGCGATCGCCGAAACCAGGGCCGGGTGGGCATGGCCGAGCACGTTGACGGCAATGCCGCCGAGGAAGTCCAGGTACTCCTTGCCGTCCGCATCCCAGCAGCGCACCCCCTCCCCCCGGACCAGGGCGATCGGGTAACGCCCGTAGGTCTTCATCGTGTGCGCGTCCGCCCGGGCCATCAGGGCTGCGCTCCTCGATCCGCTCACGTCCGCCATCGCCATCCCCTCCGCTACTTGACCACCATGGTGCCGACGCCCTCGTCCGTGAAGATCTCCAACAGCAGGCTGTGGGGCACCCGGCCGTCGATGATGTGGACCCGGTTGACGCCGCCCTCCAGGGCCGTCAGGCAGCACTGGAGTTTCGGGATCATCCCGCCCTGCAGTTTGCCCCGGGCGATCCAGGACTTGACCTCCTGCGCCGTCACCCGGCTCAGCAGGCTGGAGGGGTCATCCTTGTCGGCCCGGACCCCCTCCACGTCGGTGAGCAGCACCAGCTTCTCCGCCTTCATGGCCGCGGCGATGGCGCCGGCCACCGTGTCTGCGTTGATGTTATAGGGTTGCCCGCCGGGCCCCACCCCGATGGGGGCGATCACCGGCACGTAGCCGGCGGTGGTGAGCGTCGTCAGCACCTCGGTGTCCACCGCGGCCACGTCTCCCACAAAGCCCAGGTCCACCATCTCCCCGGTCTCCCGGGAGCGGTGCAGGTGCCTTGCGGCCCGGATGAGGCCGGCGTCCTGCCCCGAGAGGCCCACCGCCTTCACGCCCTGGGCGACCAGGTGGGTGACGATCTCCCGGTTCGTCTTGCCCACCAGCACCATCTGAGCGATCTCCATGGTGGCCGCGTCGGTCACCCGCAGCCCGTCCACGAACTGGGGCTCGATGCCCATCCGCCGGGCCAACTCCGACACCTCCGGCCCGCCGCCGTGCACCACGATCGGGTGCATGCCCACGTACTTCATCAGGGCGATGTCCTGCATGACCGCGGCCTTCAGATCGGCGGCGGCCATCGCCGCCCCGCCGTACTTGATGACCACCGTCTTGCCCGAGAACTCGCGGATGTACGGCAGCGCCTCCGCCAGCACCGCCGCCTTGTCCAGCGCCTGCTGATCCACGGAACCCGCCTCCTGGGGTGTGATTGCATAATTATACTTCAGTGTGCATGCATATTCAAGGGGAGCCGGCCGCCCTCACATGGGCAGCGGCTCCCTTCCCTGCAGGCCGTGGCCGGCCTCCTGCGCCTCGTACCGGGCCCGGTGCTGGCAGCGCTCGCAGATGTGAATGGTCCCCGCCCCCGGCGTCCCCGGTGCGGACCTCCCGCAGAGGGCGCACCGGAGAACGCCTCCCCCGGCGGGGCTCACCGCCTCGCCCGCCGTCGGATCGTCCCCGGCCCGGGCCGCAGCCGCCTGGGAAACGCCCTCGCCCGCGGGCGTGAACAACGGCTGGCCGGCCATCGCCTTCTCAATCTGTGCCAGGACGTCCACCCCCTCGTGGTACCGGAACAGCTTCAGCGCCGGATGCCTGGGGTCATCCAGCCGGAGCAGGACCCGGTTGCGTTTCACGCCCTCCACGGACCGAACCCGTTCCAGCGGAATCTGATCGACCGGCCCCTGGGCGCCGAGCAGCCAGAGGATCCGGTCGCTCAGCACGACGGTCGTGCCGGCGAAAATGCGGTCCTGGAACCAGACGAGCACCGGCAGTCCGAACAGGGGCCACGGGTGGTTGAGCCACAGGCTGAGCAGCGGCAGGACAGTGAGCAGGGCGAGGTAAGCCGCCCCACGGCCCCGGACCGCCGACCGCTCCGCGAGCGGCACGGCCAGCAGCGCCTCCCGCACGGTGCGGGGGGCTTCCCCGGGCGGAGCGGCCCTGGCTTGCTCGGCCGCCCGCAGAACGGCCTCCCGAAACTCCGGCGGGTTGACCAGCGACAGCCGCCGCACCTCCCGGCCGTCGTTCCAGCGGACCTGCCATCCGGTCCGGAGCGGCTTCACCTCGGCGGCGGCCAGGGGAATCGCTTCCCAGCCAAACGCACGGGCCACGCGGAGAACCGAGCCGGTCAGCATGGTGGGCCGGTTGCGCCTGTCCCCCACCCAGGTGACGATCACCATGGACGACACGACCTGGAAGTAGTTCATGACCTGATGGAGCTCGACCTCTCCCCCGCCCGCCAACCACTGCAAAGCGTACACCAGGACCAGCAGCAGGGCCGCTCCTGCCACGGCCCACCTCTGCCATGATCCGGCACGGACGACCTGCATCGGCAACCCCTCCCGTGCCGCCTCTACTGCTGCACCGCCCGCCGCGGGATGGGCGGCGGGAGCCGGCGCCGGCGGCGCGGCTGGAACCCAAGCACACGGGCCACCTGGGGCAGGTTCCGGCGGCCCCAGCCGCCGCAGCGGCCGGGATCCGTCAGGTCCACCCACTCCAAGGCGCCGATGGAGTCGTTGGTCGCAGGATCGGTTCCCACCTGCGGGCGTCCCTTCGTAATCCAGCACCGGAAGAAGTAGCGCACGTAATCCCGGCCGGGAGGAGCCTCCTTCAGGACCATGGGCCCCACCTCGACCTCCACGGAGCACTCCTCCATGAGTTCCCGCTTCAGCGCCTCTTCCAGCGTCTCACCCGGCTCCAGCGTGCCGCCGGGAAAGTTCCAGTACCAGGCGTTCTCCTCAGGGTAGTAATACCGGACCAGCAGCAGGCGGCCGTTTTCCACGATGAGGGCGTACGCTTTCTGACGCTTCCTCACGCTCTCTCCCCCCCGCTTCGCCGATTCTGTATTATTTCGGCCAAGGGGTATCTCTTCCTTCCCGCCCATGGTCGCTTATAGGTAGAAAGTATACACTGAAACAGGTCGGACCATTTTCGGGCCGTAGACCAAGGGGGACTGTGGCGGCGCGGCGAAATACTTCTGTGACAATAAACTGATACCACCATACGGCAGTTCGCTCCCGGTACGGTGGGCTCCGGGATCGCTTCGCCTGCCCGGGTGCCCCATCGGATGGGTCCGTGAGTGCACCGCGTGGAAGGGGGTGGGCGGATGCGCTCGACGATCCCGCAAGCCAAGCCGTCGTCCCACCAGGGTCAGGATCCGTTTGCGCAGCTCGTGGGGCGTGACCCCGCCTGGCTCAGCGCTCTCGAGCGCGCGCGTCGGGCGGCCCGGACTTCGGCGACGGTGCTCATTACCGGCGAGACCGGCACAGGCAAGGAGCTGGTCGCCCGCGCTCTCCACGCGGCCAGCGACCGGGCAAGAGGACCGTTCATCGCCATCAACGCCGGCACGCTGCTGCCGGATCTGCTGGCCAGCGAGCTCTTTGGCTACGAGCCGGGCATGTTCACGGGCGGCAATCCCAGAGGGCACACCGGGCTGATCCAGTCGGCCGACGGCGGCACACTGTTCCTGGACGAGGTGAGCGAACTGCCCTACGAGGCCCAGGTGGCCCTGCTCCGCACGCTGCAGGAGGGAGAGGTGGTGCGCGTGGGCGGCCACCGGCCGATCCCGGTGGACGTGCGGATCGTGGCCGCCACCAACCGCGATCTCCGCGAGATGGTCAAGCAGGGCAGGTTCCGGCAGGACCTGTTCTACCGGCTGAGCGTGATTCCGGTCCATCTGCCGCCGCTGCGGGAGCGGCCCCGGGACATCATCCCCCTGATCGCCCACGGGTACCATCGCCTGAACCGGGGGGTACCCCGCCTGCCCCTCAGCTCCTGGAGGCGGCTGCTCAGGTACGACTGGCCGGGGAACGTGCGGGAGTTGCTCAACCTGGTGCAGCTGGCCGTCACCCTTGACGAGGACCCGGCGGCGCTGCTGCCGCTCCCGCCGCTGCCGCTTTCAAAGGCCGAGCCCGGCCCCGCGGGTGAGGAGGCGGCCATCCGGGCGGCGCTGGACGCGTGCGGCGGCAATGCCTCGGCCGCTGCCCGCAGGCTCGGGATGAGCCGCTCGACCCTCTACCGGAAGCTGGAGCTGTACGGCATCCGGCTGAAGCGACAAGTGGAATGAGACAGGTGTCCCGGACAGGTGTCCCGCGCGGGACACCTGTTTGCTGTATTCGACCGCCCCGGACCCGGTCTTTCCGTTGGCACGAAATTTGCAAGAAGTTATTGCCGGCATCTCGAAATTCCATGGGGTGGAGGGACTGCCGATGACATTAGGTGGCTACGCGAACCGCATCGCACGCATCAACCTGACCAGCCTCACGGTCGAGTACGACCAGATCCCGAAGGAGCTGCTCCGCAAGTACATCGGCGCGCGCGGGCTGGGCGTGAAGTTCGTGTTCGATAACGGGCCCAAGGTCGACCCGCTCTCGCCGGACAACCTGATGGCTGTGATGATCGGGCCCTGCACCGGTTCCGCGGTTCCCATGTCGGGCCGCCTGGCCATCGTGACCAAGTCCCCGCTGACGGGCACCATCACCGACTCGCACATGGGCGGCTTCACCGCGGCCCGGCTGCGCTGGGCGGGCTTCGACGGGCTGCTGATCAAGGGCCGGGCGTGGCGGCCGGTCTACCTGGTGGTGGAAAACGGCACGGTCCGGATCGAGGACGCCTCCCACCTCTGGGGCCTGGGCGTCCGGGCCACGGTGCGGGCCCTGCAGGAGAAGTACGGCAGGGAGAACACCTCCGTCATGGCCATCGGCCCCGCGGGCGAGCGGCTGGTGCGCTTCGCCGGCTGGCTGAACGAGCATGACCGGGCCTCCGGCCGGGGCGGCACCGGTGCCGTCGGCGGCTCCAAGAACCTGAAGGCCATCGTGATCATCGGCGACCGCTCCGGCCAGCCCCAGCCGCTGCCCGAGCGGAAGGAGGCCTTCCAGGAGGCCGTGCGCATGGGCCAGAAGGCGATCATGGCCGCCGCGCTCACGGCGCCCAACAAGGGCGGTCTGTCGCTGTACGGCACCAACGTGCTGATGAACATCCTCAACGAGGCCGGCTCCCTGCCCACTCGCAACGCGAAGGAGAGCCACTTCGAGCACGGGGAGGCCATCAGCGGCGAGGCCTTCCGGGAGTTCAACCTCGCCTCCGAGCCGGTCTGCCACGCCTGCCCGGTGCACTGCAAGAAGGAGGTCGAGGTCAAGGAGGGCCGCTGGAAGGCGAAGACCGAGTCCATGGAGTACGAGACCGCCTGGGCCCTGGGCGCGCTGTGCGGGCTGGGCGATCGCGAGCCGCTCGTCTACATGCTCGATCAGTGCAACGACTACGGCCTCGACACCATCGAGATGGGCGTGACCCTCGCCATGGCCATGGAGGCTTCCGAGAAGGGACTGACGCCGGAAGTCATCAACTGGGGCGACGCGGAGAAGATGTCGGAGCTGATCCGCAAGACCGCCTACCGCGAGGGCTTCGGCGACATCCTGGCCAACGGCGCGTACGGCGCCGCCTGCCTGCTGGGCGACCCCGACATCGCGCTGTCCGTCAAGGGCCAGGCCATTCCGGCCTACGACCCGCGCGGCGTGCAGGGCATCGGCCTGGGCTACGCGACCTCCAACCGGGGCGCCTGCCACCTGCGGGGTTACACCATCGCCTCGGAGATCGCGGGCATCCCGTTCCCCACCGACCGCACGGTCACCGAGGGCAAGGCCGAGCTGCTGAAGACCTTCCAGGACCTGTTCGGCTTCCTGGATTCCATGGACGTGTGCAAGTTCGCCAGCTTCGCGCAGGGCGCCGAGGAGTTCTCGGCCCAGGTGCGGGCCCTGACGGGCTTCGACGACATCACGCCCGAGGAGGCCATGCGCATCGGCGAGCGGGTCTACAACCTCGAGCGCCACTACAACAACCTGAACGGTTTCACCGGCAAGGACGACACGCTGCCCAAGCGGTTCTTCACCGAGCCCGCCACCCACAACTCGGCCGGCATGCTGTCCCAGCTGCCCGTGATGCTGGAGGAGTACTACCGGCTGCGGGGCTGGAAGGATGGCGTGGTGCCGGAAGAGAAGCTGAAGGAACTGGAGATCATCTAGGTGGTTGTGAAGCTGTTCGGCAACCTCCGGCTCCACGGCGGCGGCAGCCGGGTGGAAGTGGACCTGGGCGGGGGCCGGACGGTGGCCGACCTGCTGGACCGGCTCTTCGCCCTGCACCCCGCCCTCAGGCCTCACGTGGTCACGCCGGAGGGGGATGCGCTCCTCCCCCACGTCAACATCATGCTGAACGGCCGGTTGATCCGCGACCTGCAGGGGCTGCAGACGCCCGTCTCCGAGCAGGACAGCGTGGCCATCTTCCCGCCGTCGGCAGGGGGGTAGGGCGATGAACCTGGACCTGCGGGGCTCCACCCCGGATCAGATCCGGGGGTACCTGGAGAGCCTGGGCGGAACGGTCCGGCCGGACGGCACGGTGGCCGGCCCCGGCTGGACCGCCGTGCTGGAGGCCGGCGAGCACCGGGCGTTCGGGGCGGTGTGGCCGCGGGTGGTGGTGACCTTCTCCGGCGATCCCCAGTCGGTGGCCCGGGTGGTCAGCGGCCTTCGCCTGCGGGCCATGCGCGGCGGAGGGTAGGCGGTGGCGTGACTGAACTGCACAGCAGCCCCGGGGGCTGAGATGGCCCCCGGGGTTCTTGTTGTTTCCGGCCGTCCCATCCAGGGTTTGACAACGCCGGGCGTATAGGTCAATGTATATATATCACTCTCTATATGTGGGGGTATGCGAGATGGTGGACGCACTGTCCGGAATTCTGACCCGTCAGCCGTTCTGGGAGGCCATCCGGAAGGCACTGACTGAAGAGGAGACCGTGTCCCTGGCGTCGCTGGATCTGGACGGGTTCGAGGAAATCAACGCGCAGGCCGGGCGGGAGACCGGCGACAAGCTCATCGCCCTGCTGGGCGGGATGCTGCGGGAGCGGGCCAACAGCCTGGGCTGGACGGTGGGCCGCATCGGCGGCGACGAGTTCGCCATCCTCATGCCGGGCACCGGCCTGGAGAAGGCCTTCCTGCAGATGGAGACCCTGCGCGCCGACTTCGCCGCCAGCGCAGCGCAGGCCTACCCGGAGCTGAACCCGACGATCAGCATCGGCGTGGCCAACTTCCCCCGGGATGCGAAGGATCTGGGCGGTCTCACGCAACAGGCGGGCCAGGCCCTGTACCAGGCCAAGGAGGCCGGGCGGAACAGCGTCGCGCTGCCGTCCCGGGAGGAGATGGTCCTGCGCTCCTGCTACTACACCACCTCCCAGGTGGCCCGCCTGAAGAAGCTGGCCGAGCAGCTGAAGAAGAAGGAGTCGGTCCTGCTCAGGGAGGCCCTGGACGACCTCCTGCGCAAGTACGACGTCCGGTAGTCGAGCCGGCACGACCAGAAAAAAGCGGAGACGCGGGTGCTCCGTGTCCTGCGCCCGCCGTCGTTCTCGGACACAGCCTGCTAGGTCCGGTAACTGCCGTTGATCTTCACGTAGTCATACGTCAGGTCGCAGCCCCAGGCGGTGGCCTCGGCTTCGCCGGCGTGCAGGTCGGCGGTGAAGACGACCTCCTTCTGCTGCAGCAGCCGGGTCGCGGCCTCCTCGTTGAAGGCCAGCGGCTCGCCCGCGCGCATCATCTGCAGGCCGCCCAACCAGAGGTCCACCTTCCCGGGGTCGAACTGCGCCCCCGAATAGCCCAGGGCCGCCAGCACCCGTCCCCAGTTGGCGTCGGCGCCGAAGACCGCGGCCTTGACCAGGCTGGAGCCGCACACCGCCCGGGCCGCCTTCCGGGCGTCATCGAGGCTCCGGGCCCCCGTCACCCGCACCTCGATCAGCTTCGTCGCGCCCTCGCCGTCCCGGGCGATCTCCTTCGCCAGGTGCGTCAGCACGGCCGTCAGGGCGTCGGCAAACGGCCGGTACCCGGCGCTGCCCAAGGTAACCGGCGCATTGCCCGCGAGGCCGTTGGCCAGGACGAGGACCATGTCGTTGGTCGAGGTGTCGCCGTCCACCGTGATCATGTTGAAGGAACGGTCCGTGGCCTCCCGCAGGGCCTCCCGCAGGGCGGCCGCGTCCACGGCGGCGTCGGTGGTGACGAACCCCAGCATCGTCGCCATGTTGGGGTGGATCATGCCGGAGCCCTTGGCCATCGCCCCGATGGTGACCGTCGCCCCGCCGATCTCCAGCCGCGCCGCCACCTGCTTCGGGAAGGTGTCGGTGGTCATGATGGCCTCCGCCGCGTCGGCGCCGCCCTCCGGGGAGAGCGCCGCGGCCGCGGCCCTGATGCCCGCCGACACCCGGTCCATCGGCAGCGGCACGCCGATCACGCCCGTCGAAGCCACACCCACCAGCTCGGGCCGAATGCCCAGGACCTCCGCGGCCAGCCGGGCCATCTCGGCCGCGTCCCGCATCCCCTGCTCGCCGGTGCAGGCGTTGGCGTTGCCGGAGTTGGCCACCACGGCCTGCAGCTCACCGGTCTCGGTCCGCCCCCGGGTGAGCACCACCGGCGCCGCCTTCACCAGGTTGGTGGTGTACACCCCCGCGGCCGCGCAGGGAACCCGGGAGGCGAGCAGGGCCACGTCCTTCTTCCCCGCGCCGTTCCCCTTGATGTCCGCGCACGCGCCCGCGGCCACGAAACCCGCCGGCGCCGTCACGCCGCCTGCCAGCCACTCCATGTGCTCATCTACCCCTTTACCCAGTTCGGACGGGCCACCAGGGGGATCTCCCAGGGCTCGTCGTCCAACTCCTCCGGCGGCACCAGCAGCCGCATCATCGCGATCTCATCGCAGTTGTGGAACTTGTCGCAGTACACGCATTCCTTCCAGACCTTCTGCGGCAGGCTTTCCTTCGGGACGACCTCGAAGCCGCACTTGGCGAAGAACCCCGGCTGGTAGGTCAGCGCGAAGATCCGTTTCAGCCCCAGGGCCCGGGCCTCCTCCAGAAGCTGCTCCACGAGGCCCCGCCCGACGCCCCGCCTGGTGAGGCCGGGGCGCACCGCGAGGGAGCGGATCTCCGCCAGGTCCCGCCACATGATGTGCAGGGCCGCCACGCCCAGCACCTGGCCGTCGTCGTCCACGGCCACCGTGAAGTCGCGCACCGATTCGTACAGCATCATCAAGGGCCGCCGGAGCATGAGCCCCTGGGCCGCGTAACCGTTGATGATCTCGTGGGCCGCCGGGATGTCGGCCATCACGGCCTTCCGAAACAGCATGTGATCCCTCCTGGGCAGATGGATGGGACCGGCCGGTTCAAGGGTAGACCGGTCCAGCGTTCAGCAGTCCCGTGGTCTCGGGAAGGCCGAAGAGCAGGTTCATGTTCTGGATCGCCTGGCCCGCCGCGCCCTTGACCAGGTTGTCGATGACGCTGATGACCAGCACCCGGCGGGTGCGCGGGTCCACCTGCAGGCCGATGTCGCAGTAGTTGGAACCCCAGACCTGTTTGGTGGTGGGCAGTTCGCCCGCCGGGCGCACCCGGACGAAGGGCTCCCCGGCGTAGAACTCCCGGAACAGGTCCACCAGCTGCTCGGTGGTACGCTCCGCCTTCAGTGTGAAGTACCCGGTGGCGAGGATCCCCCGGGTCATGGGCACCAGGTGCGGCGTGAAGCTCACCACCACGGGCCGGCCGGCCAGGTCCGAGAGGGTCTGCTCGATCTCGGGCGTGTGCCGGTGGGTCCCGGCGATGTTGTAGGCCTTGAAGTTCTCGTTGACTTCTGAGAAGTGGACGCCGAGGTTGACCCCGCGCCCGGCGCCGGACACGCCGGACTTGGCGTCAAAGATGATCCCCTCCGTCTCCACCACGCCGGCCTGAAGCAGCGGCGCGGCTGCGAGCGCACAGGCCGTGGGGTAACAGCCGGGGTTCCCGACCAGCCGCGCCCCCCGGATCCGCTCCCGGTAAAGCTCCGGCAGGCCGTACACCGCCTCTTCCATGAGGTCCGGGGCGGTGTGGGTCTTTCGGTACCACTGCTCGTATGCGGTCACGTCCCGCAGCCGGAAGTCGGCCCCCAGGTCGATCAGCCGCCCGCCGGCCGCGAGCACCGCCGGCGCCAGGGCCATGGTCAGGCCGTGGGGCAGGGAGGTGAACACCACGTCGCACCCCGCCAGGGCCTCGGGCGAGGCTTCCCGTCCGACCAGGTCCACCCGCTCCCGCAGGTGGGGGTAGACCGCGGCGAGGTGCTGTCCCTGGTAGCTCTCGGTGCCGGCCACCACCACCTCCGCCTCCGGGTGCTGCGCCAGCAGCCGGACCAGTTCCACGCCGGTATAGCCGGTGGCTCCGGCGATTCCCACGCGTATCGTCATCGTTCCGGCCTCCGCCCCTGTTCTTGTTGCATAATCATAACTCTAAGTGTATAAAGATGCAATCCCCGGAGCCCGCTCACGGGCCCGGACCTCTTCATCATAATCCAATCCCGAGCCCTGTCCAGCAGGGCTCGGGACTCATTTTTCCGGAAATCGGCCGGCGCGGCCCGTGCCTTCAACCATCCCGGGGCGGAGGAACCACGCGGATGACCAGTTCAACCTCGTCGCCCGCCTGTACGCCCTGCGTCACCGTGACGGGATGGCCCTCCAGAACCGCCCGCAACCGCTCGGCCAGCTCCGCCGCCTTCGCACGGGGGCAGCGCACGGCAACGGCCTCTTCGTCCCGGCTGCCGTCCTCCCGGGTGGCATAGGGCAGCGCGCGCCGCCGGGCGGTGGCCTCCACCAGCCCGACGACCCGGTCCGGCACGGGCCTGTGGACCAGCGGGCCGGCCGACGGGTTCCCCTCAGCCGAGGTGGGGAAGGCGAGGCGCACCAGCCCCCGGAGGAACAGGTAGAACGCCGCGCTCTGCACGGCCAGCGCCCGGACCGGTTCGCCGGAGCCCGCCAGGGGCACCAGCGCGTAGCGCACCGCCGCCAGCGGCGCGGCGTACGCCCAGAGGCCGGCGCCCGCGCCGCGCCCCAGGGCGCCGCCCAGGGCTGACAGGACCAGCCCCGCCGCCAGGGCAAGCCCTTCACCCCAGGCGAACGCACCCCGGCGGAGGGCGTCGACCGCCACCGAAGCCAGGGCCACCAGGCCCGCGGCGAGTAGGGCTGGCTGCCGCAGCCGGCGCGCGGCCAGGTTCGCCAGGGCATAGAGGGCAGAGAACGCCAGGGCCATCAGAAAGGCGACGCTGAGCAATGGCCACGCCGGAGGCTGCCCGGCAAGCCAGGGAACCCCCGCGGCGGCAAATGCGGCCGTCAGCGCCAGCAGCAGCAGTTCAGCGGTCAGCAGTCTCGCCAACTTCCTCCCCCCACTTCGGCACCGCCATCTCCCGGAGGAGGGCCAGAAGGCGCGGCGAGGGCCGGACGGCCACCGCGCGGCAGAGGCCGGCCGGGTCATGGCCCACCACGACCCAGCACGCCGTGCGGACCAGTGCGACGGGCGGGTACCACTCCACCTCCGCGACGCCCAGTTCCGCGGCGGCCGCTCCGCTTCCGTCCCAGCGGTTGAGCCAGCGGTGCAGCCGCAACGGCTGCCGAAGGTCCAGCTCCACGGCCCGGCGCCCCTGTGCGACGCGGAACCGCTGGTCCCGGAGCGCGTACCGCACCGTGGACAGCTCGTAGCCGGCATGCCCAAGGTAAGCGGCCAGGGCCAGGAGCAGGAACAGCCCGGTGAACTCCAGCGGGTGGGCGGCGCCCGAGGTGGACCGGATGCGCACGACCAGCCAGCCGGCGGCCAGGCAGACGGCCGCCAGCAGCGCGCCCACCAGGTACTGCTCCGCACGCGTATCGGGCCGCTCCAGGTATGGACCGTCCACCGAATCCCTCCCCACTTGGGAATGGTCACGCATTAGACCTTCGGCCACCGGCCCGTCATCTCCTCTCTCCCAGGTTCCCGCCGCCCGACGAACCGATACGCGTGAGGAGGGGACCGGGACGAACGCACTATTCGAATTATCCACGAATGGTTCTCGGCTGGTATTTTCGGACACTCGTTCCAATGGTATGGTGAAAGTGAAAGGGAAACGCTCGGGACGAAAGGGGGCTGATCGTATGACGAACATTGTCCATCCGCGCCCCACCGATTTCGCCCACGAACCGTTGGTACACTGGACCGCCGACGGGCTCTTCGCCGCGCCGTGGACCGGCCGCCCGGATACGGAGGAGCCGGCCGACGTCGAAGAGCTGTCGGCCCGCCTGAACCAGGAACCCGCACACCGGGAGGACATCACCCTGGCGCTCGGCCATCTCCTGGCGGTACGCGCCCACTGCCGGCGAGCCGCCTCGGCGCTGGACCACCTCACCTGCCGCCGGCATTACGCCGATGCCCTGAAGGAGTGCGAGTCGGCGCTGTTCCGGCTGCACAGCTGTGAAGGCGCCGATGCGGCAGCCCTCGCGGCCTGGGCCCTGGGGGTGCACGCGCTGATCCGCGCCCAGACGACCCTGACCCAGGATCCCACAGAGGCGCGGGCCCTCGCCGCGGAGGCCCTGGGGAGACTCACCGGCCCGCAGACCGCGCTCGCCCCGGGCGCCGGGGCCGACGCCCTGTCCGCCCTGAAGCTCCAGCAGGAGACGGTGGAGCTGGAAGACCGGCTGCTCCGGCTGCCCGCGGAGGTGCGCGTCATGACGAAGGCGGCCGAACAGGCCGCGGAGAGCCGGCTGAACGCCCTCAATCTGGCCGTCCGGGCGCTGCGGCGGCGCTATGCGCAGGCGTTTGCCTGGGCCGTGGGCTGGGGCGTTCTGAACCTGCTGCTCATGGCCGCCGCGCCGATCAACGCCCTGCTCCTGCCCGCCGTCCCCTGGTCCATTCCGTGCATCGTCGCGCTGCCCATCCTCTGGTGGGCGACGTGGGCGGTTCCTTTCCGCGACGGCCTCCCGTTCTTCGGGTTTGTGCGCCGGCTGCGGCTCGAGGCGATCGCGGATCTGCGCGCAGCGGCGGGCGACCTGGAGCCGCCGGGCGACCGGCTGGCGGCCGAGATCGGGCCGCTCTTGGAGGAAGGGGCGCAGGCCGAGCGGCGGCTGCGGCAGTTCTACCTCTTCCGGCTGCCCGAGCAGTATGAGACGGTCTGGAAGGCCCGGGCGATCGCTGAGGGAGCGCTGGCCCGGCTGAAGGGCGACTGGGTCGCGGACATGATCGACGCGCCGGCGGCGCCCCTCCGCGAGGTGATGGAGGAGACGGAACGGATCGCGGCCCTCATCGGTGTCCGGCTGGCCGAACCCTGAGAGGCGTCAGCCCAGCGCCTCCAGCCACGGCAGAAGCGCAGACAGATCCGTGCACGCCAGGTCGTCCGGGTGGCGCTCGTCCCGCTCCCGGCCGCCGCGCTGCACCCACACGGTCAGAAGGCCGGCGGCCCGCCCGCCGGCCACGTCGCGCCCGGGGTTGTCGCCGACCATCACCGCCTCGTGGGGCGCGACGCCCAGGCTCCGGCAGATGTGGCGGAAGATGCCGGGATCGGGCTTGCCGCAGTCGACCTCCCCCGAGATGACCACGGCGTCGACCTCCCTTTCCAGACCCGAGCCCGCCAGCTTCTCCCGCTGCAGGTCGGGCACGCCGTTGGTGACGATGCCGAGCAGGTAGCCCCGCTCCCTGAGGGCGGCCAGCAGGGGGTCGACCTCGGGGTAACGCAGGTACCGGCGCCGGGCCACCGCGAACCGCTCGGCCATCGCTTCCGCCAGGGCGTCGTCCCGCACTCCCTGCTCCGCCAGGGCCTCCCGCCATACGGCCACGCGGTAATCGGGAGCCCATTGCCGGAGCCCCTGGATGGCCGGATGGTCGCCCCGGTCGTACCGGGCCCAGAGCCCCTCGGCCGCGCTGTGGCCGATGCGCCTGCAGTAGGCTGCATACGGCCCCTCCGCCCACCGCCGCCGGGCCTCCGCCCAGGCCCGCGCCGCCAGCCTTTCGGGGTCCGCCCGGGAACCGGCCAGGGCCGCCGCGGCGGCCAACGCCTCCCGGGTCACCGGCTCGTCGAGGATCAGCGTCTCGTCCAGATCGAACAGGACAGCCCTCACCAATCGCGCCACCTCCTGCCGTTTGGGCCATCTTACCATACCCGCCCCGATAAGAAGACCCCCCGGCGTTGCGCCAGGGGGTCCACTTGTCCGCACCCGGATTACATCATATCCATGTTGGGCGCGGGGTTGTTCTCCTTCTTCTCGGGCTTCTCGGTGACCAGGGCCTCGGTGGTCAGGATCAGCGCAGCGATGGAAGCGGCGTTCTGGAGGGCGGAACGGGTCACCTTGACCGGGTCGATGATGCCGGCGGCGACCATGTCCACGTACTCCTCCTTCATGGCGTCGAAGCCGTGGCCAACCGGCAGGGTGCGCACCTTCTCGACGACGACGGAGCCCTCGAGGCCGCCGTTCTCGACGATGCAGCGCAGCGGCTCCTCGACCGCACGCCGGACGATCTGGGCGCCGACCTTCTCGTCGCCCTCCAGCGTCTTGATCAGCTCGTCGATGGCCTTCTGGGTCTGCAGCAGCGCCACGCCGCCGCCGGCGACGATGCCCTCCTCAACGGCCGCACGGGTCGCGTTCAGGGCGTCCTCGATGCGCAGCTTCTTCTCCTTCAGCTCGACCTCGGTGGCGGCGCCGACCTTGATGACCGCCACGCCGCCGGCCAGCTTGGCCAGCCGCTCCTGCAGCTTCTCGCGGTCGAAGTCCGAAGTGGTCTCCTCAATCTGCCGCTTGATGGCGGCGACCCGGTTCTTGATGGCCTCGCTGGAGCCGGCGCCATCGATGATGGTGGTCTTCTCCTTCTCGATGCGCACCTGGCGGGCCTGGCCGAGCATCTCGATGGTGGCGTTCTCGAGCTTGCGGCCCAGCTCCTCGGAGACGACCTCGCCGCCGGTCAGGATGGCGATGTCCTCCAGCATGGCCTTGCGCCGGTCGCCGAAGCCCGGGGCCTTGACCGCCGCGACCTGCAGGGTGCCGCGCAGCTTGTTGACCACCAGGGTGGCCAGCGCCTCGCCCTCGACGTCCTCCGCGATGATCAGCAGCGGCTTGCCGCGCTGCACGACCTTCTCCAGGATCGGCAGCAGGTCCTGGACCGCGGAGATCTTCTTATCGGTGATCAGGATGTAGGGCTCGTTCAGGACGGCCTCCATCTTCTCGGTGTCGGTGACCATGTAGGCGGAGACGTAGCCCCGGTCGAACTGCATGCCCTCGACGGTCTCCAGCTCGGTGTGGAGCGTCTTGGACTCCTCGACGGTGATCACGCCGTCCTTGCCCACGGTGTCCATCGCCTTGGCCACGAGCTCGCCGATCTCCCGGTCGTTGTTGGCGGAGATGGCCGCGACCTCGGCGATGGCCTTGTTGGTCTCGACGGGGATAGCCTGCTTGCGCAGCTCCTCAACCGCCACCTGGACGGCCTTCTCGATGCCCCGCTTCAGGATCATCGGGTTCGCGCCGCCGGTGACGTTCTTCAGGCCCTCCTTCACGATGGCCTGGGCCAGCACAGTGGAGGTGGTGGTGCCGTCACCCGCGACGTCGTTGGTCTTGGTGGCGACCTCCTTCACCAGCTGGGCGCCCATGTTCTCGAACGGATCCTCCAGCTCGATCTCACGGGCGATCGTCACGCCGTCGTTGGCGACGGCCGGGGCGCCGAACTTCTTGTCCAGCACGACGTTGCGGCCGCGGGGACCGAGGGTGACCTTCACGGTATTGGCAAGAGCGTCCACACCGGCCTGCAGCTTGCGCCGGGCGGCCTCATCAAAGATAATCTGCTTCGCAGTCATCTATGGAAGACCTCCCTCTAACCCTGAACGATCGCGAGAATGTCCCGCTCGCCGTCCAGGATGATGTACTCCTCGCCGTCGATCTTGACCTCGGTGCCCGCGTACTTGGAGAAGATGACGGTGTCGCCCTCCTTGACCTCGAGCTCCACCTTCGTCCCGGACTCCAGGGTACGGCCGGGGCCCACGGCGATGACCTTACCCTGCTGGGGCTTCTCCTTCGCAGTGTCGGGCAGCACAATGCCGCTCTTGGTGCGCTCTTCCTTCTCAAGCGGCTTGATGACGACCCGAGCGCCCAACGGCTTGACGTTCATCTCGAAGGTCCCTCCTCAGTGCTGAGTCTGTTAGCACTCATTCCGCCCGAGTGCTAACACCATGACCTATGATAGAAAAGGAACTGGAGGCAGTCAAGTCCCTCCGAACGCTTTTTTTGCTGTCGCCGCGGCCACCGCATGCCAGTTCGGGGCGATCCGAGGCCGGCCATCCGGGCGCGGGGAATCCCGTCCCTGCCAGGCCCCGGGACTGTTCGGCAGCGTGCCCTGGCCCTTGCCCCGATCGTCACCCCTGGCCAGGTTCGGGTAGAATGAGCGGTGAACGCGGAAAGGGGCGCGGACCGACCGCCCGCGCCCTGCGGGGAGGTGACGCCGTGGACAACCTGACCGTGGCCGAGGCCCTCTACGAGATCGCCGACCTGCTGGAGTTCACCGGCGGCGACCCCTTCAAGGTGCGCGCCTACCGCAAGGCCGCCGAGACCCTGGGCCTGCTGCCAGAGCCGGTGGCGCAGCTGGTCCGGGAAGGGCGGCTCACGCGCGTCCCCGGCATCGGCAAGGCCATTGCCGCCAAGATCACCGAAATGGTGGAGACGGGCCGCATCGGCTACCTGGAGGAGCTGCGCCAGGCGGTGCCCCCGGGCGTGCTTGACCTTACCCGCGTGCCCGGGCTCGGCGCACGGACCGCCATGCTGCTGTACCGTCGGTTGGGCGTGGACAGCCTGGAGGCACTGGAGCTCGCCGCCCGGGAAGGCCGGCTGCGGGACCTGCCGGGGCTCGGGCCCCGCAGGGAGGCGGCCTTGCTTCAGGCCGTGACCCGGGTGCGCCGACGGCCCGACCGGCTCTCCATCGGCGTCGCGGCCCCGATCGCGGAAGCGGTGGCTGCACAGCTGCGCAGCCACCCCGCCGTCGTCCGGGTCGCCGTTGCGGGCTCCATCCGCCGCCGCGCCGAGACGGTGGCGGACATCGACCTGGTTATCGCGACCCGGGACCCCGATGCCGTCAAGCTCTATCTGGACCGGCTCCCACCCCTGCCCCTGCCGGTGGATCCGGCGCTGGTTCCCCCTGATGCGTTCGTCGTCACCCTCTTTGAGCGGACCGGGTCGGCGGCGCACCTGGAGGAGCTGGCCCGCCTCGCCCCAGCCGGCAGTCTGCCGCGGAACGCGGCCCGGGCCGCCGCCCAACCGCCGGACGGGGGGAGCGCCGACGCGGACGACGCCCCCGTATACCAGGCGCTGGGGCTGCCCTACATCCCTCCCGAGCTGCGGGAGGGACGGGGCGAGGTGGCCGCGGCCCGCTCCGGCCGGCTGCCCCGCCTGATCGCCCGCACCGACCTGCGCGGGGACCTGCACGTGCACACCGCGGCATCGGACGGGACGGCCGGCCTCGCGGAGATGGCCGAGGCGGCTCGGGCGTTGGGCCACCGCTACCTGGCCGTGTGCGACCACTCCCAGTCCCTGCACGTCGCCCACGGCCTGAGCCCCGAACGGCTGAGGGAGCACGTCGCCGCGATCCGCCGGCTGGATCAGTGGCCGGACTTCCGGCTGCTCGCCGGGGCCGAGGTGGACATCCTGCGGGACGGCACGCTGGACTACCCCGACGAGATCCTGGCCGAACTGGACGTGGTGGTGGCCTCCATCCACAGCCACCTCCACCTGCCCGAGGCGGAGCAGACCGAGCGGCTTCTGCGGGCCATCGCCAACCCGCACGTGGACATCATCGGCCACCCCTTCGGCCGGGTCATCGGCCGGCGGGAGCCCATGGCCCTGGACTTGCCGCGCATCCTGGAGGCCTGCGCCCGCACGGGCACCGCCCTGGAGATCTCGGCCAGCCCCTCCCGGCTGGACCTCTCCGCCGAGCACGCCCGCACGGCGAAGGAGTTCGGGGTGAAGCTGGTCATCAACACCGACGCCCACTCCGTGCGGGAGCTGGAACTGCTGCCCTACGGCGTCGCACAGGCCCGCCGGGGCTGGGTCGGGCCGGAGGACGTGGTCAACGCCATGGACCTGCCCGACCTCCTGGCCTGGCTCAACCGGCGGGCCTGAGGGGCCCGCCCCCGCCCGTTCCGGCCCCTTAGGCCGTCACCCGGGTGAGCAGCCCGCTCCGGGGTGAGCCTCCCCTGGGGCCCACACCCAGCGTCAGCCGGTTATTGTCCACCACGGCCAGGTCGAAGAGCATCCGCAGGTCCCCCTCCACCTCCATCCAGTGGAACCGGTGCCCATGAGGCTTCATGATGCGGTCGCACCTGGGGTACAGCGCACCCTCCTGGTACAGTTTCAGCCGGAAGAGCCCCTGGGGCGCGGGGCGGATCTCCACCCGCACATCCCCGTCGGGCAGACTTCCGGCGTATGTACCGACCCACGCGTAGTTCATCTGGCCCACGTGCCGGTCGGCCAGCACATCGAAGGGCCGTGCAACCGGATCCAGCTCCGGATGAAACGCCATGACCACCAGGACGTCGGCCTGCTGGTTCAGCCACGGCTCGTTGCAGCTGACGGTCACCGCCTCCCCGGGGCGGATGATCGCCGGGTTGCCGGTGCCCACCAGGCGTGCGTTTTCGGCCGTGACCGGAAGTCCGGCCGGCACGCTGTAGAACTCGGTGGAGGCCACGACCTCCCGGGAGCCGAGGTTGAGCACGACCGCGCGCGGGCGCCCGTCGGGTCCCACCGTGATGTCGGGTGAGGCAAAGGGCGCCGCGAGGGGCCGGGCGCCCGAGTCCCCGGGCCGGGACCGCAGCACCAGGAATACGGGCCTGTGGCTTCTCCTGTCCCTGCGCAGCACACAAATCCCCCCCATTCGCAACGTGGGGGGGATTTCACCAGGATCAGGTGTGCACCCTTTTCCCTTACAGATTATTCGCAAATCATCACAACCGCCGGGGAATTGTCGAACGGCTGCCCCGGGCACCGTTCCGGGCGTCGGGCGTCCAGTCGCGCGTCTCCGGCGTCCGCCCCGCGCTTCGAGCGCCCCTCCGTCAGCGGACCCTTACCCCGCGCTTCTGCACGTCGGCAAGCCTGCGGGCCGGAACCCACTCCCCCGGCGCGGCGCGCACGGGCGGGGGCGCGGGCGCGGGCACTTCACGGCCCGCACCGGCGAAGAGCAGGACAATGGCGGCGGCGGAGGCCCAGAGCCAGGGTACGACGGCCTGGCCGAGTCCCGGCCGGTACCGCTCCAGCAGCGCAGCCACCGGCAGGAAGGCGCCCTGCCAGAGGGAGTAGATCCAGTCCGGCGCCCAGAAGGGCAAAAGCAGCAGGCCGGGGATCTGCGACATCACGGCCGTCCACGCTGCCGCGGCCGTGCGGTAGCGGCGGGTGCGCCGCTCGGCCTCCTCCCGGAAGACGACGCCCAGCCGCCAGGCGAACCAGAGCAGGACCAGGGCCGGGATGAGCCCGATCCAGGGCCAGCGGCCGGCCAGGAACCACCCCAGGCCGCCCAGCAGAAGCTGTCCGAGGAGCAGCAGGAACGCCGTCTGAAGCCGCAACTGCAGCATGGTGATCACCTCAGGGGGATTTCACCTGTACAGTACGCGTCCGGACGGCGATTTTCCTGCATGTGGATTGTCAAGATATGAAACTGGGGAGGCGGCCTCCATCCGCCCCACCCCACAGAACCCCCTAACCCGGCAGGTCGAAGACCCAGGGACCGTCCACCAGCACCCCCGCCTTGGTGGCCCGCACGGCCACCGGCTCCAACCCTTCCGGCAGTTCGGTCTCGTAGCGCTGGTAGCGCACCCCATCATGGGTGTAGTTGGAAAACCCTGCCCACGAACCGCCCAGCGGGTACACGTTTCCCTCGCCGTCGATCACCTCGAACCCGCTGACCCCGACGAAACCTTCCCTTACAGGGCTCGTCCAGCTGAGCTCGATGGCGCCCGGTCGCCGCTCGATCCCCGCCAGGGTGACCGGCACGCCCACCACCTCGGCCACGGCCCCTTCCTCCAGGGGCCAGACCGCGTCCAACGGCTCTGCCTTGACCGCCGGCTTCAGCACCAGCCGGGCCGGCCCCCTCACAGGGGGAAAGGCCAGGTACGACACAGAGTTGAGCCCTCCACCTGATCCCGATTGGCGGTAACGCTGTCCGCCCGCCTCCAGGTAGTTGCAGTGGACGTCCCCGTCCCACTGCACCGGGAAGTCAAAGCTTTCGGTCACCTCTTCCCGGTAGCGCACGATGGTCTCGGCCGGCGTGTAGATCACCGCCTCCACCGTGATCCGCACCCCGTCGTACTCCAGGGCCCGGTTGACGGCCACCTCCCGGGAGAACCGGTCGGTCTCGGTGCGGGAGGCAGGCACGGTCAGGGTGATGGTTTCCGCGCCCACGTCGAACCGGACCTCCAACTCGGCTGCCTCCGCCTCCAGCGGAAGGGTGGAGACGGTGCCGAGGTAGCCCAACGGCGTCTCCTCCGGCGGAGTGAATTCGCTCATCTGGGCCGTGATGGTGGCATGCACGGGCACGCGGGGCTGACGCCCCCGCCCCACCGTGGACGGCGCTCCCAGCACCTGATAGAGCACCGTGGTGCGCCGGGCGTCGGCCACCACGCCGAGGATGCGCACGGTGATGCCGTTCTGGGTGACCTCGGCGACGGGCTCCCCGATCAGCCCCATGTCATAGGCCCACTGCAGCCCGGCACCTGCCAGGATGAACCGCGTGATGACAGGACCCACCAGCGGCAGGTCCGCCGCCGCCCCGGCCCAACGGGGGAACGTCCAGCTGAGGACCAGGGCGACCGTCGACGCGGCGGCCGCGCCGCCCAGCCACGGCAGCCACCGGCGCCGGCGGCCGCGGTTCACCCCGTCGGCCGCCGGCGGTTCCGACGGTTCCGGGCCACCGCCCCCTTTCATCCGCTCCCGCACGCAGGCCTCCAGGTCCATGGTCGGCCGGCCGGCCTGAGCCCAGCGCTTCAGCCCCTGGCCCAGCCGGTGCTCGAAGTCGTCGCGGCCGGTCATCGCGCCGCCCTCCTCTCCGCTTCCTCCATCTGCCGCAGCAGCGCCAGGGCCTTGCCCAGCCGGGACTTGACCGTGCCCAGCGGGATGCCCAGCGCCTCGGCGATCTCTTGCTGGGACATGTCCAGCATGTAGCGCAGCACCACCACCGGGCGCAGGTGGTCGCCGAGGCGTGCCACCATCTCCCAGATCGCCGTCGCTTCCGGGTCCGGTCCGGGAACGGTGTCGGGCAGATGGGCCGCCAGGTCGTCCACGGGAAAGGACCGCCGGCGGCGCTCCAGGATCTGCCGGCACTGCCGGATCAGGATCCGCCGCATCCAGGCCCCGAAGGCCTGCTCATCCCGCAGTTGGGCGAACCGGCGGTAGCCGGCCAGGGCCGCCTCCTGCAGGGCGTCCTCTGCGTCGGGCCGGTTCCCCAGCATCGCCAGCGCGATCCGCTCCAGGTATCCCTGGTGGGCCCGCAACAGCTGGAAGTAGTCCATGGCGCCGTCCTCTCGGTGTGTGTTCTCACTCAGATAGAAGGGAAGAAGGGCCAGACCGTTCGCGGCCAGCGCAAAGCCCCCGCGCCGCCGGCACGGGGGCCTCTTGACATATGCGCGTTGTGGGTCACTCCACGTTCTCACCGGGGCGGATATAGGTCCCGCTCTTGCCGCCGGTCTTCTTCACCAGCCGCACCTCGCCGATGACCATGCCCTTGTCCACGGCCTTGGCCATATCGTAGATGGTCAGCGCGGCCGCGGCGCAGGCGGTGAGCGCCTCCATCTCCACGCCGGTCCGGCCGACGGTGGAGACCCGGGCCTCGATCAGCACCCGGCTGCCGGCTTCGTCGAAGGCGAAGTCGACGCTGGCCTGCGTGATGGGCAGCGGATGGCAGAGGGGGATCAGATCGCCGGTGCGCTTGGCGGCCATGATGCCCGCCACCCGGGCCACACCCAGCACGTCGCCTTTCGGCACCCCGCCCGACTGAATCAGGGTCAGCGTCTCCGGCTTCATCCGCACCTCAGCCCGGGCGACGGCCACCCGCTCGGTCTCGGGCTTTGCCCCCACGTCCACCATGCGGGCATGGCCGCGCTCGTCCAGGTGGGTCAGCCGCGCCCCGCCGCCCTCCGCCGGGCCGGGAAGCGGCTGGCTCACCTTGTCGTCCGTCAGATGCGGCGGCGCCTGCCGCCGCTCGTCCGCGTGGTTGCTCCCGTTGCTCATCTTGCACCCCTTCCGCGGCTACCCGCCGATGCCGTGCATCACGCGCAGGACATAGTCCGACTCCGCGTCGTCGAAGTTGTGCTCCCGGGGCTTGCGCAGGATCGCGTCCGCCAGGGCGTTCTTCAGATCCTCGTCGGTCTTCTCCGGGTCGCGGATGACCGGCTTCAGGTCCACCTCGTGGACATGACCCAGGCACGGGTTGACCTTGCCGTCTGCCGACAGCCGGATGCGGTTGCACTCCGCGCAGAAGCACTCGGTGACCGCCGAGATGAAGCCCACCGTCCCCTTCGCCCCAGGAAGCCGCCAGTACTTGGCGGGCCCGTTGCCCCGGACGCCTCCGCGCACCGGCTCCAGATCGCCGAACGCGTCCAGCAGCCGCTCCCGCATCTCGGCCGCGGGGACCAAGTTCTCCCAGGTGAACTGGTACCCCTCCGAGAAAGGCATCACCTCGATGTAGCGGACGTGGATCGGCCGGTCCAGGGTGAGCCTCGCCATGTCGGCGATCTCGTCGTCGTTCCAGCCGCGGATGACCACCATGTTCAGCTTCACCGGCTCCATGCCCAGTTCCAGCGCGGCCTCCGCCGCCTCCAACACCTGGGCCGGGCTGCCGCTCAGCCGGGCAATCTTCGTGAAGCGGTCGGGGCGCAGCGTGTCCAGGGAGATGTTCACGCGGTCGACCCCCGCGGCCTTCAGGTCCTTCGCCATCGGGGCGAAGAGCAGGCCGTTGGTGGAGAGCGAGAGGTCGGTCACCCCCAGCGGCTTCAGCTGGGCCAGGAAATCCACGATGCCCTTGCGCACCAGCGGCTCGCCGCCGGTGACGCGGATCCGGTCAATCCCCAGGCCGACCGCGGCCTTGACGACACGCAGAATCTCCTCGTAGCGGAGGTACTCGTCGTGCGGTCCCAGCTTGACACCGGTCAGGGGCATGCAGTAGACGCAGCGAAGGTTGCAGCGGTCGGTCACGGAGATGCGCATGTAGTTGACTTTGCGGCCCCACTGGTCGATCACGGGGTACCGCCCCCTTTCTTTCGGTCAGACCCGACGGATCCGGCCGGAGTCGCTGCAGTCATAGCCGCCCAGCGCCTCCACAGCCTTCAGGAACTCGGGATCGCGCAGGAGGCTCAGCACCGCCTGGACACCGGGGTGCTCCTCCAGTTCCGCTGGGATGCAAAGCTCGTACTCTTCCCAGGCCACGGGCACGAAGTCCAGGTCCAGCGCCTGTGCAGCTGAGCGGATGCCCAGTCCTGTGTCGGCGTCGCCCGCCTTCACGGCCTGGGCGACATTCAGGTGCGTGAACAGCTCCCACCGGTAGCCCTGCACCTGCTCCGGAGAGATCCCCTCCTGCCGCAGGTGGAAATCCAGGAGCAGACGGGTGCCGGCCCCCCGCTGCCGGTTGACGAACCGCACGTCCGGCCGGGCCAGGTCGCGGAACGACCCGATCCCCTTCGGGTTGCCCTTCGGCACGATGAACCCCTGCTCCCGCCGGGCCAGCAGCACCAGGGCCGCGGGCCTGCCCAGGTACTTGCGCACGTAGGACGTATTGTACTCGCCCGTATCCGTGTCCAGCAGGTGGACGCCGGCCATGTGCGCCTCGCCTCGCTTCAGGGCCAGCAGTCCGCCCTGGGAGCCCACGTGGGCGCTGGAGAGGTAGTAACCGCCCTTGCGGCGCAGCCAGGAGCCCATCAGGTCCAGCGAGGTGTCGTGGGAGCCGATGACCACCACGGTCTCCTGAATGTCGCGCAGCGGCCGGAGCAGCTCCACCGTCACCTCGGTGCCCTCGCCGATGCCCTCCCGGTCCGCGGGGACGACCAGCAGCCCGTCGGCCCGCACCAGCGAGGTGATCACCGCGGCGCCCCGGCTGATGGGCGTGGCCACCAGCCGCTCGCCCACGCGGCCCAGCTTCACCCGCACGAACTCCTCGACCCCCATGGGCGAGGTGATCCGCCTGGCCAGGGAAGCCCGCACCGTCTCCCGCTCGGGCACCGGCAGGCCCTGCGCCCGGAAGACCAGCGGCTTGACGAAGAGGTCCGCCGTCAACCACGTGGAGACCGGGTAGCCGGGCAACCCGACGAAGGGCTTGCCGTCGATGAGGCCCAGCATCACCGGCTTGCCGGGGCGGACGGCGACGCCGTGGGCGAGTACCTGCCCCAGCTCCTTCAACACATGTACGGTGTAGTCTTCGCTGCCGGCGGAGGAGCCGGCGTTGACGATGACGATGTCCGACCGGGCGACGGCCTCCCGCACGGCCCGCCGGATGAGGTCGTAGTCGTCCCGCACGATGGGGTGCCGCACCGGCTCGCCGCCCCACTCCCGCACCAGGGAGAGGATGACCCGGGAGTTGAACTCGATGATCTCGCCCTCAGCCGGATCCGCCTTGGGCTCGACGATCTCCGTGCCCGTCGGGATGAACGTCACCCGCGGCCTGCGCACCACCGGCACCTCCAGGATCCCGGCCGCCAGCAGGGCGCCCAGGTCCTGCGGACGGATGACGTGCCCCTCGGGCAGCAGGATCTCGGTGGCCACCACGTCTTCGCCGATCTGCCGCACGTCCTGCCACGGGGCGACCGGCGCCAGGATCTCGCAGCGGGCGCCCTGGTGGTGGCCGTCGTCCAGCAGGTTGACGTGCTCCACCATGATCACCGCGTCGCACCCGGGCGGTAGCGGGTCGCCGGTGTCGACCCAGAAGGCCTGCTCGCCGATGGTGAGGATCCGCGGCGCCGTCTCGGTGGCGCCGAAGGTGTCGCTGGCCTTGACGGCGATACCGTCCACGGCGGCGGCGTTGTAATGCGGGGCAGAGATGCGGGCCCGCACGGGTTCGCAGGTGATGCGGCCCAGCGCCTCGTCGGTGGGGATGACCTCCCGCTGCGGTCCCCACCCGGCCTGGTCGAGCGCACGGAGCAACCGGCTCAGCGCCTCGTCGCGGGGCAGCGATTCCAGGTAGATCTTGCGCGTGCTCATGCCAGGACCTCCACCTCCACCGTGTCGCCGGCCAGCAGTCCCTCGCGGGCCGAGGGGATGATGAGGAACCCGTCCGCCCGCACGAGAGTCGAGATCAGGCCGGACTTGCCGTGCACCGGTTCCGCCCAGACCTCGCCGTCTTTCCGGAACAGCCGCACCCGCACGACGTCGGTGCGCCCGGCAGCCGAAGCGACGTTCTTGGTGAGCCTCGCCCGCACCGTGGGCCGGAACTCCGGCTCCGGCGGCAGCCCCTGCATCTGCCGGAGCAACGGGGCGACGAACAGGCCGTAGACCACCTGCGCCGAGACGGGGTGGCCTGGCAGTCCGACCACCGGAACCCCGTCGCACACCGCCAGGATCGTCGGCTTGCCAGGCTTCAGCTGGACGCCGTGCACCAGCACCCCGGGGCTGCCCAACTGGTCGATCAGCCGGGACGTGAGGTCGCGGGCGCCCACGCTGGAGCCGCCGGAGATCAGGACCAGGTCGTAGGCCAGGCCTTGACGGAGCAGGGACAGGATCTCCTGCTCGTCGTCCCGGGCGAGGCCGAGGTAGTGCGGCTCACCGCCGTCCCGCAGCACCAGGGCCCGCATGGCCTGGCCGTTGGACTCGCGGATCTGCCCGGGCCCCGGCGCCTCCTCCGGGGGTACCAGCTCGTCCCCCGTGGAGATGATGGCCACCCGCGGCCGCCGCACCACGTCGACCTCACGCACGCCGGCGTGGGCGAGCAGGGCCGCCTCCTGAGCCCGGATCATCCGTCCGGCCGGGAGCAGCGGCTCGCCGGCCCGGCAGTCCTCGCCCCGCTGCATGACGTTCTCGCCCGGCGACACGGGGCGCAGCACGGCGATCTCATCCGGCGCCGACTGCTCGGTGTGCTCCACCATGACGACGGCATCAGCCCCCTCGGGCAGGGCGCCGCCGGTGGCGATCTTCTGCGCCTCGCCAGGGTGAAGCGGCACCGCGGAAACCTGTCCCATGGGGATCTCCGCGGTAACGGTGAGGTACGCCGGCAGCCCTTCAGACGCGCCGAAGGTGTCGGCCGACAGAACGGCATAGCCGTCCACTGAACTGCGGGGAAAGGGGGGCAGATCCTCGGGAGCGGGCACGGGGGCGGCGGTGATACGCCCCAGGGCTTCCTCCCTTGCGACCCGCTCCGCGGGCATCCGGCGGGTGACGGCGCCGAGGAACTCGACCCGGGCCTCCTCGACAGATTTCAGCGTGAAAAAGTCCATGTCCTCACCTGCTTCGCCGATACTGCCTGGAGCAAAAAAGCTATCTCCCGAACGGAAGATAGCAGAACGACGCGGGCATCTCCCGCAGTTCCGCCCCTTTCCAACGGGAGGCCGCCAGGTTTCCCCGACAACCCTGGCCCGGTACGACCGGGACCGGTCAGGCGACCATACCCCATCGGGTACAGGTCGCATGACTCGGGACGTGATCACATCATTCAGTTGCTGGATCCATTATACGGCTTATGACGCGGACAGGGCAAGCAAGCTTGGCCCCCTTCCGACATATGTTTAGCTGACCAGGGACAGACTACGTGTTTTCAGGGGTCTGGATGCAGGTGCGCCCCCGGCGGACCAGCGTCCCCACTGCACCAGCGCCACGGCGCCGGTCTGTGGCTCGTACGGGCCGGGCAGGCGTACTCGGAGCGCACGGCGTGGGCGTGCGCAGTTGTGCACCGTGTGCAAGTGCAGATGCATACTCGGGGCGCACGGCGTTGGGAGTGCGCAGATGGACCCCGTGCGTGGGTCCGTGTGCGTACCCGGGGTGCACGGCGTTGGGCGTGCGCAGTTGTTCCCGTGTGCGAGTCCGTATGCGTGCTCGGGGCGCACGGCGTTGTGCGTGCGAAGATGGCCCCGCGCGCGGGCCGTGTGCGTGCCCGGGGCGCACGGCGTTGGGCGTGCGCAGTTGTTCCCGTGTGCGAGTCCGTATGCGTGCTCGGGGCGCACGGCGTTGGGCGTTCGCAGCTGTTCCCGTGTGGAGTCCGTATGCGTGCTCGGGGCGCACGGCGTTGGACGGGCGAGGTGTGCGCCATGCGAGTCCGTGCGCCCGGTGCGGACCCCCTCATGCTGCGAGCGAACCCAGGTGAACTTGCCGAATGCCGAAGGCGGCGAAAGGAGTGGTGCGCATGGCGAGGCGCAGTGCGGCGGTCTTCCGCGTGGCCACCACCTACATCGGCACGGTGGTCGGAGCCGGTTTCGCGTCGGGTCAGGAGACGCTGCGCTTCTTCGCCGCGTACGGCCCCGCGGGGCTGGCCGGCATCCTGCTTGCCACGCTGCTCTTCTGCGTACTGGGCATCAGCGCCATGAACCTGGGCCGCAGACTCGGGGCAGAGACCCACCGGGAGATCCTTCACCACGTGCTGGGTGCTTCCCTCGGGCGCATCATGGACGGAGCCATCACCCTGTTCCTGGGCATCACCCTCACCGTCATGATCGCCGGGGGCGGCGCCATCTTCGCCCAGCAACTCGGGGCGCCGTACGCCCTGGGCACCCTGCTCACCGCGGTGGTCGCCGGCGCCACCATCCTGGCTGGAATGCGCGGGGTCATGGCCGCCAACACCGTCGTCGTCCCACTGCTCAGCCTCGCGGTACTGGGGCTGGTCGGCGCCTCGCTGCACCACCACGGCCTCGGCGAGGTCCTGAGCGCGCTTTCTCCGCACGCAGCCCTCGCGCCGGCGCGCTCCTGGTGGATGTCCGCGCTCCTGTACGTCAGCTACAACCTGGTGCTGGCGTTGTCGGTGCTCGGCCCGCTGGGCGCCGAGATCCGGGACCGAACGGCCCTGCTCTGGGGCGGCCTGCTGGGCGGCCTCGCCCTCGGCGTGATGGCGGCCGGCATGACGCTGGCGATTTCCGCCCACCTCCCCGAAGCGGCGGTGGAGATCCCGATGCTGTACCTGACCCGCTTCCACGGCCCCTTCGTGCAGTGGTTCTACGCCGTGGTGCTCTGGGCGGAGATCTACACGACGGCGGTCGGCTGCGCATACGGCTTCGCCGGGAGGCTCGGCCAGGCCTGGCGATACCGGGAAGCCGTGGTCGCCAGCATCTGTTTCGCACTGGTGGGCAGCGGCTTCGGGTTCAGCCGGCTCCTGGCCCTGTTCTACCCGCTGTTTGGCCTCGTCGCCCTGGTGGTGCTCGCGGGGCTCTTGCGAGAACCGCTCCGGGGTGTGCCGCGAGGGTAGGGGGTGTGCGTGGTCGTCACGCGCACCAGTCCCCTACGGATCAACGATCCGGAACAGGGCCCGGGCACCGATCTGCGACAGATTTTCACTTCCCCCGCTCGCCAAGTAGAAATCCCTCGCACTTCGCCCTGGCCCCCTGATCCGTCACACCTGAACTAATCCCGGGCCAGGTCCGCGGCGTTGCCTATCTAAGACAGATTTTCACTTTGCCCGCCAGCCAAGTAGAAATCCCTCGCACTTCCCACCCGCCCCCTGGTCCCGTCACACCTGAACAATCCCGGCCCGAACCCCGGCGCCATCTACCTGCGACAGATTTTCACTTCGCCCGTCAGGCATGTGTAAGTCCGCCGCACTTTGCCCCGGACCCCTGCTTCAGGGCGCCGCACAACCCCGTTGCGTCAGGCTACCCCCCTGCGCCGCTCCAACAAAACAACCATCCGCCCGAGCAACTGGCAGGAATTGGGTCGCCATGGCAGAAATCCCCTAATCGGTGAGCGGCATGAAACCAGTGGAGTTCAGCGTGCCGGATGCACTGTGGAAAGACAGGACGATCACTGAGGCGGCCAAGACCCTCTGGTGTTACCTCTGCGCGCTCCAACCCAGGACCTCCTTTTCCCTGGGCGAGCTGCACAAGCTGACGGGTATGTCCCGACCCACCCTGCACAACGCACTCCGTCAACTGCACGACAAAGAATGGGTTCAGTACCGCAGGACGGGCCTGCGGACCGTCTTCTGCCTGGTTAACACCGACGACGGTCTGCGCCTGCCGTCGGACATCCTGCTGCAGCCGCTTCCACGTCCGGCGAAGTGGATCTGGGCGGTGCTGCGCAGGCTGGACCGCCCCGTCACGTATCAGGAGCTTCGGAGCCTCACCGGGTTCAGCCTGGACACCATCCGGGAGTCGATACAGCAACTTCTGCACTCCCGCTGGTTAGTCATGGAGGGAACCGCCAGGCGGCCGATGAGGTTGAAGGCCATAAACCCGGCGGAGTCAAAGCGGCAGGTCGAAATCGAGCAGTGGGAAAAGCAGTTCACGGACGGCGTCAGAAGCGGCCTGTCCCGGGGTCAGTGCCTCCTGTATCTCATCGTCCGCATGGCTCTGCCCGGGTCCAAGATTCTGGTGAACGCGCGGCTGCCCGGTCTGACCAACCCGCTGACCGACGCCGAGCTGGAGATCGACCTCTATCTGCCCGACTACCGGCTGGGGCTCGAGTACAACGGCCCGCAGCACTACACGCCCACGGAGTGGTTTCCCGATGAGGTGCAGTTCCGCTCTCAGCGCGCCCGAGACCTGATCAAACTGGGGCTCTGCCGGGAAAGGGGCATCGACCTGTTCGTGGTGACGCTGCAGGATCTGTGGCCCGATCAGATCTGGCGAAGGCTGGCCCGCAAAGCCCCCGTGCGGGAAATTCCCGATGAGGAGTGGCACCTGGTGCGGTGGCTGTACAAGCACATCCGCCGATACCAGGAATCCGTGCATCGTGAGAACGGCGCGGCAGGATAGCGGCTTCTGCGCGTGACGACACCGGACGGTGCCTTCACGGCATCATCCGGTGTCGTTCATCGTTCGGTCCGGCAACGATCCGGGCACGCGCCAGTCACGTGGAGACTGGGCCCTTGCACCCGGCTCAGCCCCGATCCTCAGTCCGCGGCCTCTGACTCGGGCCGCCGGGGCCAGATGAAGTACGAAACGGAAATGGCCATGTCGATAACGAGGGACACCGTCCAGAACCCCAGCACCCGCAGCAGTGCGACGCTCCGGCCCAGGTCGCCGATCAGGTAGATGAGCAGGCCGAGGTAGCCCCCGCCCAGCAGGTACGCCAGCAGGTAGAGCATGCTGCCGCTGAAGTTGTAGCGGGCGTGCTCATAACCGTAGAGCTGACGGGGCCGGGGACCGCGCTTCAGGACGTAGTATTGGAACCGTTCGTCGGCCCAGCGGACGATGCGCTTGCCGAACGTGACCGAGACGCTCAGGTAGAAGGCGGCGATGCCGTGGGCGAGGGTCGGCGTGGCGCCGTTCACCAGCACGTCGCGCGTGGTGACCACCAGCAGGATGCTGTCCAGAACCAGCGTCATGGCCAGCAGGAGGGCGCTCAGGCGCGGCCGGTTCAGCACGTAGCGCACGGCCAGGCCCGAGATCACGAGAACCCAGAAACCGATCTCGATGCCCACGATCAGGTAGGCGATGGGACTCAAGGCGGGCACTCCTTTTTCGCACAAGTGTATTGCCAAAGACGAAGTGTAGCACGGGTCGCTGGTTTTTGCAATACATCTGTGCTATAATGAGGCCATGCCCAAGATCGTCGATCACGAGGAACAGCGGAAGCTCATCGCCGAAGCGATGTGGCGGGTCATCCTGCGGGACGGCATGGAGGGGGCGACGGTGCGCAAGATCGCCGCGGAGGCGGGCATGTCGGTCGGCGCCCTGCGGCACTACTTCAGGCAGCAGGATGACCTGCTGGTCTACGCGATGCGGTTGGTCAACGAAAGGGTGGAACAGCGCATCCTCCGGCTGGCGCGCACGAACCTCCCGCCGCTGGAGAAGGCCGTGCGGCTCCTGCTGGAGGTGGTGCCGGTGGACGGGGAGCGGCGGGCCGAGATGGACGTCTGGTTCTCCTTCATGGAGCACGTCCGCCACCGCCCGGACCTGGAGGGCATCCCCGAGAACCGGCTCCACCTGTTCGTCAGCCAGGTACTGGCTGACCTGCAGCACGAAGGCCTCCTGGAGGAGGGGCTGGATCTGGCCCTGGAGGCCGAGCGCATGTACGCCATCGTCGACGGCCTGGCCGTCCACGCGCTGCTGGAGCCCAAGCGGCTCCGGCCGGAGACGATGGAGGAGGTCGTGCGCACATCCCTGCGGCGGATCTGCCGCAACAGGCCGCAGTAGCGTGGAACGGGTCCGGGGCGCACACGGCCAGCCTCTGTCCCATACCGGGTAGAGGCCCTGGCGGAGGGAAGGATGCCCCCGGCCGCCCCAACAGCGGCAACGAAGTCGAGGAATGCAAGCCGCCCCCGCCGCGGCGAACGCGGCACGGGCGGCCGGGCAGAACAGGGCCGCTCTCGCCGCATTCACCGCGGCGGAGCGGCCCCGTTTCCATCACCGCTTGAACTTCATGGGCGTGGCGCCGTTCTCGTCGTAGATGTAGAAGCCGCGCCCGCTCTTGCGGCCCAGGTAGCCCGCCTGCACCATCTGCACCAGCAGCGGGCAGGGGCGGTATTTGGGATCCTTGAACCCCTCGTAGAGCACGTTCAGGATCGCCAGGCAGGTGTCCAGCCCGATGAAGTCCGCCAGCGTCAGCGGGCCCATCGGATGGTTCATGCCCAACTTCATCACCGTGTCGACCTCTTCGACCCCGGCGATGCCCTCGTACACGCAGAACATCGCCTCGTTCAGCATGGGCATGAGGACCCGGTTCGAGACGAAGCCGGGGAAGTCGTTGACCTCGACCGGGGTCTTGCCCATCGCCTCGGCCAGGTTCCGGATCGCCGCGTACGTCTCGTCCGACGTCGCGATGCCCCGGATGACCTCCACCAGCTTCATGACCGGCACCGGGTTCATGAAGTGCATGCCGATGAACCGATCCGGCCGGCGGGTCACCGCCGCCAGCTGGGTGATGGGCAGGCTGGAGGTGTTGGAGGCGAAGAGGGTCGCCTCCGGACAGATGGAATCCAGCTCCCTGAAGAGCGCAAGCTTGGCCTCCAGGCTCTCCACGATCGCCTCGATGACCAGGTCGCATTCGGCGGCCGGCCCGAGTTCGGTCGTGCCCGTGATGCGCCCCAGAATCGCGGCCTTCTCCTCCTCGGTGCGACGGCCCTTGGCCACGTCGCGCGCCAGGTTCTTCTCGATCACCCCAAGGCCCCGCTCGACAAAGCGCGGCTCGAGGTCCCGCAGCCAGACCTGCAGCCCGGCCTGTGCCGCCACCTGCGCGATGCCCGAACCCATCTGGCCCGCGCCCACCACCATGACCCGCTTGATCATCGGCGTTCCCTCCTGCCACAGCTTCTTCCGTCAGGCTCGTCCATCGGCCGCTCCCCGCCGGGGGCGGCCCTGTTCGCTGCGCGTCCGGCGCACCCGCCCGTGTCGCTAGTCCACGCGCACCAGCGTCGCCTCGCCCTGGCCGCCGCCGGAGCAGATGGCCGCCAGGCCGAAGCCGCCGCCCCTCCGGCGCAGCTCGTACACCAGGTGCATGAGGATGCGGCCGCCACTGGCCCCGATCGGGTGGCCCAGGGCGATGGCCCCGCCGTTGACGTTGACGATCTCCGGGTCGACGCCCAGCAACCGGGTTGAGATGAGGGTCACCGAGGCGAACGCCTCGTTGATCTCGACCAGGTGCAGGTCCTTGGCCGTGAGGCCGGCGCGGCGCAGGGCCGCCTGCCCCGCCCGGGCGGGCACCTCGTGCAGCAGGTGAGGCTCGTCGGAGTACTGCCCCTGCGCGACGATGGTCGCCAGGACCTCCAGCCCGAGCGCCGTTGCCTTCTCCCGGGACATGATCACCAGGGCCGAGGCGCCGTCGGAGAGGCCCGGAGCGTTGCCGGCGGTGATGGGGCCGTCCGGCTCGAACGCGGGCCGCAACGCCGCCAGCTTCTCCGGCGAGGTGTCCCGCCGGATCGGCTCATCCTCCAGCACGACGGTCTCGCCCTTCTTCTGCGGTACCACCACCCGGGTCACCTCCTCCGCGAAGAAGCCCCGGTCCCAGGCGGCGGCAGCCCGCACATGGCTGCGGTAGGCCCAGGCGTCCAGTTCCTCCCGGGCGACGCCGTACTCCCGCGCCCCGCGCCCTCCGTAGGTGCCCATGTGCACGTCGCCGAAGGCGCACCACAGGCCGTCGTGAATTACGCCGTCGATCAGCTGCCCGTGGCCCATCCGGTATCCCCGGCGAGCCCCCTGAAGCAGGTAGGGCGCGTTGCTCATCGACTCCATGCCGCCGGCCACCACCACGTCGGCATCGCCGGCCCGGATCAGGGTGTCGGCAAGGTTCACCGCCCAGAGGCTGGACGCGCAGACCTTGTTGACGGTCGCCGACACGACCCCGAACGGCAGCCCGGCCTTGTGTGCGGCCTGTCGCGCGGGGATCTGGCCCGCGCCCGCCTGCACCACCTGGCCCATCAGCACCTGGTCGATCTCCTCCGGCCGCTCCAGGAGTTCCACCCGGCGCAGCGCCTCGCGAATGGCCACTGCGCCCAGGTCGGTCGCGGACAGATCCTTCAGCGCCCCCTGGAAGGCGCCGAACGGGGTGCGCGCTGCGCTGACGATGACGGCTTCCCGGCCCATGTGCGCTCCTCCCTTGCGATTGGCAATGGTGAAATTCTTCTCACGCTCACCATTATAGCAGATGCCTCCCGAAAGCGGACGCGCAAACAGCAAAGCCCCTGCGTTGAGCAGGGGCGAATGCGCAGGGTCATCCACGCTTGCGCCGGGTCTCCGCATCAGTGGTGCCGGAAGCGCCGTCTGCCGGGGCGGGCCGCCGGTTCCGGCCCCGGTTCCGCCCGGGCCGACGGCTTGGGCTCAGCCGGCGGCAGCCGGCTGACGGCCAGGAGGAGTCCCGTCGCGATCATCAGGGCGAGCAGTGAGGAGCCGCCCGACGAGAGGAACGGCAGCGGGATGCCGGTGTTGGGCAGGGTTCCGGTGACGACGCCCACGTTGAGCGCCGCCTGGCCCGCCACCCAGGTGGTGATCCCCGCCGCCAGGAGCATGCTGTAGCGGTCCGGGGCCCGGAGGGCGATGGTGAAGCCCCTCCAGGCGAAGAGCACGAAGAGCAGGATGACGGCAATGCCGCCCACCAGCCCCAGCTCCTCCACCACCACGGAGAAGATGAAGTCCGTCTCCGCCTCGGGCAGCCGGTTGCCCAGCTTCTGCAGCGACTGGCCCAGCCCGACGCCCCACAGGCCGCCCCGGGCCATGGCCGTCCACGACTGGATGATCTGGTGGCCAATGGTGTCCTGGTACGCCCAGGGGTTGCGCCAGGCCAGCAGCCGCTCCTGCTGGTGCTGCTTGGTCCGGGCCAGCAGGAGGATGGCGCCCACCGCCCCCCCAAACAGCGACAGCACCCAGAACCAGTGCACCCGCGCCACCCACAGCATGCAGATGGCAATGCCGCCGATCACCGCGGCCGTGCCCAGGTCGGGCTCCCGGTAGATCAACAGCGCCACGCCGGCCGTCACGCCCAGGTAGACCATCCACTGGGGCAGGCGCATGCGCCGGAAGTTCCGGTCCAGGAAGCCGGCGGAAAACAGGATGAACGCCAGCTTGGCGAACTCGGACGGCTGGATGCTGAGGGGGCCGACCTGAAGCCACCGGGTGGCGCCCAGCCGGGTGATGGCCAGGGGATTGCCCGGAATCAGCAGGGACGCCAGAGCCCCGGCTGCGCCCACCAGCAGCAGCGGCGTCAGCCGGCGCCACCACGACAGCGGCACGAGCATGCCCAGCAGCAGGCCGGCGCAGCCTACCCCAAACTGCAGGGCCAGTTCCCGCACCACCGCGGAGGGAGATCCCTCGTGGACGGTGGTGCTGTAGATCATCACCATGCCAAGGCTGACGAGGCCGATCAGTGCGACGATGAGCAGGCCGTCCGGCAGGCCCGGCACGGGCGGCGGGGCCGCGGGTGCGGGCGGGCGCCGGGCAGAGGGAACCGTACGTGCCACCAGCCTCCCCCCTATGCCTTACATAAATTAGGCGGGAAGCTTCCGTTCCCTGCTGCGTCCGCCCAACTTACCGCCCGCCGGCCCGGCATGGGGCTTGGTTCGCGCCTGCCGAACCAGCGCTCACTGCTCACTGCCGTTGGGTACCCGCCGGATGTCGGCGCCCAGCGCGGCCAGCTTCTCCTCCATGCGGGTGTAGCCCCGGTCGATGTACTGCACCCCGGACACCTCGGTGACGCCCTCCGCCGCCAGGGCCGCGGTGACCAGGGCGGCGCCGCCCCGGATGTCCCTGGCCTCCACGGGCGCGCCGGTGTAGCGATTCACGCCCCGGATGATCCCGGTGTTCCGGTCCACCTTGATCTTCGCCCCCATGCGGATCAGCTCGTTGGTGAAGCCGAACCGGTTCTCGAAGATCGTCTCGTGCACCACCGAGATGCCGTCGGCCAGGCCCATGAGGGCGACCCAGGGCGACTGCAGGTCCGTGGGAAAGCCCGGGTACACCTGGGTCTCCACGTCCACCGCCCGGATGGGGCGCGCCCGCACCCGGATGCAGTCGCCGTGCTCCTCCACCTCCTGGCCGGCCTCCACCAGCTTGGCGATCACCGTGCCCAGGTGCTCGGGGATGACGTTCTCCACCACGACGTCGCCTCCGGCGGCGGCGGTCATCATCATGTAGGTGCCGGCCTCGATCCGGTCGGGGATGATCTCGTGGCGGGCCCCTCGCAGCCGGTCGACCCCCTCGATGCGCACCGTGTTGGTGCCGGCGCCCCGGACCCGGCCGCCCATCGCGTTGATGAAGTTGGCCAGGTCGACGATCTCCGGCTCGCAGGCCGCGTTCTCCAGCACCGTGACGCCCGGCGCCAGGCTGGCGGTGATGATCATGTTCACCGTCGTGCCCACGCTGGCCCGATCCACGTAAAAGCGGCCGCCCCGCAGGTCCACCCTCCGGCTGACCATCGCGCCGTGCTCCACGACGACCTCCGCCCCCAGCGCCCGGAAGCCCTTCAGGTGGAAGTCCACCGGACGGGCCCCGATCTCGCAGCCGCCGGGGCAGGCCACCTCGCCCTTGCCCAGGCGCGCGAGCAGGAGCCCCATCACATAGGTGGAGCCCCGCAGACGGCGGGCCAGGTGATACGGTGCGACGTGGTGCTCCAGTTCACGGGCCTGGATGCGCAGGGTGGTCTCGGCCACCCGCTCGACGCGGCACCCCAGCGCCCTCAATATCTCACAGAGGTGTTGTATATCGGAGTTATCCGGTACGTTCTCCAGAATAGACTCGCCCTCGGCGGCCAGCGCAGCGGCCGTGACGATGGGCAAGGCGCTGTTCTTGGCGCCGCCGATGGTGACGGTGCCGGAGAGGCGGTTGCCGCCGCGGACGACGAACTTCGCTGTCAATAGCGGTCTCCCCCATACGATGCGGGTTGCATACTAGTATGCGCTGATTGGACGCTCACCCGGTCACACCTAGTCACTTTAACAGAAAGCCGAACCCCCGTCCAGGAAGCCCCCGCAATTCCCAAGCAAAGGGCCCGGGCTGCGCTGCCCGGGCCGCCGTTTTCGCCTCGCCCTGCATTCTTATGTAGCGCTGTAGTTGGGCGCTTCCTTGGTGATCATCACGTCGTGCGGGTGGCTCTCCCGCAGCCCCGCGGCGGTGATGCGGCAGAACTTCCCGTTCTTGCGCAGCTCCTCGATGGTGCGGGTGCCGCAGTACCCCATGCCGGCCCGCAGGCCGCCCACCAGCTGGAAGACCATCTCCGCCAGGGGACCCCGGTACGGCACGCGTCCCTCGATGCCCTCCGGCACCAGCTTGGGCGCGCCCTCCTGGAAGTACCGGTCGCCTGAACCCTGCTTCATGGCGCCGAGGGAGCCCATCCCGCGGTAGACCTTGAAGGAGCGGCCCTGGTAGATCTCCATCTCGCCGGGGGACTCGTCGGTGCCGGCGAAGAGGGAGCCGATCATGACGGCGGAGGCGCCGGCCGCAATGGCCTTGGTGATGTCGCCCGAGTACTTGATGCCGCCGTCCGCGATGATGGGCACGTCGTACTCGTCGGCCGCCCTGGCCGACTCGTAGATCGCCGTGATCTGCGGGACGCCGATGCCCGCCACCACGCGGGTGGTGCAGATGGACCCGGGCCCGATGCCCACCTTCACCGCGTCGGCGCCGGCCTCGATCAGGTCGCGGGTGCCGTCGTAGGTGGCCACGTTGCCCGCGATCACCTGGACCTGCGGGAAGTTCCGCTTCACCTTGCGAAGGGCCTCCATGATGCCCCGGGAGTGGCCGTGGGCGGAGTCCAGCACCAGGACGTCCACGCCCGCGTCGACCAGGGCGCCAGCCCGCTCCATCAGATCGTCGGACACGCCGACGGCCGCGCCGCAGAGCAGGCGGCCGCGCTCGTCCTTGGCCGAGTTGGGGTACTTCTTGGCCTTCTCGATGTCCTTGATGGTGATGAGCCCCTTCAGCACCCCATGCTCGTCCACCAGCGGCAGCTTCTCCACCTTGGCGTGGCGCAGAATCTCCCGGGCCTGCTCCAGGGTGGTGCCCACCGGAGCGGTGATCAGGTTCTCCCGGGTCATCACGTTGCCGACGGGCTGATTCCAGTTGTCCTCGAACCGCAGGTCGCGGTTGGTGAGGATGCCCACCAGCTTGTGCGTGCCCCGCTCCACCACCGGCGTGCCGGAAATGCGGTACCGGGCCATGAGCTGCAGGGCCGTCTCGATCATGTCGTCGGGGTGGACGAAGACCGGGTCGACGATGATGCCGTGTTCGGAACGCTTGACCTTGTCGACCTCCTCCGCCTGCCGCTCGATGGACATCGACTTATGGATGATGCCGATGCCGCCCTCGCGCGCCATGGCGATCGCCATGCGGGCCTCCGTCACCGTGTCCATCGCTGCCGACACCAGGGGGATGTTGAGCCGTATCTTGCGTGTCAGCCGGGTTGAGACGTCGACGTCCCGGGGGAGCACCTCCGAGTGCGCCGGGACCAGCAGTACGTCATCGAAAGTCAAAGCCTCCGGCCCGAACTTGGCGTCCATGATCCAGACCTCCGACTGAGCCTCGTGCTCGGAATTTGAAGCATTATACCATAGCGTATAACCGGCGGCAACCGCCGCCCGCAGGGTTTCTGCATGTGGAGGTGTTGGGCCGCCCGCCACCGAAAGATACGGGCAAACATCCCGATGAAGGTGGACGGAGATGATCTACACAGGCGAACCCACGGAACTGGATCGCATCCCCACCATGGAGGCCCTGGCCGAGGTGGTGAAGGGCTGCCAGCGCTGCGGCCTCCGTGCGGGCTGCACGCAGGTGGTCTTCGGCGAGGGCGTCTGGCCCGCCGGCCTGATGTGCATCGGCGAGGGTCCCGGGGCCGACGAGGACCGGCTCGGCCGTCCCTTCGTCGGCCGAGCCGGTCAGCTCCTGGACCGCATCCTCGAAGTCTCCGGCTTCGACCGGAAGCGGAACTGTTATATCGCCAACATCGTGAAGTGCAGGCCGCCCGGGAACCGCGCGCCCGAGCCGGCGGAACGGCAGGCCTGCTGGCCCTATCTGCGGGCGCAGATCCGGCTGGTCCGGCCCAAAATCATCGTGCTCCTGGGCGCCACGGCGCTGCAGGGGATCATCGACCCGAGCGCCCGCATCACCCGCATGCGCGGCCAGTGGATCGAGCGGGAGGGCATCCACTTCATGCCCACCTATCACCCGGCCGCCCTGCTCCGGGACCCCTCGAAGAAGAAGGACGTGTGGAACGACATGAAGCAGGTCATCGCCCGCTACCGGGAGCTGGTCGACCCGAACCACTACTCGCCGTACGCGTAACCGCCCGGGACTGCAGCGCCTGGGCCAGCGCCCGGGCCACCTTCCAGATGTCGCCGGCGCCCATGGTGATCACCGTGTCCCCGGGGCGCACCTCCGCCAGCAGGAAGCGGAGGATCTCCTCCTGGTCGGAGATGACGGCGACGGGCCGGCCGGTGTTGGCCTGGATGCGCCGGGCCAGGGCCTCGGCGGAGACGCCGGGAATCGGTCGCTCACCCGGCGGGCTGTAGATCCGGGTCAGCACCAGCGCGTCGGCGTCCTGGAAGGCCGTGGCGAACTCATCCATCAGCCAGTGGGTGCGGGAGTACCGCTGCGGCTGGAACACCGCGACGACCCGCCGCCCCGCCTGCTCCCGGGCCGCCGCCAGGGTGGCCCGGATCTCGGTGGGGTGGTGGGCGTAATCGTCTACGACCCGGATCCCGTCCACGTCGGCCCACACCTCGAAGCGGCGGCGGGCGTTGCCGAAGGAGAGCAGGGTCTCCTGCATCTGCCTAAACGACAGGCCGGCATAATCCCCGGCGACGAGGGCCCCCAGGGAATTCAGGGCGTTGTGCCGCCCGGGGATGGGCAGCCGCACCTCGCCCAGGAGCCGGCCGTCCCGGACGCAGTCGTAGACGATTCCCTTCTCCCACGGGCGGATGTTCTCCGCGCGCCACTCGGCCTCGGGATGGGTGCCGTAGAAGACCACGTGCACGACTCCCGGTTGGTTACGCAGCTCCTGCCCGATGCTGCGCAGCGTCGGATCGTCGGCGCAGAGCGCGGCCAGCCCGCCGGGCTGCACCTGGCGCAGGAACTGGCGGAACCCCTCCTGGATGCGGGCGAAGGACCCCTCCCAGAACTCCAGGTGCTCCGGCTCCACGTTGGTCACCACCGCCACCCGCGGATGGTAGCGGAGGAAGGAACGGTCAGACTCATCCGCCTCGGCCACCACCCAGTCGCCGCGGCCGGCCTTGCCGGTGCCGCCGATGGCCTCCAGGTCGCCGCCGAGAAGGATGGTGGGATCGAGCCCCGCCTTCTCCAGCAGGCAGGCCACCATCGACGAGGTGGTGGTCTTTCCGTGCGTGCCCGCCACCGCGATGGACCGTCCGTTCAGGAACTCGGCCAGGAGCTCCGAGCGGTGGAGCACCCGCAGCCCCCGGGCCCGGGCGGCTGCCAGCTCAGGATTGTCTTCAGGAACCTGCGTCGAGTAGACGACCACGTCCGCTCCCTCGATGTGAGCGGCGTCATGGGCGCCGATGTGGACCTCCACCCCCGCCTCCGCGAGCCGCTGCGTGCGGGCAGAGGCGGCCACGTCGGAACCCGACACCGCCGTGCCGCGCTGCTTCAGCACCATGGCCAGCGCGCTCATGCCGTAGCCACCGACTCCGATGAAATGCACCTTCCGGGCCTTCAGCACCCAGGCTTCCCCCTCGTGGGACGACGTTTCCTACAAGTGATGCGTCTTCTGTTCCAACTGCACCGCCGGCGGCCGGGCAATGAACCGCGCGAAGAGCCACGGCGCCACCAGCGTCGCCGTGAACGCGACCAGCCCGTACCGCACCATGTCGCCGACGCCGCTGTCCGGCAGCACCAGCTTCAGCCCTTCCTTCGCCGCCAGTACCAGCACGATCCCTACGATGATCTTCAACAAGTGCTGCAGCGGCGTGCCGGCGCGCGGGTCAAACCGCACCCACTGCTCCTCCAGGGCGGACCCCAGCAGCAGCCCGCTCCAGGTGCCCATGACCATCCAGGCGATCTCGTCCACCGGGCCCAGCAGCGCGAGCAGCCCCAGGGCCGCGCCGGGCAGGAGGAACGCCAGCAGCGCCTGCAGGCCCAGCGACTGCCCCTCGCCGGTCCAGAACCGCCGGCTGCGCACCATCAGCCAGAGGACGACGAGGCCGATGGCCCAGCCGCCGATCACGTCCAGCGGCCAGTGGACGCCGATATAGAGCCGGGAGAACCCGATGAGGAAGACGAGGATGCCCGCCGCCCACGTGAACCAGCGCCGCCGCACGTGGTCGGCGATCGCCCCCCAGAAGACCAGCGGGGTCTGCGCGTGGCCGCTGGGGAAGGCGTAGCCGCCTCCCGTCTCGGCCAGGATCACCCGCACCTGGGCGGGGTCAGGGCGGGGCGTCCGGAACACCTCTTTCAGGAAGTCATTGGACCAGAAGCCGATGACGAACACCGAGAACATGTACCGGCCGAAGCGCTTGTCGTAGAGCCAGTAGATGAGCGGAAGGACCAGGATGTAGACCGCCTCGTGGTGCAGGTTGGTGATCAGTCCCAACACCCGGTCCAACAGCGGGGACTGGATGGTCTGGATCGCCTGCAGGATCTCCACGCCCGACATGGCACCCACCCCTTCCACCTGTCCTGTCATTCTATGGGTCCGGGGCGTCCGCGATTACTGTGCGGCGCTGATCACCCTCGCCGGCACCCCGCCGGCCATGGCTCCCGGCGGGATGTCCCGGTTCACCAGGCTCATGGCGGAGACGGCGGCGCCGTCGCCGATGCGGACCCCGGGCAGGATGGTGCAGTTGGCCCCCACCAGCACGTCGCGCCCGATGTGGACCGGCCCGATGAACGCCTCCCGCACCCGGAAGTCGTGGCAGAGGATCACCGAGTTGTAGCCCACGACGCTGTTGTCGTCGATGCGGATGAGGTGGGGGTAGAAGATGTCGAACACGACCGCCAGGCCGATGGAGACGTTGCGCCCGATCTGCGCCCCGGTCAGCCGGTAAAGCCAGCATTTGAGCGTGAGCGAGGGGCAGTACCTGGCGAGGTAGATACAGATGAAGTTCCAGACCACCCGAAGCGGGTGGACATGCCGGTACCAGTACTGCAGCGGGTTGTGCGGCCCGTAGTCGGGCAGCCGGGTGAGCCTCTCGTGCCGGCGCGTCACGGCGCCATCCCCCCTCAGCCGCCGACGCCGAGCCCCAGCCCGGGCACGGCGTTCAGGTCCAGGTCGTGGCGGACGCCGGCCCGCCAGAGGTAGTAGCCGGCGGCGGCGATCATGGCCGCGTTGTCGGTACAGAGCACCGGCGGCGGGTAGCCGAGGCGGATCCCCCGGGGCTCCAGTGCGGCGCGCATCTCCGCCCGCAGGGCGCCGTTGGCGGCGACGCCCCCGGCCAGGATCACCTGCCGAACGCCCTTCGCCTCCGCCGCCTTCACCGTGCGCTCCACCAGCACCGACGTCACCGCCCGCTGGAACGACGCCGCGAGGTCCGCCCGCTGCTGATCGTTCAGGGGACCGGTGCGCTGGACGTACTGGAGCACCGCGGTCTTCAGGCCCGAGAAGGAGAAGTCGTAAGGCCCCTCCGTGTGGGCGCGCGGCAGCGGCACGGCCTCCGGGTCGCCCGACCGGGCCAGCTTCTCCACCTGCGGGCCGCCGGGGTAACCGAGCCCCACGGAGCGGGCCACCTTGTCGAAAGCCTCGCCGGCCGCGTCGTCCAGGGTGCGGCCGAGCAGCTCCATCCGGCCGTGGCCGGCCATGTAGATCAGGTCCGTATGGCCGCCCGAGACCACCAGGCAGACCAGCGGGAACTCAGGCGGGGGCTCCACCAGGAAGTTGGCGTAGATATGGCCCTGCAGGTGGTTCACGCCGATCAGGGGCTTGTCCAGGCCGAAGGCCAGGGCCTTCGCGGCGGACAGCCCCACCAGCAGCGTGCCCACCAGGCCGGGACCGTGGGTGACGGCGACCGCGTCGATCTGCGCCAGCGTGACGCCGGCCGTCTGCAGCGCCTCCCGGATCACGGGCAGGATCAGCTCCAGGTGCCGGCGCGAGGCGATCTCGGGCACGACCCCTCCGTACTTGCGGAAGAGGTCCACCTGACTCGCGACGGTATTGGACAGCACCCTGCGCCCGCCCGCGACCACGGCCGCCGCCGTCTCGTCGCAGGAGGACTCGATACCGAGGATCAGCCCTTCCGACAACCCCTTCACCTCTCAGCCCTGCGTGCCGGCCGCGATCGCCGCGCGCGCCAGCTCGTCACAGCGGTTGTTCTCCGCCACGTCGGCGTGCCCCTGCACCTTCAGCCATTCCACCTGGTGCGGCCGGGCAGCCTCCAGCAACTCCTGCCACAGGTCCTGGTTCTCCACCGGCTGCTTCCTGCTGTTGACCCAGCCGTTCCGCTGCCAGGTCCGCAGCCAGTTCTGCCGGAAGGCGTTGACCAGGTAGGCGCTGTCCGAGTACAGCTTGACCTTGCAGGGATACTTCAGGGCCCGCAGGGCCTCGATGGCGGCCTGAATCTCCATGCGGTTGTTGGTCGTGTGGGGGTGGAAGCCCGACAGCTCCTTGCGGTGGGAACCGTACAGGAGCACCGCACCCCAGCCGCCGGGCCCGGGGTTTCCGGAGCAGGCGCCGTCGGTGTAGATGATGACCTCCCGCACGGTCAGATCGCCTCCTCGACCAGCGGTTCCTTCCACATGATGATGGCGTCTTCCCCGGTGTCCGTGTAGTAGCCCTTGCGCACCGCGCCGGGCTCGGTGACGAAGCCCAGCTTCCGGTACAGGGCCTGGGCCGGGGCGTTCCCGACCCGGACCTCCAGGGTCATGCGGGCGGCGCCGCGCCGGTAGGCGATGCGGATCAGCTCCCGCATCAGCCGCTCGCCGACCCCGCGGCCCCGGAACTCGGGATGGACGGCGACGTTGGTCACGTGCGCCATCTCCCAGAGCACGTGCATGCCGGCGAAGCCCACCACCCGGTCCCCCGCCCGCGCCACGAGGTAGACGGTGTACCGTTGCAGCAGCTCCGACTCAAACGCCTGCCGGGACCAGGGGGTGAGGTACGACAGCCGCTCGACCTCCATCACCTGGTCCAGGTCTGCCATGGTCATGGGGTGAACCGCGATCTCCGGGACTCCCATAGGCTCTCCGCCTCGCTTTTGCGCAAATAGACCGGCGACAGCGCGTCGGGGCTCACCGCCCCTCCCCGCTGCAGCAGGCTCAACCCCAGGGTCGCCACGCTGGCCGCCCGGGGCAGCAGGCTCCCCGGGGGGGCCAGCCGCACGGCGCCGTCCGGCCCGAACCGGGGCGCGTGCTGCTCGGCCGCGTCGCCGCAGAGGGTGAGGAACGGCCACGTGTGTTCCGATCGCCCCCGCAGCTCACGAACCCGCTCCACCACCTCGTCGATGTGCAGGTTCGCGGGGCCCAGGAGCTCGGTCCAGGTAGATGGATCCCGGTCGCCCGCGGCGTACACCGCCGTGAACACCTGGTCCCGCTTCGCGTCCAACAGCGGCACCACCAGGCCCGCCTGTGCGCCGGTGCCGTAGGCGGCGGCTGCCAGGGTCGAGACGGGGACCACGGGCTTGTCCAGCGCAAGGGCCAGCCCCTTGGCCGTCGCCAGGCCGATGCGCAGGCCGGTGAAGGAGCCCGGTCCCACGCCGACGGCGATCGCGTCCAGTTCCCGCCGGTCCACCCCGGCCTCCCGCAACATTTGGGCGATCAGCGGCATCAGCCGCACCGAATGGGCCCGGGGCACCTGCAGCGTGAACTCGGAAAGCACCTGCCCGTCCACCGCCACCGCGACGGTGCAGGCGGCGGTGGCGGTGTCAAAGGCCAAAACCCGCATGCGCCAACTCCTCCAGGAGCGGCCGGTAGCGGGCGGTGCCGGTCAGTTCGAGCACCCGCTCCTGCTCCCCGCTCCCATAGCTGAGTGAAATCTCCAGGACCTCGTCGGGCCAGAGCGGCCGCACCCGGTCCGCCCATTCGACGAGGTTGACGCCATGGTCGCTGAAGAAGTACTCTTCGAAGCCCAGATCCTCCAGCTCCGCGGCATCCTCCAGGCGGTAGACGTCCCAGTGGAACACCGGGATGCGCCCCTCGTACTCCCACAGCAGGGTGAAGGTGGGGCTTCCGCCGGACCGGCTCACCCCCAGCCCCGCCAGGATGCCGGTGGACAGGGCCGTTTTGCCCGTCCCCAGGTCGCCCACCAGCGCGACGAAATCGCCGGGCTGCAGCCGCTCGCCCAGCCACCGGCCCAGCGCCTGCGTTTGGGCGGGGCTCCTGCTGATCACGCGCACCATGGCGTTCATCCTCCCAAGACCATCAAGACCTATTCTGGGCGTCTCGCTGCATCAGGTCAAGAAAAAAGGATGCTACCGTAATTGTGGTGGAGCACTACCGCCAGCGCTGGAAATAAGGAGGCA